>Ga0080013_1006058_pt1 | contig 10924 bp, 11 predicted proteins | sample ETNvirenome_6_85_FD_69236 | JGI IMG/M metagenome (GOLD analysis project Ga0080013, IMG submission 69236) | Marine viral communities from the Pacific Ocean - ETNP_6_85 (SPADES assembly) (version 2) | ecosystem: Environmental > Aquatic > Marine > Oceanic | place: Pacific Ocean | collected 2013-06-19
AAAACCATCAGACAAATATTCAAAGGAATAGCTCATGGCAAATACAAGATCTCTAGTCACAGGCGGCTGCGGATTTATTGGGGGTCATCTTGTCGATAGGCTTGTCTTAGACGGTCACGATGTAATTGTAATTGATGATCTATCTGCTCCAGAAAATGAGTATTTTCACTTCAATGATGCAGTAAAATATATTCATGCAGATATCTCAAAAGATGGTTGCTCATATCTATTCAAGGGAGTTGACTACGTTTTCCACTTGGCAGCAAGATCAAGAATTCAACCCACAATAGGCAGCCCAGGAAGTTGTTTCGAGGTTAACGTAGTTGGCACACAGAGGGTCTTAGAGTGGTCTAGGAGTAACTCTGTTAAGAAGCTTGTATATTCAGGTACGTCATCACTGTATGGCCACCAGAACAGCATTCCGTTCACTCCTAACATGCCCGCAGACTGTCTTAATCCGTATTCAATGTCAAAGTGGATGGGCGAGCAAGTTTGCAAATTATATCACCAGCTTTATGGATTTAATTCAACTTGTCTAAGATATTTTAACGTATACGGGCCCAGAGAGCCGCTAAGCGGACAGTATGCTCCGGTCATCGGATTATTTAAACGTCAGGTTAAAAAGGGAGACCCAATGACAATTGTCGGAACAGGAGAGCAGCGAAGAGACTTTACATATGTCGATGACGTTGTTTCTGCAAATATTCTCGCATCGCAGTCTGATATAGGCTTTGGAATTTACAACATCGGAACAGGAAAGAGCTATAGCATAAATCAGATAGCCGAGATGATCGGCGGAGATGTAGTGCATGTGAATGAAAGATCAGCAGAGGTCCGTGAAACTTTGGCAGATATTGAATCTACTCGTATTGATCTTGGCTGGAAGCCAACGGTTGATATAAGTGACATTATAAATTTGTATTGATGTATTTTTAGAGATACTTTGGTATAATGTTATTATGAGTAATAATATAGAATTTCCAACTGGAAAGGGTCACATATCATTTTCTGAGATTAAATGTTGGAAAGAGTGTACGTGGCGTCACAAGTTAATGCATATAGACAAGATTGATATTGGAGATACATCTCCGTATCTATATTTTGGAACATGTGCTCATGCTGGTATTGAGAATTTTCTTGAGACAGGATCCACAGACGCAGAGAGGTTACTAGATAACTTTAGAAGCGACTGGAATAAGAATGGATTCTCTGACCCAGAGTGGATAAGCAGACAGCCAGGCTGGTATAAAAGTAAGCCCGTAGATGAGTGGTGTCAGTGGGCACAGAATATGTGGAATGACATTCCTTCATTTTTAGATGAAACATTTCCCGGGTGGAAAATTCACAAGGCTGAAGAGATGCTTTATGAGTCTATACACGATAAAAATCTTAACTTCAAGGGATTTATAGATGCAGTTTTTGAGGTGCCTGATAAAAAGGGAGATATCAAATATTGGATCATTGACTGGAAGACTGCGCCTAAATATGGCTGGCGCCGAGATAAAAAGCAGGACATTCTTATGACATCACAGCTGATATTATACAAGTACTTTTGGGCATTAAAGTATAATATTCCGCTTAAAGATATAAGGTGCGGATTTGTTCTTCTGAAGCGGGAGGCAAAGCCAGGAAAAATTTGTGAACTTGTAACTGTGTCAGTGGGACCAAAATCACTAAGTAGAGCTTTAAAGATATTAAATAACATGATCTCATCTGTTAGAAAAAGCATGTTTCTCAAGAATAGGAACTCTTGCAGATTTTGTCAATTTAAAGACACAGAATATTGTACGTGATTTACCTTTTTATCAGATAGCTATATTATTATTTTTGATAATGGGTGAGATTTTATATGAAAAAAAGAAAGATTCTTGTTTTGTCAGATCACGCGCTCTCAACATCCGGCGTGGGTACCCAGACTAGACATCTTATAACTGGGTTATTAGAGAAAAATAATAAATGGACATTTAGACAATTTGGTGCAGCATTAAAGCATGTTGACTATAACACTATTGTTGTAAATGATGACTTTGTCATAAAGCCCATAGACGGCTTCGGTGATAGAGATACGCTAAGGGTGACACTGGCAACAGAGAAGCCTGACATACTTTTTATCTTTACTGATCCTAGGTTCTTTATATGGCTTTTTGAGATGGAGGATGAGATTCATCAAATTTGTCCAATTGTGTGGTGGCATGTCTGGGACAATTATCCATATCCAAAATACAATAAAGCTCTTTATAACTCAACTGATCAGATAAATTGTCACTCTTATCTGACATATGAGATGGTAGGTGATAAATTTCCACAAAAGACGGCGTTTATACCGCACGCTGTTCCAGAAGATCATTTTTTCCCACTTTCTAAGAGTGAGAGAATATTAAGAAAAGAACAAATTTTAGGAAAAGATAGGAGAGATCACCTTGTTGGAATATGGGTTAATAGAAACGCAAAGAGAAAGAGACCAAATGATCTTCTTTTGTCGTGGAAGATGTTTCTTGATGCCATAGAGAAAAAATATGGTCATAGAGATGCAACTTTAATAATGCACACAGACCCAATGGATCAAGAGGGGCCCAATCTTACAATAGTGTCTGAGATGCTAGGGATCAATGACAGCTTATTTTTCTCAAGCGATAGAATTGATTTCGATAAAATGAACGTGCTTTATAACATATCTGATTTTTGTATCAATATTTCATATGCTGAAGGTTTTGGACTTTCCACGCTTGAGTGTATGCAGGCTGGCAGGCCAATTATAGCAGTCAAGACTGGGGGACTGACACGTCAGGTTGTCGACCACAGAGATGGATCTGAAAACGGAGTGGCCATTGATGTTGATTGTAAGTCTCTGGTAGGATCTCAAAATGTGCCTTACATATACGAGGACTATGCCAAGACAGAGTCAATTTGCAACGCCATTTTAAAGCTATATGAAATGTCTTCTGAAGACAGGGACAATCTAGGCAAAAAGGCTAGAGATTATGTTCTATCAGAGTTTAATATCAAAAGTACAATCGATGCGTGGGATTCTTCATTTGAAGACGTTCATAATAACTGGAGAGAGAAATATGAAAGATGGGCAGTTAGAAGCTATTAGACGGGGGTGTATTTAATGAATGTGTTAATTAGAGCGCCGCTTCTTTCAATTAGCGGCTATGGGATTCACTCTAGACAAATTTTTAGATGGCTTGAGAGTAGAGATGACTTCAATATCTTTTCTCAAATTGTGATGTGGGGAAACACAAGCTGGATGATTAATTCTGATTTCGAGGATGGTCTCGTAGGAAGAATAATGAATACATCTAAGAATCCTGATCAGAAGCCAGATATATCATTTCAAGTTCAGTTACCAGATGAGTGGGATCCCAATATAGCAAAAATAAACGTAGGAATCTCAGCTGTTGTTGAGACTGATAGGTGTAATCCTGCGTGGATTGAAAATATTAATAAGATGGATGCAGTAATTGTTCCATCACATCACATAAAGAGAACCATTTTAAATACTGGAATTGTTACGACAAAGCTATTCGTTGTTCCGGAATGGTATTATGAGAGCATAGACAAGGATAGCGATTTCAAGCTCGACATAGATTTTGATACAAGTTTTAATTTTTTGTCAGTTGCAACATTTACTGGGAATGATTCAGACACAGATAGAAAAAATCTTTTAAATACAATAAAGTGGTTTGTAGAGGCTTTTTCTGAAGATCCTGATGTAGGACTGATACTTAAGACAAATCACGGAAGAGGAACTCATATCGATAGACAGATAACATCAAATGTTGTTAGATCAATTCTGGGATCTGTTAGAAAGGGACCATATCCAAAAGTTCACCTTATTCACGGAAACCTAACGACTGATGAGATAATAGGTCTTTATAAGCACCCAAGCGTAAAGTGCCTGGTAAGTCTAACAAGAGGAGAGGGATTTGGTCTGCCGCTGCTAGAGGCAGCGGCTTGTGAGCTGCCAGTCATGGTAACAAATTGGTCAGCGCATCTAGATTTTTTAAATCTTGGAAAATTTATACCAGTAAATTATAATCTTGTAGACATACCTAAAAAAAGGGTGGACAATAGAGTTTTTCTTGAAGGCCTAAAGTGGGCAAACCCAGAAGAGTCAGATTTTAAGAAAAAGATTGTTAAGTTTAGAAAGAAGAGTCAAATTCCGCAGAGGTGGGCTAAAGATTTATCTGCAAGGGTTAGAGAGAAATTTTGCAGCAAAGAGATAATTTCAATTTATAACGATGTCTTAGATGATATCATGGGTGAAGTGTAATGGAGTCAATGACTATTATTTTATCCGTGTCATTGATAGTAATATTAATATTTCTTTGCATCTCTTTATATTTTAACATAAAACATGCAATGATAATATTGCGTATACAAGATGCACTAGAGGAATCTCTTGATATCTTAGACAAGCAATATTCTGGTATTAATGAGATTCTTGAGATACCTGTTTTCTTTGATTCAATGGAAGTTAGGAATGTGATATCACGTATTAAAAAATCTCACGATTCTGTTTTATATGTTGCAAATACTCTAACTGCTAGCGTCACGGAGAGCGAATTTATAAAGAATAAGGCTGATAATGAAAGCTAAGAGAAAGACAAGATCACGAACAAAGAGAAAGCCGTATTTTGGAAAAGATGTTCACAATTCAATTGTTGCTTATCAGTTAGAAGATAGCTTAGCCGAAAGAGAGAAAATCTACGTCAGTGAAATATTGCCAGCATTTAATAAGCTCTCTGAAAATCTTATTTTTATTCACAGATTTGCGAAGAGCAAAGAGGAATATGAATTATTAAAAAATGATTGTGTAACTTTTTTATTTGAGACATTAAATAAGTTTGATCCATCTAGGGGGACCAAGGCTTTTTCATATTTTAATGTTGTCGCTAAGAACTGGTTAATAATACAGGCAAAGAAAAAGACTAAGAGAAATAGCAGAATTATTAGTATGGAAGACTTGTCATCTCTCTCCGTCTCAGACAGCTCAGTTATTGAAACTTATGGAATGTTACCATCACAAGACTCTAAGATGATAAAGCAAGACTCTTTAAAAACCTTATTTAGCCTAATGGAATTAATAAAAACAAAGCTAAAAAGTGAAAATGAGCTTGCGTGTATGAACGCCATAATAACATTATTTACAAAGATAGAAGACTTAGATCTACTTAACAAGAGAGCAATATTTATTTATATGAGGGATATCTCCGGACTCAACCCAAAGCAGCTATCAGTCTCTATGTCGACTATTCGTAAGCACTACAGAGAGCTTGTAAAGGATGATGAATTTGATATATTTTCGTGGGGCTAGGCAATGACAAAAAATATCGATGGTTTGATGAATAAAGTCAATGAGAGAGAAGATAAAATAAAGAAATTTTCTGATCTTCTCGACTCTCTTGAAAGCACAGAAGATAAAAAAAAGTTACTGTGGAAGGAAGTATATGAAAATGCGCTAAATGATAGAGAGAGTGCAGGCATATTATTTACAGATCTCCTGCTTCAGACACGTGGAAATGCGTCTAATCATTCTCTATTTGGCTCCATAATGTCAAAGTATTTAGAAAGAATGGCGAAATCAAATGATCAGATACTTAGACTTGCTGAGCTGCTTGCCAAGGAAGAGAGCGCTCATGTCGATATCAATGAAATATTTAATAAGATAGGCGAAGATTAGGATCTTATAATGACTCGATTAAATGCTTTTGAAAATTCCTCTGGCACAGCAACCCCGTCAAAAAAGAAAGTTAAAAATAGGGTATTTTACTCTGCAGTCGTGATCGATTTTATTTCAAATCCAGAGCAGTATATATCTCAGCCAGGAGATAACAGTCCGATAATAAAGGAAGACCAAGACACCTCAGGGACGGTGGGTGATCTTTTAAGGGAAAATCTAGCAAACGGAATAATCATCAATAAGATTCCCAGAAATGCTGTGATAGCCCAGGTCGTATCAGATAGGGGGTCTAAAAATAGCGGACCAGAGATTTTTTATCCATTTTTCTCTCCTCACCTTTGTATGCCCGTGAAATCAGGGGAGCAGATTTGGGTAATTTATGAGGGAGCAGGGTCTAGAGGCTCACTCGGGTACTGGATTTGTAGGAAGCCAGGTGATCTCCAGGTCGATGACATAAACTATACTCATCACGATAGAACAACTTTAGCCCTGGAGTCGGCGGGATCAGATAGCTCATCTAAGTCAAGCTTTGAGGGCTCAAGCGATACGGATCCTGATCCGTTTAGTTTTCCTCTCGGCGGCCGTGGCCAAATTAAAAATAACACTCTTAAGGGACCAACTCCCTACACAGATATAATTGAAAAATCTCTATCGTATAAAGATCAATTTGTTGGTGAGCCTGTGCCAAGATTTAGCAAGAGAGCAGCAGATTTAATCTTTCAGGGGTCAAATAACACCTTAATATCACTTGGGCAAGACAGATTAACGGCGACTGATCCCGATAGTATTGACTCAACAACAGCCGCAGGTTCTAGCGCTGCCACACAGACCGGGACGGTTGACATAGTGGCCGGACGTGGACAAACTAGCACAACGTCAGCCATAGAGGCTGGCGAGGCTATAGATAGGGGCTATGATGAGATAAATAAAGCACCCGGAATCAACGGGCTAGATCCAAATTTGAATGAGGGTGATCCTGATTTCATTAATGATCTGTCTCGTATCTATGTGTCGATGAAGACAAGCGGAGATACTAACTTTGATCTTGAGTTTCCTGACACTGAGTCTGGAACAACAGTTGATGCGGTTGATGATGATGCTTACGTGATTATAAAATCAAATAATACTCGTGTGATTGCAAGAGAAGATGGTACAATAAGAATAATAAAAGAGGGCGAAAAGGATAAAACAAAAGCAACGATAACGATGGAGGCAGATGGGACAATAATGATAGATGGCCCAAGGATAGTTATCGGATCTGGCATTGAAAAAGGTAACGGAGACGGCAATCAAATATTTCTGGGGAGAGATGCAAATGAGCCTATAGTGCTCGGCACACAGCTCGTAAAAGTGCTGTCAGCAATAGTTGACGTGCTAGATAATCACATTCATCCGTCTGCCGTCGGCCCAACCTCACAAAGACTAGGTGGGACAGAGAAGACACTAATTGGAAAATTTTCTAATACAGACACAGCTATCGAGTCAGATCTTGAGAAGATTCTTAGCCGAGTAGGAATGACAAAGTAGTGGGGATAAAGACAAATCTCCAGGTGTTTTTAGACCCAGATTATAAGAATTTCGACCAGGAATACGCGTCAGCTGTCGGAGCAAGCAGAGATGAGGCAGCGTCGGCGTGGAATGACGCGATAATGCCAGAGTTGGCAATATTATTTGCACCGATGGCACCAGCACAGCTTATAGACTTAGGATCTTCCATGTTTGTTCTACAGGAATCAGACTTTGATGATGACACTCTTCCGGGTGCAATAGATGATCTGATGGACGACGTAGCGGAAAATATGCAAGATGTATCAGGTCAGATACAGCCACCCACAACTAGTTTAGACTCTAAAAATTTAATATTTGATCCAAATCCGCCCGATGGTCTTAGTGCACAGTACACTCCAGAAGAGATATGTGAGAGAGCTGAGAGTGTAATAACAGCCTGGTTGATGACAGGCACATTTACTGCGCACTTCTACTCTCCGGGCCCTGGAGTTCCGGCAACACCGTGGGTATTACCACCGGGAGCAGAGATGCCAGTGCCCCCAGATACAGATGAGGATGGATATGATGATGCCGAGGAAGATGCGGCTGGAACTGATATTGAAGATCCTGATGAATTCCCTGACTAAGACTATTAATGATCTCATCTAATTGTTTTTAAACGTTTTTTGCTATCATAATAATTAATGATAGGAGTGTGTTGTGGCTGAGATTAGCTTTAAAAGTGTAGGGATCAAGACTACAGATCCATTATTGAATAAAACAGTTGAGACCCCGCCTGTTGGAATTAAAACACCTGTTGAAATAGGTGTGGGAAGATCTGGAATATTTCAGATGAATTTTAATCCAGTCGATCAGATAGATGACAATCTTAAGAATTTAATCTTAACTAATTATGGAGAGCGTCTTGGAAATTATTTTTATGGAGCTAATCTAAAGCCGCTAACAACGGAGTTAGTCTCTCGGCCAGATTTTGATAGTCAGGCAATGTCGAGGATTACTGATGCTGTAAGAAAGTACATGCCATTTGTAGAGCTTGACTCTTTTAACTCTGTTTTTGATGAGAATGTTGACAAAATCGGATCTCCGCCGGGAATGACAAAAATTAATTTAACTGTTAGATATGATTTACCCCAGCTTAGAGTTTCTGGTAGGGTTATTAATGTCTCTCTATACTGTGCAGGTTAATAAAAAATGGCAAATAAGAAAAATCTAGTCAAAAGCCAAAGGGCAAATCAAAGATCATATCTAAACAAAGACTTCTCAGCATTCAGGTCAGAGTTAACACAGTATGGTCAAACATATTTCGCTGACAATATATCAGATTTCTCAGAGAATGGTCTCGCAGGAATGTTTATTGAGATGAGCTCGTATATAGGTGACGTGATGTCATTTTATCTAGATCATCAGTTTAATGAGCTTAATATTTTAACTGCTGTCGAGAGTGAAAATATCGAGCGACTTGTTAGGAGCTCAGGAGTTAAAATAAGAGCTGCAGCACCCGCATACGCTAGTGTTAGCTTTTATATAGAGGTTGACTCAAGCCTTACTGATAACGAGTATATTCCAGAAAAGACGCAGCTGCCTGTCATAAAAGCAGGAACAATGTTGTCATCAAATTCAGGTGTAAAGTTTGAATTGCTTGAGGATGTAAATTTTAGAAAGGAGAACAAGCAGGGAAAACTGATATCAGAATATAAGACAATGAAAACAGACTCTGACGGAAATCCTACATCATTTTCATTAAAACTTAGTGGTCCTTGTTCGTCTGCTATAACAACCTCTGACTCTTTTACGATCGCTGATATACTCACGCCATTTAGAACTGTAACACTGTCTAGCCCAAACGTATCAGAGATAACATCTGTGAAAGATTCTGATGGGAATGAATATTTTGAGGTAGATGCGCTATCTCAAGATACTGTTTTTAAAAGAATTTCAAATAATTTTAGCGACTCAGATCTTGTATCAGAAAATATTGAGCTAATACCTGCACCATATAGATACATAACAACGACCAGCAGAAGAACAGGTCAAACAACTATTAGATTCGGCGGTGGCAGTGCCGACTCCACAGATGATGATATCATGCCAGACCCTAGTGATATATCAATATCTCTTTTTGGAAAGAAGAGCACATTTTCTAGATTTACGCTAGACCCAAATAGCCTTTTAAAAACTAGGACACTCGGGATTGCTCCTAGAAATACAACAATAACTATTGTGTATAGGGCAGGCGGCGGAATATCTCATAATGTTAGTGCTGGATCAATTAAAAATGTTTCAAGTCTAATAACAAAATTTTCATCTGCAATTTTGCCGGTAAAGATATCAAAAGTAAGATCCTCAACCGAGGCTAGTAATGAATTACCGTCAAAAGGTGGCGAGTCACCAATGACATTAAATGAGCTCAAGACAACAGCGTTAGCATATCAAAATTCTCAGTCTAGAATAGTAACAAAGGCTGATCTAGTTGCAAGAATATACTCTATGCCATCTAATTTTGGAAGAGTTTTTAGAATTGGTGTTAGAGACAACCCAAACAATCCGCTAGCATCTGTTGTGTCAATTATAAGTAGAGATACTGATGGGAAGCTAATAACGTCACCAGATAGTTTAAAAAATAATTTGGTGACGTATATCAATCAGTTTAGATTGATATCAGACGCAATTGACATAGTCGATGCCCAAGTGATTAATCTTAAGATTATATACGGTGCAACCATAGACCCCGCATCTAATATCAATTCTGTAATACAGCAAGTCAATTTGGCGATATCATCATACATGTCAATTGAAAATTTTCAAATAGACCAGCCCATAGTTCAGTCAGATATTGTGAATATCATAATCAATACAACAGGTGTCATTGGAATAACAAATTTCAAGATTGTGTGTCTTTCTGGTGTGGTCCATGAAAGAAACTATAGCAGTGAGTCTATATCTGTAAAAGCTCAAACGAGAAAGTCTATATTGTACCCACCGAAAGGCGCAATATTTGAAATAAGGTATCCCAATGATGATATCGTTGGACACGCGAGGTAGAGAGTGTATAGAATTTTAACTGCAAGTGCTGACACATATATCACTAATAAGATAATAAATAACAACTATCGTGCAACTGATTCCAACACGGGTCAGGCAGCAACGATAGATTTGTTTAAATTATATAGTGAATCTACCTCTGGATCAGATATAAATCCAAAAGAAATTAGCAGAGGCCTTGTAAAATTTAATCTAAAGCCGCTTAGAGACATGACCTCATCGTTTCTAGACATCAGTCACGCGTCGTTTAACTGTACCTTAAAGCTAATGGATGTCTACGGTGGCCAGACAACTCCGTCAAACTTCACAATGCTTGTTGCACCTCTTTCTAAGTCGTGGGACGAAGGCATCGGAAGAGATGTCGTAACATTTTCAGATCTAGATTCGTCTAACTTTGTAACATCATCAGCCTCAGGAAATACAGCTGTGGCATGGGAGATCACAGGTGCTAACAAAGAAGGCCTTTTAGATTCTGACAACATAGACTATATAACTAGTGGCACATTAAAAACAGAAGACGGAATTGTAGAACTTTTTAAAACACAGACTTTTAGCTCTGGCGAAGAAGATCTAAGCGTTGATGTGACACAGATCATATCTGCGACAATTGGAAATCTTATTCCTGACTATGGATTTAGGATATCCTATTCTGGAACTCAAGAGACAGATACAGCTACACGATTTGTT
>Ga0080013_1006059_pt1 | contig 10924 bp, 21 predicted proteins | sample ETNvirenome_6_85_FD_69236 | JGI IMG/M metagenome (GOLD analysis project Ga0080013, IMG submission 69236) | Marine viral communities from the Pacific Ocean - ETNP_6_85 (SPADES assembly) (version 2) | ecosystem: Environmental > Aquatic > Marine > Oceanic | place: Pacific Ocean | collected 2013-06-19
ACTGGCAGGTATGTTTATCCCTGTGTTTAATGATGCGTCGAAAGACGGCATCCAGTTTTATGTTAAGTGGATTGACCATCGTCCTCGATCAATACAGGTTCAGCGTCGGCGGCTTCCAGTCCGTTGATATGCTCACTGTTGTGGACGTCTTCCCATGCCTCTTCGAGCGTATTCCCGCGACCAACCGCCTTGATGGTAAATTCGTAGGTCTTCATCGTAGTGTCCTCCAATGGAATCAGGCATCTATGCGACGACATTGACGATCTTGCCCGGAACGAGGATGAAGCGTCGAATCTCCCTACTGTCGGGCAGGAATCGCTGGATGTTCTCCATGGCAAGGACCTTGCCCCTAAGATCTTCCTCGGCAATATCGACGGCGACCTCGATATTGCCACGCACCTTCCCATTCACCTGCACGGGTAAGGTGATCGTATGGTTTTCCGGGAATGGCACTTCGGCGTTTGCCTGTTCAATGGCCCAATCGAAATTCGCCAAATAGATTTTCGCTTGGACTACGCTGTCTGTTGAAAACTCATCCGGGAACGTAGCCGGGATTGCTGCCGCACAACAATCCTCTTCGTACCATTGCGGCCCCCAACCCTTCGCCCAGCGGGCCGCCCAATTTTGCAATCTTTGAGGCACTTGTTTGAGGCGTTCCTCTGATATGTAGTAGCCGCCATGACTGGCAGTGTAAACAAATTCGATGCCCTCAGCTACAGGATCAGTGTCGACCACTGCGCCCCAAGGGCTGTACTTCGTCATGTTCGTGCTCCTTTGCGTGGAGGTGCCTATGTGGAACTGGAGGTAAGGATTCTTGGTACGCATAATCTGTCGCTCCGGTGTCGTAGAAGTCTTGCCACACGGCTTGAACAACCTCGTCTGTTGTTACTGTAATACTGGCCCCGTCGAACCAGTCGAGAAACCAGTACTCGGCTTTGTTCAGTGTCGGAGCGTCCGCATAGAACCGCAATTCCGTGCTCGGCCCTCCCCAGCTAAACTGGTAGCGCCAGTAACCGTCGGGTTGATCGTTGAACGTGCCCGGAGCTACATAATCAAACCCCAAACCATACTCGCCTCGCACATCAGCGGCTTTTTGGTCAAGCTCGTCCCGATTCATTAAGAAAAGACCGTCGTGGCCTTCGTCCTTGAGAAACGTACGCAGGTCCGTCGCAGATGCACTGCCCTCATACATGCAATGCAAATCCTGACGCGTTGATTGCCAGCTATCGTCTATACGGTCTTTGCAAGTGGGTTCACTGTTAGCCATTTTAATGTCGAAGCCATGCGGGCAGCAGGCCCCATCGGTCGGATTTGCCGTGAAGAATTTTCAGGACCATCCATCCAATTTGATTGAGGACAGCGGTGCCCACATAGTATCTCCAGTCCATACCCCAGCTTATCCATGCGAGATAAGTGAAGCAGATGTACCTCACCCCGCCGACCAGATGCCACACATCACGAAACAGCGGCAAGGGGCGGTCGTAAAAGGGCATTCGTTCTGACTTGGTATACGCCATATGAGTAGCGGCGACACACCAATCGGTTAGGCAAATAATGAAAGCGGGAATGAGCATCAGATGTCCGACCCCCGTTCCCGTTTATCAGCGCATCCATTGCAGAATCCGTAGTCTGGACGCAACATAAACATCTGACCACAGCCTTCGCATTTCTTTTCAACATTCTCCTTCTGAACTTGGTGGTAGAAGTCGACCATGTCGGGATCGTCCATTCCTTCCCACACGCCGTAGTTGTCGTCGATGTAAGTTTTCTCAGTCATTTATGCAGCCCCCTGTTTTACCCATGTCAAACCATACCGTCTGGTGATTACTGACAATCCAGACGGTGTGATGCCGAGCGACTTGGCAGCTTGATTGCATGAGCGGTATCGCTTCATGAACTTCTGGATCTCTTCCTTGGTATACCTCGGTTTTGTTGGCATTGCATTCCTCTCCTGCCGTGGGGGATATGATGATGTTAAGGCAAGCAATTAGTTAATGTTATTCGGCCTGTTCTATTTCCAGCCATGGCAAATCATCGTTCGCCAGTGTCTCGTCCGCTGCTTCACTAGGACTCATTTCATCGTCCCACATATCCCAAAAGTTAGCGTCGGCTAAATCGTGTACTGATATGCCAAACCGACTGCCGATAATCTTATCTATTTCTGCCATAAATTCTTTCAGCGTACGTCCGTTGCGACGATTGTCATCCATTACGGGGCCTCCGTGATCTCGGTGGTAGCGTTGATTACTTCTATAGTGGAATCAATTTTCTCGATGACATCATGCCACCAAGACAAGCAGTTGTCTCGCGTTCTGATGTCGAAGAAGGACACCACTTGAGGTAATGTTCCGCCTTGCACTGGAGGGGCATAGCGGAGCCGAGAGTCTCCCTGCTTGGTGTTCAGAGCTTTGTACGTTCGATAGCACAACTGACCTTCGTGTCGACGGATTTGAATCCATTCGGATATCGTTTTAGTCATGCCGTCAATGGTTGCCTCGACGAGCACCGAGGTGTATTCCATATCTTTTTTGAGCTTTACCGATCTCAGGGCCAATTCGATATTGTTCTGGATCAGTGAGTCAACTTGCTCCCTCTGTTCCTCCTCTGTTTCAAAGGGGAAAGGCTCTGTTGAAACCGCCGAAGAATACTCCTGAATCTTCTTGAGGTTTCGCTTGATCTTCTTTTTGATCAGTCTTATCTCCTTTTGGCACTCAACGATCATCATTGGCACTGCTCCTTGTGTGATGTCAGGGAAAGTTCAGCCTCGCAAACTGTTTGAAGTGGAGGTTGGCGGCCTTATCGTAGGCTTTGGCAGCAGATTCCTCATGTAGATGCAGCCCAAGGTGCAACTGTATGCCATTGACTTTGATATAAGCCTGCCAGCGGTTGTTCTTACGGCACACCCCCCGGTATTTGGAGTCTCCAGTGGTCGGAAGTTCTTTGTGCCTTACGGCGTCTCTCAGATGGCATGTGATAAGATTCTGTCTGCGGCAATCAGTCTTATCGCCATTCTTGAAGAACACCACCTCCTCAGGCCACGGCTTTGTCATCTTACCGGCTCTGGTCTGCACCTCCCTGTGCAGCCAGACCGTCTGTCGGGTTTCACCTTTGGCGTAGATATAGCGGCAGTACTTGCCTTTACAACAAACCCACTTGTGTTTGCTCAGAGGCCAATCGGGGTTGCTGACTTTCAGCAACACCGTCTGGCCCTGATTTTTCGCTTCGATTGTTTTCAACTAAACCCTCCCTGAGCCCCCTTAGCTCTCTTACGGTGAACTCACTCATCCATCACATCCTCTTGTGAGTAGATCGGTTTAACCGTGACAGAGATCTCCACTCTGCGTAGGTCTGTTGGATCTGACGTGATGACCTTCGTATCAAAGTGGACATTCGCTTTCTGTCCTTTGGGCCAATCTCCTGAAGCCACCATCCCCGAAATGATATATTTTGCGGCGGCGTCACGTCCCATATGTTTCTTTTCTGGCACCATTCCTCCCCTCAGTCATCTAAATATCGGTGGCAGCGTGCTTCATGATCGCAAGTAGGCTACATCTTTCGTGAACTTTAATCTCTTCCCTTCTTCAACGGTCAGGCCAATGAACTCGCTCGCTATGAACGAGATCTCATCGGGATAGTAATTAAACAATAGAACCTCGTTGCGATCTTCGAGGGTGACAAACACTTGAGGCATGGCTCCAAAAAATCCGGGCTCCTTTGGCGTAATACGAGCGTCAACGATCTTCATGTGTTGTTTCATCAGGCTCCCTCAGTACTACTGGGATTGTCCCTTCCGTCATCCACCCGTGGACATGCTCCCCCCACTGCTGGGGCGTCAGTTGATCCAGCGACTTGGTCGTCCACTCCCCTGAATTGTCTTGTAGCCTCACATATATCTGGCTCTCGTACTCCTTCAGTCTCACCAGCCACTGCTCCAGTGTCTGGGGTATCTGGTCTGCATCCGAGAAGTTCTCCAAGTTTCAGCATCCTTTTGGCTAAATTTGCTAGCTCATTAGCCGTGGTGTGGATGATTGCCTGTGCTTCTTCTGGCACAGGCTTCGACTCGATCACATCAGGAAGGGCATCGACAGCCTCTTTAAGCTGATGCACAGCATGGGTGATCTCATCGCCGAGGTGAGCAGAAATATCTATCTCTACTTCATGTTGCCACATACTGGATACAGTTCCAGTTAGCTCTACGTCATTTCCCTGAATGTCAGTATCGAAGGTGATCTCTCCTATATCATCGCCACATATTTCGTGATATATGCAGGTGTCTGCTCCTTCGATGGTTGTAACCAAGTCTTGCAAGACCTGTTTGCGTCTTGCCATCGAATCATCTGTTGTCGGCGTTGCGGCCATTAGTATTCCTCCGGGAATAAGACGGTGGTTACGGAACGATCCCATTCTGTGATCAGGTAAACATCCTTGCCAGCAAGAGAATACTTTGCCAACACCGAATCCTTGTCACTTTCTACAGCCTCATCGTTCATCTTCTTATCGTCGTCGCAGAGGTCCCCCCAATCCCCCTTCTTATACCGTGTAAATAGCTCACTGAGGTTCGTAACAGCAGACGGGCCCGATTGCTTTATATGCTGGTCAACTCCCTGAGTGACCACGATCTGTCCCAGCTTTAATTCTTTCAAGACTTGACATCTCCTCGATGAATGGTTTACTTGGTCCCTGTCAGAAGAAAAGTTCTACACAGAATGCCAAAAGATATTGGGCGTAACAACCTTGAGTGTTACGCCTGTAGAAACCCGCCCTCTGTGTGGAATCTTCTGACGAGCTTCCATTTAGGCGGGTTTCTTTTTTTGGCACAGTATGCCCGACATGGCCGGGGCTAAACGAGGGCTATGAGAGGGTGCCACTCTCCACTGACGAGGGGCAGTATATCCAGCCCTTGGGTAAACGATCTCATCCACCCATAAGAACAACGAGAGATGAGAAGGGGAGTGCAGTACTGGGAGCCACCGTGAGGACGAGTGGCAGAGCCGTAAGGCGAAGGGTCGGGTGTGACCCTGTGTGAAGGGGGGGGGTTTACAGGTCTATCTACGGGGCAATTCTGAAGGCTCCGGTGCTGAACAGAGTGATTAGTACACCGATTATGTGAAGGGTCACTGAAGTAACGACGATGGTCTTGAGTGAGTTGATCTGCTTATTGGTCGTCATAATTTCCCGGTATACCATATCTGTATTGACATAGTTGTCCGTGAAGCTGTCAGTCTTTACTACAGGCTCCTTCTCAGCCTGATTCAAAGTGTGATGATTCTCGGCCTCCTTTCTCTCCAGATCAGCGTCGAAATGTGCAATCTTGAACTCAGTCATGATCTCTGAGATCTGTTGATGCGTCGGTCTTTTCTGGTGGTCTGAAACCCATCGGCCAATTGTGACCATCTTGTCCTTCTGGTTTCTATTCGGGGTGCCATTCCCGGAAAACCATCTTGCCAGCATTGAAGGAGCGGTGCCTACCATCAAGGCGAAATACGATTTGGTCCATCCACAGGCCAGCATGAGGTCACGAGCATACGGCCCACCCCCTTTATGAATCTTGCGTTCGAAGGGGTGTAGTAGCCTCCTGTCTTCCTTCAGGTGGTCATCAGGAAGGAAGTGGCTAACCTCAGACGTGGCTACTTGGGGATTGTCCTGCTTAGAGGCTAATATGTTGGCCTCCCTCCTCTTCCTCAGCTTGTCGTTCCATGTCTTTTTGGTAGGCACAACCCAAGTCTCTTTCTTGGTGGCAAGAAGGTGAGCCAGATCCGGCTTGGACATTAACTCCAGCTTCATAAAGGCAGAGATCAACTCCGCTCCTACTGGTCCCCCGGCCAGCATTCTATGGACGGTGGTCTTGGTCACGTCGATCAGGATTCCCATCTCATTGCGAGTGAGTTCATGCTTCTCGAGAAAGAACCTGACCCTCTCTGAGATGTGCATCGTGGACTGAATTTCGGAAAGTAGATTGACCAATCTGGACATCTCCCTTATCGACAGCGTAGAATCCTGATTCTCAGCAATACGAATTTTTTCAGGCTCCATCCCCATCGCGGATGCAAGTTGGTTGACATGCCATCCTTTACTCAATCTGAACGTCTGAAGATGACTTCCTTTCATTTCTTTTCCTTTGGTGGGGTGATGGGACCCCGACGAACGTGCTTCAAACCTCGAAGCAGATCTCTCACCGGCATCCCTTCTTTCGAGTAAAGCGGCTCTGATCCGTCATACCTCCTGTTTCCCCTGTGCTTGATTGCCATTCGTCCCTTCTTCTATCGTTACGGCTGACAGGATTCCACGGTGTTTGTATATCAATATGTCAAGCAGCTTCTGATTCAACGTGGCGCGAGTCAGAGAAATGTGCTTGCAAATAGTGCCCTGTCGCCAGCGAGGGCACGAACACTTCCAGTCTCCTGACGACAGGATTTCTACACGATACTTTTTGTCAGCATTGGAAAAGGAAGGAACAATCCATTGTCCCTCCCCTTCAACCTGAACTTCTTTATCAATACCTATCTCGACGCCCTCAGGGACGGAGAATGTAATCTTCGGCATTACTCTTCTGTTACTATCTCAGGTTTGTATCTCTCGCATATGAACTCATCTCAGGTTTATATCTCTTGAGTTCATATGCGAGGTCGTTATAAGCGCGATACATCATCTGTGCTCCCTCGGCTGTGATGGGTAAGGGGCATCCGATCATTGAACCTTCGTAGCCCCACACAAAGTGACGTCTAACATCCACCTCATGTAAGTCCTCCATTCTTCTAACCCAATCGTGAGGTAGGGCGTAGTCAAAGGTAACGCCGGGATACATGCGCTCTGCCGCATCGGTCCTTGATTCGAGTGTATTCAAAAGGGAAGATCATCCATGGTTGACCAATGCTCTTCCGTCAACTCCATCAGGGCCAGAGCATACGTCTTTGCATCCTCCGGCAGAGCGGCGTCAATGGCATTGGTGTTGAGATGCTTCTGTCTATAGCGAATGATCGCTTCCTGATTGTCCCCTACGGTCTTGCCTTCGACAACCTGTAGCCATGATGCCACTTCTTCAGTGACAAACTCACCCATCTTCTCGAAGAATGGTGGCAGAGATGCGTCAATTGGCTTCTTAGGGGCTGGCTTCTTGGCGGGAACATCTACTCCCGGACCAGCTTGAGGCTCAGGAGCACCTGTCTGGTCCGCTGACAGCATGAAATTGGAGACATTGGCGTAGATCTTATCTCCCTCACCCGGATTATGGACGACCGTATACTGAATCTTCTTGCCGACGAACTCGAAATCAGGGTCGAAGTCTGGGGATTGAATCTCCTCTGGCGTCAAAGGGCGACCCAGAATTATCTCACGATGCTTCCTGAGATTACTTCGAGGGTCATTGGATAAAGAAACCCTCATCCACACCGTGAAGGGTTCGCCTCCAGCCGTAGGGTGATCATCAGGGAGGAAGTGTTGATCGGATTGAATCTTGAGAGCGATCATGGGCTTGACGCCAAATCGCGTCTCAACCATACCCAGATCTTCTGTTTCGTAGAAATGTCCTACGCTTTGTCCTGCCGGATGAGGAGTGTAATCTCCCTGAGGTAGTGGAATACGGGCCATTAAGCCTCCGCTACAGGTTGCGAGTGATCATCAGCAGGGCCATTATACCCAGCATGATGAGGATGTAACGAGCGATGCGATCTGGTGATTTTTTATCTAATCGAGGCATTCGATCCCCCTAAATATAGAGTGCTGGCCCCTTGCGGGCAAGATGTAGGGGAGTTATCATTGGAGCAAAAGGAGACATCATGAACGAACTTCAGCCGTTGGATATCAATCAGTCGCCCATCCCTCACTCCCAAGGCTTTTCTGGGAGGCTTTCGGATATGGGTTATGAACCTCCTGCCGATATGAAGATCGAACAATTCAGCCATGAGGTTGGGTTGACGATGCATATGCAACGGTGGATCAATTGGGCTCTCGGAGATCTATTGGTATATGGTGAAGAGAGATGGCCTGAACGGTATAAAGACGCCGTGCTGCTTACAGGAAAGTCTGAGCAGCATCTTTATAATGTCGCTTGGGTAGCCAGAGTATTCCCAATTGACCGCCGTAGGGGTGATCTCACTTGGTCCCATCATTTGGAAGTCGCCGGATTGCCTCGAGAAGAGCAGGATATGTGGCTCGACAAGGCTTCCGAAAACCATTGGAGCAGGGCGAAACTCCGATCCGCTAGAGAAGGTGGCAAAGCTACGCATGGGGATGAAGATACGCCCCCCGGAATTGAGATTCCAGAGGGCTTCACGACTCCTATGCGTGAAGGAATCATGAAATTCATTGCCGCTTGTGAGATCCAGCGTCCTGAAAAGGAAAAGACCGTAGAATACGTTGCTGATTGGGGAATCGTCAGAGTCACGGTCAGTCCTTCGGCTCAGTCCATATCATCCTCTCAAGAACATCTCCCTCAGGAGACTTCTTCAGAGCCCCAATCTCCTTCGCAAAGCCTAAGCATTCCTCATGCAGATCCTCCAGCCATGAACCAATCATATGGATCGCATGAATAACGGCCTCCTTTTCCACAGGGGAGCCTGACAATGAACTCTTGCGTAAAACCGTAAGAGAGTTTTCGACAAGCTCTCGATGGAAAGCCATGGCTCCCAATAGGCAAGCCATGAAATCCTTCTTGTCATCACTGAGGAATGGTGCGTAATGATCGACAAGTGAGTTCAGGATCTCAACGGCTCCATTAAAACCCTCCGTTGCAGCTTCCTTCAACTCAGGAGTTTCCTGAACAACACTATCCCTCATTTCATACAACATCTTTTCGATGGGCCTCATAATTTCCATTCCTTTCTGACAACGGAAGGAAACTTTCCGCGCCACGGGCCAAAACTTTCGGTTGCGCCTTTCATCCTTTCCAGATTATCTACGTGCATCTTGGCGACGACATTGAGGATGTCCTTCAATCTCTTGGAGCCTTCATTGTCTGCATCCTCAGTCTTATGCCACATGAATCCAAGCTGTACTTCTGCGGCCATAAAGCAACCGATCAGTCCAGACAGCAGGTTGATCTCTTCGCTGTCTTCAGCGGAGGGTTTGTGGAGGACTTCTTCGATCAGGCTTTGATATTCCCGGCCCTCTTCAACCATTCTATCCAGAAACTCGTTTAGATTTTCATCATCCATAATCTATTTTTACCTCCTTCTCTTGAGGAATGATCCTCCACCAACATTCATAACCCCAGATCGTCTTATTCCCCTTATCCATTCGAATGCATGGACATCGGTCGATTACTATAGACCCCTTTTTCAGGGCAGACCTGAAGCGGTCAGGATCAGCAGTTTGACAATCTTGAGCGATGGTAATTTTGCGGTGTGAGGTAACGGTCCCGTCACCTTCAGCCCCTTTATCGGTGCAGGGCATAACGTGAACTCTTGTTCCGACAGGAGGATGAGGAGGCCAGTCAGCCGTCACTTTATTGGGCGGACAAACACCCCCTTTAGGTTTCCTGAGCGATACCATAGCCCTCGAATAAAGCGTTGATTTCGGCGGTGGTTTCGAGAGTCCAGATCTGATTGGTGACGAACTCTTTATCGTTGGGAAGTACTTGGAGACTATTCGATGCGGATGTTTTGGCAGCAAATTCTTTGGCTTTAGTGTTGATGCTTTGTCTGGTTGCTGGCGGCAAGTCTATCTCATTAACGCTTAGCCTTTCCCGAAGCCTCCATGCAGTCGACGCATTGGTGAACTCAGCCAGTTCCTCTCCTGCCTTGTTTAGCTTTTCGACCGCTCTGTTGTAGACGGCCAAAGCCTTGCCTCCAGACCAATTTTTTATGGCAAATGCTTCAAGGGCTTTACGTTTCTCCTCCTCGATGTCTTCCACTTCCCTTTTAAGTCGGTATGTTTCTTCGCGGAAATGATGTAAAGCGATCTCCTCCAGCCTCTTACGTTGCTGAACGATCAGCTTCATAATAAAACCCTTCCTAAATGAGTGAGAAAAGAATTGAACAAACACAACAACAAAAACCCCAGAGCCTTCAGATCGCAGGGAAGGGAACGACCATCGGGCTCTGGGGTTCTTTAGCTACAACGTTGGCGAGGGGTGCCTATGAAGTAGCCTCGGCGGATTCGGAAACGACCGTCTCGGTAGACTCGGCCTCAGCAGTGGCCTGAACCTTGGCCAGCAAGTCAGCCTTCGACAGACTCGACAGGTCCTCATCGGTGGCCTGCTCATCGGCAGTGCCGAGATCAAAGCGACGGACTCCAACCAGTTCAGTGTTAGAGGCATCTTTCGAGGTCGGCTGGGGACGCTTGTCAACGCCACCAGAGGCGATCAACTGGTCACGAAGGCCATTGATGACGGCCTTGAACTTCACTGGGGCTTTCTTCTTCAGGTTGTCTCGAGCCGTGAACACCTGCTCGAGCAGATCGGAAGCCTCCGACACCGTAAGTGCCGGATCAAGGCTCCGAACATCAACCTGAGTTTGGGTAAAGATAGCCCACGTCTGCTTCGACGAGGCTGGTGAATTGGAAACGCGACCTTCTTTAGCCACGGCCTCGTCCTCTTGAGAAGCGACCACATCCGACGTCTTTGCGCCGTTCGTGCTTTCGGTCTGCTTAGCCACAATACTACTCCTCGTAAAGAGTGTAAAAGAGATACTGCTTACAACGGTGTAACGAAGGATGACAGTCGAGGTACTGTGCATCAGACCACATCAACCATTCGATCCGACGACTATCCTCAACCCAGACCTTTGCGGCTTTCACGAGCCGTCCATGCAATCGACCTATGACCTTTTGGCCTGTCATGAAGGTCGGCGGAACTGTCGTGACTTTATTGCCATCAAGATCTGTCAAAGCGAAACGACGTGTAGGGTTTGAAACATCAGGTTCTGTGTGTGCTCCCGGTTCGTTGCCCAATACGTTGAATCGTCTTATTTCTGTCATTACAGATGCT
>Ga0080013_1006061_pt1 | contig 10920 bp, 13 predicted proteins | sample ETNvirenome_6_85_FD_69236 | JGI IMG/M metagenome (GOLD analysis project Ga0080013, IMG submission 69236) | Marine viral communities from the Pacific Ocean - ETNP_6_85 (SPADES assembly) (version 2) | ecosystem: Environmental > Aquatic > Marine > Oceanic | place: Pacific Ocean | collected 2013-06-19
CCTGACCACAGCACAGTAGAACTACTTAACAAAGGTTTATTTTCTTAAGCAGCAAAAGAATTTTTAAATCATCAAGAATACTTAACAGAAAGAAAACTAGGAAAAAAATCTAAAAAATATGGAATTGTACCTAGAATGGAAAAAACGTCTCGTGCAATGGCAGAAGAACAAGTTGCACGAAAATAAGAATTTGACAGCCACCTAGACTCCTCGTCTGGCCCTGTCTTTAATACCAACAGTAGCTACCCACAAGATAGTGGCCCTGCATGGAGGTGAAGATGACTGATACAACAAATCAACAAGTAGAGGAACCAAAAAAGAAATCGCCTACCCCAACACCATATATGGGTAAAGATAGGGTTTTTGAAAGTAAACAAGAAATTACTAAACAAGCAGACGCATTGCGATCTACAGAAACTAGTAACGAAGAATTACCAGAAAAAACCACAGGCACCAAGCATGATTACAAAAAGCGATATGATGATTTAAAATCACATTATGATACAAAATTATCTACATGGAGAAAAGAAAAAGAAGAAATTCTTACTCAACTCCAAACAAATAAAAAATCAAATGTGGTAATGCCAAAAACACCAGAAGAAATTGAAAAATTTAAACAAGAAAATCCTGATGTTTATGACGTTATTGAAACTATCGCAAGTATGAAAACAGACTCCAGAGTACAAGATGTTGAAGAACATTTGAATATTCTACGAGAAAAAGAGTTTGAGCTTGAAAGGCAAAATGCACAGAGAGAACTTTTAAACCATCACTCAGATTTTCTCGAACTGAAAGATAGTGAAGAATTTACTGAATGGTTAAAAGATCAACCTGATAATATTGCTGAAGGTGTCACTAAAAATGCCACAGATGTTAGATGGGCCGTGAGGACTATTGACCTTTATAAACTTGACAAGGGTATTGGTAAACCAAAGTCTAAATCTAAAAAACCTAGTGATGCTGCAAAAGTTGTAAAAACAACTACAGCTTCGCAAGACATTACAGATAAAAATCAAGGAAAAAAGATTTGGACATATGAAGAGATTTCTCGATTAAAACCGCATGAATTTGCGAAGCTAGAAGAAGAAATTGATCTAGCAAATCGAGAAGGTCGAATCAGAGAACAATAATATTAATCAGATAACTTTTTAAAGGAGAAAGGTTATGGCTTTTAGTACAGCTGCTGGTTACGATAACCTCGTTAATGGGGCTTTCGTTCCTAGCATATTTAGTCAAAAAGTTCTCAAGTTCTTCCGTAGATCTTCGGTTGTAGAAGCAATTACTAACACCGACTATGCTGGAGAAATAGAAAATTTTGGCGACACAGTTAAGATAATCAAGGAACCGACAATCACAGTTTCTGCTTATCAACGTGGAGCAACTTTAAATCCACAAGATCTTACAGATACAGAAATTACTCTTACTGTAGATCAAGGTAATGCTTTTTCATTCAGAGTTGATGACATTGAAGAAAGACACAGCCATCTTAATTTTGAGGCTTTGGCAACTTCTTCTGGTGCATATGCTCTTAAAAGGCAATACGACTACAATGTATTAAGTAACATCAACTCAAATGCAACTACAGACACTACTAACTTAGGTGCTGCTAGTTCTGCTATATCATGTAATACTGGTAATGAGTGTGCAAACTATCTTAGTACAGCAGCTCGTTTACTTGACGAAAATGATGTTCCGGAAGAAGGAAGGTGGTGCGTAGCTCCTCCTCAATTCATCGAAATATTACGTCAAGCAGATGCAAAACTGATGGATGCAAGTGTAACTGGTGAGAATATGTCTGCTCTTATGAATGGTGCTGTTACAGCACGACAAGTTCATGGGTTCACACTTTATCAATCCAATGCGATTGCAGTTAGTTCAACTGGTTCTGATTCTACAGCAACCTTTGGACCTTCATCAACAAGTGGCGAAACTAATGTTCTTTTTGGTCATATGAGTGCAGTTGCTACTGCATCACATATTGCTAAAACAGAAGTAGTTCGTGATCCAAACAGCTTTGCTGACATTGTGCGTGGTTTACACGTCTTTGGAAGAAAAGTTCTTAGACCATCCGGAACAGGATTTACTGGAGTTCTCTCTGGTGTTCCTGATCTTAACACTTAAAGGGGAGTATATATATTATGGCTACATATAATGCAACTCATAGTAGTGCAGGAACAGTAGGTCATCCTTCTGGTGCTGCCAAAGCCTATGTTATTACTTCTCCAGTTTATGATGCTGTTGACAATACAGACTTAGAGCAAGGCGACATTGTTCAATTAATAGATCTACCTGCTGACACAATGGTTGTTGGTGGTTGTATCGAAATTCTTGAAGCATCTGGTAATGCACAAATCACTTTTGATGTGGGTATTACAGGTGGTGATGTTGACGCTTTTATTGATGGTGCTGCCTCTAATGGTACTACTGCTGTCAATTTTGGTGCTCAAAGTACAGATTCAGCTATGGTAACTGCTGCTGATACACTAGATCTTCTAGTTATTGATGGTGGTTCTACTAAAACTACTGCATGGAGATTCCGTGCTCACGTTGTTTTAGTTGACGTTTCTAAAAACCCTGTTGAGTCTGCTACAGTTTCAACTGGTACATAGTATTATATTAAGGTTTCGGGGGGTTCCTTAAAAACCCCTCATATTTTCCCTCATTGCTGAGTTCAAATTAAAGAGGAATAGTAAATGTTTTTTATTAAATTACTTACAGAAGACAATGTTAAATATTGCACAAATGCAATAAAGAAGTTAAAGTACAAAGATGGTAGTTTTACACAGCCTTTAAATAAAGTATACAATGTAAAACAAAATCAAGAAATACTTGGTGTACCAGAAAGTGTACGAAAATATTTAATTGATATTTTTTATAATCACGATTTTATAGATTCTGTCTATTGTCCAAATAGAATATCAGTAAATTTTTATAATAAGTATCAAAAAGATGATTTCTATGATCTTCATGTAGATTCATTTAGAGCAACACCAAAATCAAATAATGTATATTTTGACTACGGGTTTTCTATAAATTTAAACGATCAATATGAAGGTGGAGAGTTTTTTCTTCAAACAGAAATGGGGCCAATGGCTTTTAAGTTGGCTTCTGGAGAAGCAGCAGTTTTCCCTATTATATATCCGCATGGTGTTAATAAAGTTACATCAGGAATAAGAGAAAATATATTAGGTTGGTTTTCATCAAATGTATCGTATGAACAAGCCTTTATTTTAAAAAATTTGTATGATGTGCAATCGTATTTAAAAAAACAAAATAAAGAAAAATTTGTACAGACCACACTAGTTCAATCGTATTTGAAAAAGGCGTGGGGTAAATAATGATATATAAATTATTTACAGATGAAGAAATAGATACTATACTTTCAAAACTTAATAAAGATTTTGTAGATGGTAAAAAATCACAAAAACTAAGTAAAGTTTATAGTATAAAAGAAAACAAAGAAACGCTAATTACTAAAGAAGTAGATGAATATATAGGTAGTGTATTTAAAAGTAAAAAAGCTATTAAAAAAATATATGCACCTACAAAAATAAAAAATAGAATTTACAATAACTACAACACCAACGATTTTTATGATTACCATGTAGATTCTTTTCAATCATCTGATAGTAAAATGCTATACAATTATGGTTTTACTATAAGTTTAAGTGATGATTATGAAGGTGGAGACTTTGTTTTACAAACAGAAGCAGGTGAAATAGCATATAATATTGGTAAGGGTCAGATAGTAATCTTTCCAATTATCTATCCACACAAAGTAACACCAATTACTAGTGGGCGTAGACAAAATATTATAGGTTGGTTTGAGTCTAATATTACTTATGAACAATCATTTGTATTAAAAAATTTAGAAGAAATTGCAACTATAAATTTAGACTTATTACAGAGTAACACAGAACAAGTTTTATTTAAAGAATTATTAATAAAGACCGCATTAGTTCAAAATTATTTAGTAACAAAATGGGGTTTTTAAATGAGTGAAATAGATAGACAAAAACAAGTTCATGGTAATATATTTAAACCCATAGCTGATACAGAAGTTTTAACTCCTTTTGGACCAGTAATTGCTTATAAAAAATTATCAGATAAATTTGTTAAAGAATTAAATTCTCATATTGATGATGATCTACCTGACCACTCAGATTATTTAGTTGGTAAAGTAAAACACGAAACAAGATTTACTGAAAACATAAGCAAAATATTTATGAGTGAACTTGGTGGTTTTATTTTTGAATATTACAAATATTGTTTTGAACGTGCAAAAATGCTAGAGGATAGTTTACCTAGAGATGTAGATTATCAATTAAATGTTATAAATGGTTGGTTTGTTAGACAATATGCAAATGAATACAATCCAATGCACATACATACAAATTGTTCAATATCTTGTGTAGGTTATTTAGCTTTACCAGAAAAGTTTGAAGAAGAATGTGAAGAAGACTATAGAGATCATCACCCTTCACATGGACATATACAGTTTAGTAATGGATCACCTAATTGGATGGAAAGTTCAGGATTTGTTGCTAAACCAAGAGTAGGAGATTTTTATTTATTTCCTGCAAAATTATTACATACTGTATATCCATTTTCTTCTGAAGGAGAGCGTAGGTCATTTAGTGTAAATATGGAAATAGCATCAGCACCAAAAGGAACAATACCAAATGGCAAAAAAGAAAAATAGTAAGGAATATTATTAGTTGTTATCCGACAACGAGCTTACAGAGCTTGAAGAATTAAATAAAAAAATTCAACAAGCGAAAATAGACCAGACCAATAAAATGTTACGGAGAGATAACAATGTACGGAATGAAACAGAAAAACAAAAAGAAGATGTATAAAGGCGGTAAAACTACTAAAGGTAGTGGTAAAAAGAAAACGTATGGTAACGGAATGGCTAGTAAAAAAAGATATGGTGTAAGAGAAGCCGATAAATCTTTAGTGTAACAAGGAATTGAAAGGTTATATGATGTCTGTTTGTCAAACCCCTATTTGTGATGCAGAAAATTGTTTTTGTGACTGTCCTGCTTGTGAGGATAGGGTTTGTAGTTGTATGTGTCATTTTTTAAAAGAAAACGAAACGGATAAAAAATAATGGGAACATTAACTTTTCTTAACTATACCAACAGAGTTCTCCAAGACCTTAACGAGACTACACTTACTGCTTTGTCTAGTTCTCGTGGAGTACAGACAGTAGCAAAAAATAGTATAAATCGTGCTCTTAACGATATAGCCAATGCTGAAGTTGAATGGCCTTTCTTACATAGTGATAAAGAACAAGACACTTATGCTGGTGTGGCAGAGTATGATTTACCTAGCGATCATAGTTATGTAGATTTTGATAGTTTTATGTTATTACCTCAAGATCTTGTTAGTAATGGTGCGTTTGCAAGTAATATAACTGGTTGGACAGATAGTTCCTCTGGTACTGGTGAAATAGCGTTTAACAGTACAGGACCACAACCTCCTGCTTCAAGAAGTGGTGTGCTAAGACTTATGGCAGGTTCTGATGGTAATGCTATTGCTTATCAAGCTTTAACAACAGTAAAAAATAAAAGGTATCGTGTTTCTTTTGGAGTAACTTATCCTTCTGGTGGAGACTTAACATTTAAAATTGGTACATCAGCAGATGGTTCACAAATATCTAGTAATACTGTTACAATAGATGATATAGGTGATTTTAAATATGTAGACTTTACATTTGAAGCTACAGGCACAACTACTTATATAACATTTAGTCAATTAGTAGATACACAAGTTGATATTGATAATGTAAAATGCACAGAAGATTTTGATCCTAGAAAATTAAAATATTTATCTTATGATGAGTTTCAAGAAACTACTAAAAGAAGAGATAGAAATACAGGTATAGATAAATTAGGTGAGCCAGATTGTGTTTATCGTACACAAGATCAAAAGTTTGGTTTATCTCCTGTACCAGATAAAAGCACATATACTATAGGTTATGAGTATTGGAAAACAACTACACAGCTTTCTAGTGATACAGATACATCAGATGTTCCAACTAGATTTGAACACGCAGTTATAGCAAGAGCAAGATATTATGTATCTGTTCTTCGCTCAGATCTTCCAACTGCTCAAGCCTCGTTACAAGAATATGATAATATTATGCGTAGAATGAGGACAGAATTAGTAAATCAAAAAAATTATTTTAGAGCAGTTTAATGAATGGTAGATTTAAAAATACATCGGTTGCTCTATCCGATACTAACTTAACAACTGTATATACTTGTCCGGCTAAATTTACTGCTATTGTACGAGAAATATTTCTTACTAATGTAGATGGTAGTGCTGCTGTAGATGCTACATTAAAATACACCGATACTTCTGCTAGTGCAACTTTTTCATTGGTAAGCACAAAAAGTATTGCAGCAGATGATTTTTTAAGAATAGAAGATGCAAATATTGTTCTTGAAACCGGTGATATTTTAAAAGCACAAGCAGGTGCAGCAAACGATTTAGAAGTAACAGTTTTTGTAGAAGAATTTTTAAAACCGCAAGGATAGTAAATGCCAGATTTATCACAAATGTCTCCTGTTACTGTGCCTTTAGGTGGCGGTTTAATTCTTGACAGAGATGATTTTTCTTTACCACCGGGAGCAGCAGTTACACTACAAAACTTTGAGCCTAGTATTCAAGGTGGGTATCGTAGGTTAAGTGGAACTAGTAAGTGGAATAGTAATCAAGTTAATGGTTCAAATAAAATATTAGGGTTACAAATATTTAACAATGGTGTTGTTGCGGCAGCAGGTAATGTAGTAACATTTGCAACATCAGGTAGTAGTTACGCTACAATAGGAACACGCACATCTGCTGGTAGATATAAGTTTGATATATTTAATTTTAATAATACTGAAAAACTTATAATGGTAGATGATGTTAATCAAGCAGCAACATATGATGGAAGTACATATACACTAATTAATACAACTGGAGCACCCGCAGATCCCGCTTCAGTAGCAGTATTTAAAGATCATGTATTTTATGCTGGTATGTCTAGCAATCCACAAGAAGTAGTTTTTAGTGCTCCTTTTGCAGAAACAGATTTTACAGCAGCTAATGGTGCAGGATCTATAAGAGTAGATACGGCTGTTGTAGAATTAAAAGTTTTTCGTGATGCTTTATTTATATTTGGTATAGATAAAATATATAAAGTGGTTGGTACTAGTGTAGCCGATTGGCAAGTTCAACCAGTAACACGAACATTAGGTTGTGCTGATGGTTTCTCTGTTCAAGAACTTGGTGGTGATTTATTATTCTTATCACTTGATGGTTTAAGAACTATTGCAGGTACAGAGAGAATTGGTGACGTAGAATTAGGAACTATTTCTAAACCTATTCAACCAAGAATAACAGAGGTTATTAAATCAAGAGATCGTATATCTTCTGTTATTGTTAGAGGTAAAAGTCAGTATAGATTATTTTATCCTAGTGATGGAGATTCCGTTGGAAACAGTAGAGGTGTTTTAGCTTCTTTAACACGAACACCTCAAGGTGGTATAGGTTTTGAGTTTGCTGATATGAAAGGTATAAAGCCTTCCGCAATGTCTTCAGGATTTATTAGTAATAGTGAAGTTATTTTAGAAGGTGGATATGATGGTTATGTGCGTAAACAAGAAAGCACAACAGATACATTTGATGGAGATAATGTAATAGCAATTTATCGTTCTCCTGATTTGTCTCTTGGTGATTCTGGTATTAGAAAATTAATGCAAAGAGTTATCATAAATTATGCGGTTGAAGGAACAATAGATGTAGATATGAGAGTTAGATTTGATGGAGATGCACAAGATACCCCTCAACCTGACTCATTTGATCTTTCTTCTCCCGGTGGAATAGCTTTGTATGGAAGTTCTAGTTCTACATATAGTTCTGCTGTTTATGGATCTAGTGGAGCACCAATACAAAGACAATCAATAGAAGGATCAGGATTTTTAATTGCTGTTAAAGTGGATCATAATAGTGCTCTAAGTCCGTTTACTTTATTTTCATACCAATTAGAATTTACAAATGGAGGTCGTAGATAATGGGTGCAACATATACAAGGCAAAGTAGCACAGAAATTGTTGATGGTGAAGTTATTAATGCTGCTGATTTTAACAATGAATTTGCTGCACTCGTAACAGCTTTCGCTGCTTCAACAGGGCATAGCCATGATGGAACAACTGCTGAAGGCGGTAATGTTACTAAACTATTAGGCACATCAATTACTATTGGTGATGCAACAGCAGGAACAGACATAACAGTAACATTTGATGGTGAAACATCTGATGGTGTTTTAACATGGATGGAAGATGAGGATCAATTTAAGTTCTCTGATGACATAATGATTATTGATGATGAACAATTAATTTTTGGTTCAGATTCAAATGTTGCTATAAGTTATGATGAAACCACAACAGACTCTTTAAAAATAGCTGCAACAGAAGGTGCAGGATTAGCTATTACATTAATGGCAGACGAAGGAGATGACGCTGGAGATGAATGGAAACTTAATGTAGCAGATGGGGGAACTATTACATTAGGCAATGATATAAATTCTGCTGGTACATATGTAACACATTTAACATTAACACCAAATGCTACAGTAGCTAGTTCAACTATGGCAGTTGCAGGTAACTTAACTGTAGGTAATGACCTTACAATTACAGATGATGTTTTGTTAGACTCTGATAGTGGTGTTCTTAAATTTGGAGATGACCAAGAAATAACTGTTACTCATGTTGCTGATACAGGATTAAATTTAAAACATACAGCAACTGGAGATGATAAACCTGTAGTTTTAACATTACAAACAGGTGAAGAAGATATTGCTATAAATGATGTGATTGGTCGTATTGACTTTCAAGCACCTGATGAAACAACAGGTACAGATGCAATACTTGTTGCTGCTGGAATAGCTGCTGTATCTGAAGGAGATTTTAGTTCATCAAACAATGCAACAAAATTAAGTTTTAGAACTGCTGCTTCTGAAACAGCTAGTGAAAAGATGTCACTAAGTTCTGGTGGTAATTTAACAATCTCAGGAGACTTGACAGTTTCTGGGGATGACATTACAATGGGTACTAACACCTCTGGACATATTATGGTGGCAGATGGTACAAACTTTAATCCTGTTGCAGTATCAGGTGATATAGGAATTAGTAATACAGGTGCTGTATCTATTAGCACAGGTGTTATTGTTAATGCTGATATTTCTGCTACCGCAGCGATTGATCCAGATAAATTTGATTTAACGGCTGCTGCTGATGGTACAGGAATAACAATTGCTGCTGGTGATTTATTCTTGGTTGCTGATGCAGATGACAGCAATACTGTTAAAAAGGTCAATGCCTCACAGATTAATACATACACAAGTGCTGAATCAAGTGCTATAGCTGCTGATAATATTACAACTGGTGATGGAGCTGTTAGTTTAGAAACATCTTCCGGTAATGTTCTTGTAGATTCACAAGCGGGTACAGCAACTGTTGATGGTCATACAGGTGTTACAATACAATCAAGTGACTCTGGTGATATAACACTAGATTCTGTTGCAGATATTAATTTAGATGCTGGTGGAGCTGATATAGTTCTTAAAGATGATGGAACAACTTTTGGTAGTATTACAAATTCTGGTGGTGAAGTAGTAATAAAATCTGGATCTACACCAACAACAGCCTTGACATTTGCTGGAGATGATGCTAACTTTGCAGATAATGTTCAATTAGATTCTGATGCTGCTGAATTATTATTTGGTGATGATGGTGAAATCAAACTTATTCATAATGCAGATGCAGGTCTACTTCTAAAGCATACAGCTACAGGGGATGGTACTCCAATATCATTAACTCTACAAACAGGTGAAGAAGCATTAACTGTTGGAGAGCCTTTAGGAACAATTAATTTCCAAGCTCCAGATGAATCAGGTGGTACTGATGCTATTCTAGTAGCTGCCGCTATAGAAGCTGTAGCTGAAGGTACATTTGCTGCGGATAATAATGCTACTAAGTTATCATTTAAAACAGGTGCATCAGAAGCTGCATCAGAAAAAATGTCATTGAGTTCTGCTGGATTACTTACTGTTGCAGATGACATTATGATTAAAGATGGTGGAACAATAGGTGTTGCTTCTACCAATGATGCTTTAACAATAAGTTCAGCAGGTTTATTAACAGTCAAAGATGATTTAGTAATTAAATCTGGTGGTACAATAGGTGGTGCAGGAGACACAGACCTATTAGAATTAGGTTCTGCCATACTAACAGTTAATGGTGAAGTCTCTATGACTACACTAGATATTGGTGGAACAAATGTGGGGTCAACCGCAACAGAACTAAATTTACTTGATGGTTCTGCTAAGTCAACATCATCAATTACAATAGATGACGCAGATGCTATTCTTATAATTGATGGTACAACTACGAAGCAAATACCAGCTTCAGATATTTCAACGTATGCTGCTTTAGAAAGTACAGCATTAGCCATTGCATTAGGATAGGAGATAAAATATGGCAAATACATTTAAAGTAATTACTAAGGCTGGCGTAACAAGTGCTGATGTGATTTATACAGTAGCAGGTAGCACAACAGCAATAGTTTTAGGGTGTGTAATAGGTAACACTACAGGAAGTGCTATTACTACAACTGTAACTCTTACTTCAGATACAGGTTCAAGAGCAGGTGCAAATAACGAAGCTAACCAAACTGTAGAATTATTAACAGCAACAGCAATACCAGCTAATGATACTCTAGCTGTTTTAAGTGGTTCAAAATTAGTTATGGAAGCAACAGATTCTTTAACAGTAACAGGAAGTGCTGCTGTTGATATAACAATATCAGTTATGGAGATAACATAAGATGGCAAGAATTAGTCAAAATACTGTTGCGGATGCGGCTTCG
>Ga0080013_1006062_pt1 | contig 10919 bp, 2 predicted proteins | sample ETNvirenome_6_85_FD_69236 | JGI IMG/M metagenome (GOLD analysis project Ga0080013, IMG submission 69236) | Marine viral communities from the Pacific Ocean - ETNP_6_85 (SPADES assembly) (version 2) | ecosystem: Environmental > Aquatic > Marine > Oceanic | place: Pacific Ocean | collected 2013-06-19
CATCCAAAAAAGCCGCGAAAAAAGAGGCTAAAAGGAGGAAAAGACTCCAAGCGCAATTAGATTCATTAGAAGCTAATAGGCAGGCTGTTATAAATCCTTATGAAGGTATAACTAATCTAACTGATGTAGTTCAAGACTTATCTTCAGAAATGTCTAATCCCTATGCTAATTTAAGTGTTGCTACTAGGGCAGCGGAAATGCAAATTGAAGAAGCTGATATTGCTTTAGCTAATACTTTAGATACTATGATGTCTACAGGCGCTGGTGCTGGTGGTGCGACTGCTTTAGCACAAGCGGCAATGAAAAGTAAAAAAGATGTTGCTGCAAGTATTGAAATGCAAGAAGCCCAGAATGAAAAATTAAGAGCACAAGGAGAACAAACTTTACAAAACGCAATGCTTGCTGAAAAGAAAAGAATCCAAGGTATAGCATTGACCCAAGCAGAAAAAGTACAAACTGCCGAAGCTTCAGGCAAGCAATTTGTATGGCAACAAACTGAAAATAGGGAAACAGCTAAAATGGATAGAGTTGCTACACAATTAGATGGTGCTCAAGCCGCTATGGCCCAACACAATGCAGACGCCACAGCCGCTTTAACTGGTACAATAAGTGGTGTTGCTAATGTTATGGGAACAGTGGGTGCAGCAAATATAGCTTCATCTACTGATGATTATTCAGTAAATATGTTTGGCACATCAACAAAAAGAGAAGATTAAAAAATAAATAAAATGTCGTATAGAAATCCACAATATAAAGTATTTTCGCAATCGCAGAATTACCAAAAAATGTTTGATAGCATTGGGAATGCTGCTAAAAGCATAACTGATGCAAAAATAAAACTAGCTGATCAAGATAAAGCACGAAAAGAAGCAGATAAAAAACAACGGGTACTCACCCAATCTACATGGCAAGAAAGTAGTAAAGATGCTAGTAAACAGCCTGTATTTAATGAAACCTTAAAGGGTATGGATGAGATATTTGGAGATTATAATAAAATGATTCTTGATGGAGATTGTGGAGAAAATGATCCTAATTGTTCTAAAGCTATTACTAATAAAGCTCGAATGTTAGAATTACCTGATCAATTAATACAACAAGGGGCAACTTGGCAAGAACAAGTTGATTTTATTTTAGGTAATCCCAATGTTGATACAAATCACCCTATGTATAATAAACTGATGACTATTAGTAAAATATTAAAGAAAACCAAGGGGTATGATGGAAATGGAAATAATTATGGGGTAGAAGTTAGTGCAAATTTTGATAAGGAATCAGGAGAATACACGGGTAATACTACATGGAGATTTAATGGAGAGGAATTTGGGGAGGAAGGATATTATGAACTCAACTCTGCTGATTTAGAAAGAATGACTAAAGGAGATGGAAATTTAGTTGCAGACTCTCCAGATTTTTGGGAACAATCTAATAGAATAAACCAATCCACTTCTTTGTTTAAAGGGCCTCCAGGTATGAACCCTAAAGATATGTGGAATGAAAATGGAACACCTGCGGCTGGGGTGACATTAGATCCTAAATTCCAACTAAGGAACCCGTATTCTGCTACTGAAACTGTAGGCCCAAATGGAGAATTAGGTACTGCACAGACACCAGATAGTTCAATAAGATATGGAAAACAGTCTTATACAGCAAAAGATGGAACTACAAAATATAGACAATTTCAATATAATGTTATTGCATGGGATGAGGATCTTTTAAAAGATGAAGCAAGAAATTCAGCAAGAGTAGAGGCTGATGCAATGCTGAATCCCGCAGACCCACAAGACGCGATTGCTTTTTGGAATAAGAATTTAGCAGCCAAATATACTGATGATATGAAAGAACAGTATCGTGGTCCAATGAGTTATGAAGTAGCACTACCGGGTGCACCAGGTAATTTAGTATATGACGGAAAAGGAAATATAAGTGAAGATTTTAAAAAGAATTTTTATGATGCATACGAACAATATTATTATGATAATACTATAAAAGGATTTGTTGAGCAAGGAGTAGAAAATACAGATGTAGTTAGGAAATGGACTGACAAATGTTTTAAGGCAGATGGAACTCCAACAGAATGTGATAAAGAAGATAATATTAGTAAGAAAAATAATTCTGGTAAACAAAATTGGAATGTTGGTGATAATTAAAATTATATTATGATTGGAGGTACAACACAAACTAATACCCAAAATACTGTTGATCAATTTGAGTTTAAAGGAGATAGACCTAAAGCAAAAAAAATATGGGACTATTTCAAAAGTCAAGGACAAGTAGATCAAGATTTTGAGACGTGGTTAAAAGGGTTAAGTAAAAATACCGCCTACCAAGTTAAACTTCATGAATTTGGAAAAAAAAATGGATGGTTAGACCAAGATTTTAATACATGGAAAAATGGATTAATAGGAAGTCACGACCCTAGTAATATAACAGTATACGGAGAGAATGTAGATGAAACAGCAGAGGTTGATAGTAATGCTGCAGATAACTGGTCCAATAAAAATAATAATATTGTTTCCCAAATTGAGAAATTAAAATATAATCCTATTTTATTTACTCAAGCAGATGTTGAAAGCGGCGTAGCTAAACCTAATCAAATAGGCAATGTTAATGTTAATGCTACTAATGATAAGATAAAGGAAATTCAGAATTCTGCTCCTGATATATTTACTTTTAATGAAGATGAAGCTAGAAATACCTATTATGCTGAAAGAGAGGCACTTTTAAATAAGTATGCTCAAGAACGAAGCGGGTCTTTAGGAATAACATCAGAAGGTGAAGAAATATATGATTCAGGCAGCAGCAGAGAAGATACTGATAAAATTATTCAACAAGATAAAAACAGAATAAAACATCTTGAAAATTACGCACGATCTTTTAGAAAAAGCCCTAAAGCCAAAGATTATTTTAAACAAAATTATGAAAAAATTAAAAAGTTAGCTGCAGAATCTGGTATAGATATTGATACTAATTGGAGAATTAGAGACGGATGGGGAACTGGAGATGATTATGGTGATTTGATGATTGATATTATAAAAGGATTAGAAAAGAAAATGTTAGATACCGGTGGTGGTATACATAGTGCTGCTCAAATAGATGAACAAGGGCTTGCAAGACCTGAATTAATAGGTAATTATAGTGGCTTTGTTTCTAAAGATTTAGAAGAAGGTACAGTAAAGGATAGTTCTAGTAATATAGAAAATCATTATTTAACAGATGAGCAAATAGAATCTAGAATACAGTTAGATAAAGAAAAACTTAGAGCGTATCACGCTGGAGAAATTGATTTAACTACTGAGGAATTAGCGGGAATTGTCGGTGTAAAACCAGAAGCACAAAAATATGTAGATTCATTTTTCCCAGATACTATTGCAGAAGGAGAAGACTTAGATGCAGTAGCGGGCGAGGCTATTAGTAAAGCAGCAATGAATGATCCAAGATTTTCTTTAATTCAAACTGAAATTAAATCTAATATTAATAAAGAATCAATTTCAAAATGGAAAGAAATAGCTGAAGGATACGATTTAGACACTCAAAAAGGATTAGAAGGGGCGCAAGATAAATTTGCAGAATGGTATAATAAAAGCTTTAATGAAGCTTTATCTAACAACAAAGAAGCTACAGATTTATTTCAACAATATGGTATTGCTGGTGAAAAAGCCTTAGCAGAAAGAGTGAAAGGAAGAGATTATCAACCCGGTAGAGTTAATCATACTGTTTTAAATTGGGTTAATGGTCAGCTTGATAAATACGAAGATGATGATAGTGTTTATGGGAAAGTTAGAGAAGAATTGGCTTATATAGCGGAAGCATTTGCTAAAGTACCAGTGACAACAGAAGAATGGACAAATAGTTTTGAAGTATCTATGGCTGGCGGACAGCAACGAAGAAGAAATAAAATAGTAAATGAACTTAATTGGGGGTTAGAAAATGGTAAGATAAATAAAGACATGACCCTAGGGGAAGCTAGAAAATATGTTAAAGGATTAGATAATAGATTAAATTGGCATGATTGGGGTTGGACAGATAATGATACTGTAGGTGATTATTTAGCTAAAAAAGAAATTAGAAAAGAAAAAACAGAAGCAAGGATTGAACATGATTTAGACGAAAGAAAAGCAGCTCTTGAACTTTTAAATAATTTTATTACAAGAGAAGTAGAGGATGGAACTTTTGATAGTATAGAGGGGTTTGGTAGTACATTAGTTGGTGGTATAGACCAAATTACACATATGGCTCCTCGTATAGCTGGTTATGGTTTAATGACAGCCGGAACTTTATTAGGAGCAACCGGTGTAGGAGCAGCCCCAGGCGCTGGTTTATTTATGGCTGGGATGGGATTATCTGCTATAGGTAATACTATACAAGGAGCAATGGAATATAGTAGTATATACATGGAAGCTTTAGAAGAGAAAATGAATGAAGAATATGGAGAAGGGGGTTATACCACGCAAGAATATATGGATGCTTTAGCCAATGGATTAGGCATGCATCAAGGAGCGGCTTTAACAGGTGGGACAGCTGTAGCTGCTTCAGAATTTGCTATGGATGTTTTAGGATCTAAAATTGGAGGAGCAGGCGCGGGAATGCTGTTTAAAAACCCAGCGCTACAAGGGATAATGAAAAATACTTTAGGCAAGTTCTTAACAAGAGCAGGCACAATGTATGGAGAATACAAAATGGGACAAGTCAAAGAAGGTGTAACGGAGGGATTCCAATCATATTTATCTCAAGCGGCTAAAAATATGGCTATAGGTAATCAGTCTCCATTTACTAGAAATATAGATTATGATCAGATATTAACAGAGGCAAAAGCTGGTTATAAATTAGGCGCATTATTTGGTGCTGCAGGTATTGCGGGTCAAATTAAAGGAGGATTATATTCAGCAGATGCGTACGTTGCTAATGCTACAAAAATTGCTAAAAATATAGATATGTCCCCAGGTTCATCTACTTTTTTAAGTGGTGATTCGTATTTTGACAAGATTAAACAAACTATTGAAAATGATTCTAATCTTAGTGAAAAAGAAAAAAGACAAGCAATTAAAGATGTTTCTGATGTAAGGAGCGCTACTATAAAAATACCTAAAACTATTACTGGAAATACTAAAGCCAAGTTAATAGATTTATTAGTTGAAAAACAAAGACTAGAAAGTAAAATTAAACAAGTTAATGATAAAGATCTTAGCGCTGCTGATATTGCAAGACAAAGTGCTATTAGTGAAGAAATACAATCTATAGTAGACTCTGCTAATGTAGAGCTGGCTTTAGATAAAAATATAAGCAATGTTAGAGGAGCTGTAAATAAAGCTTCTAAGGGTAAAATTAAAATTGACGAAGTAGCTGATGCTAAAGAGGCTAATGCTTTCGCTAAAAGTGAAAGACTAAAAGGATGGCAAAAGAAATTTTCTAGTAATCAAGGAACTATATTACAAAACCCTGCTACGGGTGAACAAAGAATAATAATAAATAAAGACCAAGCCTTAAAAGACCAAGCTGTAAATGTAGCGGGTCACGAATTCTTACATGGTTTAGTATTCGAAACTATTAAAGGTAGCCCTGAAACTGCTATTAATTTAGGTAATGCTTTAGACGAGCATTTAAGCGGACTGAAAAAAATTGATTTAGATAAAATAGAAAATAGTAAATATAAAAGAAATTTAGAAAAATATAAAGATGATCCTGAGTCTATAACTGCAGAAGAAAAATTAACTTTATTATCCGATGCTTTAGCTACAGGAGATATTAAATTTGATGAAAATGTATTTACAAAACTTGGTGATCAGATAAGAAGAATATTACAAAGCGTAGGTTTAAAGGGAATTAAATTTAATAATGGAAGAGATGTTTATAATTTTATAAAAGATTTTAATAATTCTATAGAGAAAGGTTCTCTTAATATGGCTCAAGCCAAATTGCTATCTCAAAAAGCTGAAGGTGATTTAATTGCAGAAGATACACAAACAGAGGCACAAACTAAAGCTGCAAAAGCTGATACTAAAACTTTAACTGATTTAGTAGAAGAATACCAACAAGGAAATAAGGATAATGCAGGTGAAATGTTTATACAATATAATAAAGTTGGTAAAGATGCATTAAAAAGATGGGTTGCTAGGAGGAAAAATATGACTATTAATCTTGGTGATCCAAAAGTAAATGAAGAAGTTGAAAGTTTATTAAATAAAGAGTTCCCTAGTTTTGAGAAAAATTTTAAAGCTAATAAAAGTAAAGCTACTACCTATATGGATAATATAGCTAAACGTATTGGTCCAGTAATTGCAAAAGAAGGGGCAAGAAAAGCAAAACAAATAAGCACAGATGTTTTAACTGAAAAAGGAATTTCTCCGAAAGTAACTAAACCAAAAGATTTTGATGAAAAAGTTGATAAAGGGCCTAAGCAAAGAAAGAAAGCAACAGTTACTAATAATCCAGCTATTCAAGAATCAGTATCACCTGAAGCTAGAAATCAAATAAAAGAGGACGCCAGGAGTACTATATCTAATTTAGTAAATAGAGGTAAATCAGCTAATGAAATAGTAAAAGCATTAGAAACAGAAGCAACAAAAAATACATGGGCAGATGTAAAAAAATCTATAGGAACATTAGCTTCAAAGGCTTACTCTGATTTTATTAATAAATTATTTGATAGTAATTTTGTAAAAAACATATCAGTTCATGATATGAAAAATAGATTTACAGTAGGTGGAAAAAGTTTATTTGGAATTAAAGAAACAGGAACAACCCCTACTACAAGCATAAGTCCTAAAACTGGTAAAAAAGGTATTTATAATAAACAAATTTTTGATGTAACTATTCCTTCCCAACAAACATTAAAAGATTATTTTATAGAATTTATAGGTAAAGATTTATCTTCTAAACAAAAATCTAAATATGTTCAAAGAGCTAAATCTTTATTCCAATTAATTGCCAAAGATATTGCATTAGAGTCTTTACAAGAATTAAAAGTCGATAAAGATTTTATGAATAAATTAAGCAAGATGCTTAAAGACCAGAACTCTACTTTAACAGCAGAGGAATTTATGGATTCTATTGATCAGCAATTAAATAGAAGAAATTTAGAAGACACCTCTTTTGATGTGGTTGCTAAGGCTTCAAAAGCAGCAACTCGGCCTAATCGAGGGATAAAATATGAAGAAAAGGTTCATAAAATTGCTAAAAAAGCAGCAAAAGTAATACCTGGTTTAGAAGTAGCTAGTGAAAGAACCGAAAAAGGGCGTGGAAGAGATGTTGATATAGCTGCTAAATTATGGGGGGAGAAAGCAGAAATTGAATTAAAATTAGAAAACCCGCAATACAGTAGTGTTAATGGTATTTTTGATTTTGAAAAAGCTGTTTATACTTATGCAAAAGGTACTACAGATAAAATTTCTTCTGGATATAAAAAGAAGTTAGATCAAATGCTTAAAAAAGCTAAGGATGCTTTAGATACTTATTACAAAGCCGCTTTGGCTGAAGGGGTTGATTTGAAAACAAGTGGAACTCTAATGCCACTTTCGGTTTTTGATAAATTAAAAGACGAAGGTCTTCAAAATGATATAACACAAAGAATAACAGTAGATGAAAGTGCTATTGCAGAATTATATAATGCTAAAGGGGTTTATTATATAAATATACAAGGTAAAGGTTTATATTTTATGGGCAAAAATCCATTAAAATTACCAATACCTGAACTTAAAGGAGATGTTACGGTTACATTTAGAATAGCAAGATCCGGTCAAGATGCAAATGGAAATGTTAGACCCTATTTAAGGTTTTTACCTGATGATATAAATATAACAGGAACGAAAAGTGATCATAATATAGATTCTGTGGCTGGTTGGAAAAAGCTAATGAATACTAAAGCGGTAAAGATAGGGAAACCTAAAAAGAAAGCAAGAGCTAAAGTCCAGAAAGTGGCAAATACAATTGTTAGTAAATCAGCAAAATCTTCTCAATCTGTTAAAGATACTTTAGAAAATTCTTTAGATACTCAAGTAAATGCACAGAAAGTAAATAAAAAGAAAAAAGGTATTAGTGTATTTGATTTTGATGATACACTGGCTAAAACAAAAGAAAAAGTTATAGTATATGCTCCAGCTTTTAAACCAGGTACGAGCCAAGAAGTAAGTATGGAATTAACTCCAGCAGAGTTTGCAGAGCGCGCACAAGAACTTGAAGATATGGGTGCTTCATTTGATTTTTCTCAATTTACAAATGTGAAAGGGGCAATAAAAGGACCGCTGGCTGATTTAGCTTTAAAGCGTCAAAATAAATTTGGTAGTGGTGATATATTTGTATTAACCGCAAGACCGCAAATAGCGGCTCAAGGTATTAAAACTTTCTTGGAGGGTATAGGGCTAAATATACCAATACAAAATATAACAGGATTAGAAGATGGCACTTCGCAGGCTAAAGCTGATTGGGTGTTACAAAAAACAGGAGAGGGTTATAATGATTTCTATTTTGCAGACGATTCAAAAATGAATGTTGATACAGTAAAACAAATATTAGATCAAGTAGATGTTAAATCTGATGTTCAGGTAGCTAAATCTAGCAAAGGCACAACTCTGGATAATGAATTTAATGATATAGTAGAGGAATCTACAGGGATGAAATCTGAGGCACAATATTCTCCAGCTAGAGCACAATTAGAAGGAAAGAAAAAAGATAAGGGATTTTTTAAATGGTTAGGCAAGCAATTAACCATAACGCCTTCTGCAGAAGATTTCTTAGGATTAATGTATGATTTAATGGGTAGTGGTAAGCAAGGTAATAGACATGCCCAGTGGGTTAGAGATAATTTAATAATCCCTTATAATAAAGCTGAACAACAAATTTTATCAGCTAAAACTACTGTAGCTAATGATTTCGCTGCACTTAAAAAAGCTTTCCCATCACTACGATCAACTATTAAAGGAAACCCTTTAATGGATCAAATAGGTGTTGGGCCATATACGAAATCCCAAGCAATGAGAGTATATATGTGGGCTAAACAAGGAATGGAAATTCCTGGTCTTTCTAAACGTGATCAAAATGCCTTGGTTAAAGCTGTAGAAAGTGATATGGAACTGATGGCGTTTGCAGATAATGTAGTGTTAATTAACAAGGGTGCGCAATATCCAGCTCCTGGAAAAAATTGGCTTTCAGGGACAATTGATAGTGATATAATGAGCAGCATAGACAAAGACTTTAGGCGTAAGGTTATGACAGAATTTGACGAAAATGCTAAGATTATATTCTCTGATAAGAATATGAATAAGCTTGAGGCGATTTATGGTAAAAAATGGGTTGATGCATTAAGAGATAGTTTACGAAGAATGCAATCTGGTAGTAATAGACCAGTATATCAAGGCGGTGGAGCAAGGATAGTAAATGAAATGCTTGACTGGCTAAATGGTTCTGTTGGTGCAGTAATGTTCTTAAATGTGAAATCTGGACTACTTCAGCTTATATCTAATGTAAATTTTATAAATTGGGGTGATAATAATATGTATGCAGCAGCTAAAGCTTTTGCAAGCAAAGAGTATTGGCCAACTGTACTGAAGTTAATGAACTCTGATTATTTAGTTAACAGGCGTGATGGATTAAAAATAAATGTTAACGAAGCTGAATTGGCTAATGCTGCTAAAGATGGTGGTATGAAAGGAGCGATAGCTTATCTACTTGATAAAGGATTTATTATTACAAGAATCATGGATAGCTTAGCTATTGCAACAGGTGGGGCTACTTTTTATATAAATAGAAGGAATGCTTTATTAAATAGAGTAAATCCAGATACAGGTAAAAAATATACTCAAAAAGAAGCAGAAGCAAAAGCATTTGATGATTTCTATGCTATATCGGAAGAGAGCCAGCAATCTAGTAATCCTAGTAAAATATCACAACAACAAGCTAGTCTATTTGGTAGAGTAATACTAGCTTTCCAAAATGTTACGATGCAATATAATAGGATGACTAAAAAATCCATTAGAGATTTATATAATAGAAGAAAAAATCCTGGTATGACTCAGCGTGAAAGCGATTTGAGTAATATTTCTAAAATAATTTATTATACTACTGTTCAGAATTTAATATTCAATGCCTTGCAACAAGCATTATTTGCGATGTTATTTGATGATGAGCCAGAAGAAGAAGAGAAAAAGAGAACTGCTGATGTTGCACATGGTATGTTGGATTCGTTATTAAATGGGCTTGGTTTTGGTGGAGCTGCAATATCTACAGTTAAAAATGTATTACGAGTGATTATGCAAGAGACTGATAAGAAGTCTCCAGATTATGAAGAAGCAGTGTGGGAAATATTTAATATATCTCCCGTTTTAGATTCAAAAGTGCGTAAATTAAGAACCACTGCTAAAACATTTTCATGGAATATGGAAGAAATTAAAAAGCGTGGATGGAGTTTAGATAACCCTACTTATTTAGCTATAGCTCAACTTATTTCAGCTGCTACTAATATACCAATAGATAGAGTGTTAAGGAAAGCAATGAACATGAGACAAGCTATGGACGAGGAAACTAGAACATGGCAAAGAGTTGCTTTAATGTTAGGATGGAGTGGGTGGAGTTTAGGCTTACCTTACTGGGGATTACAAAGTACTATTGACCAAGAAGCAATAGCTATAGAAAAAGCAAAAAAAGATTACAAAAACGATATTAGAAAATTAAAAGCACAAGGTTATAAAAAAGTTATGTATAGAAATTTAGAAGATTATGATCCTAAAAGTATTATAGAAATGCAATCACCAGCAGGAACTGTAGTATATTATGCAAAAAATAAATTACCTTATAAAAAGAAAAAATAATGAAAAAATTAATAACAAAATGTATTGATAAAATACAAGAAGCATGGAATAAATTAATGTATAAATTAATGTTTAAAAAATACAAATAATGAGACAACTCTTACTAGCCATTTGTTTGCT
>Ga0080013_1006064_pt1 | contig 10917 bp, 4 predicted proteins | sample ETNvirenome_6_85_FD_69236 | JGI IMG/M metagenome (GOLD analysis project Ga0080013, IMG submission 69236) | Marine viral communities from the Pacific Ocean - ETNP_6_85 (SPADES assembly) (version 2) | ecosystem: Environmental > Aquatic > Marine > Oceanic | place: Pacific Ocean | collected 2013-06-19
TAGTGATACACCAACAGCAGCAGCAAAGGGTCCATTAAGTCTTGCTAGACGGTCATTATCAGCGACAGGTACTACTGATTATGGATACTGGGGTGGTGGTGGTTTTCCTGGTCCTGGTCCTGGTCCAGTATCAACAGTAGATAGACTTGATTATTCTAGTGATACAACAACAGCAGTAGCAAAAGGTTCATTAAGCAATGCGACAGGTTGGCTAGGAGCAACTGGTAATACTTCTTATGGATATTTTGCTGGTGGTTATGGTAATGTATCAATAGTAAATAGAGTTGATTATAGTAATGATACACCAACAGCAGTAGCAAAAGGACCATTAAGTGCTGGTAAAAATGATGCAGAAGGAACTGGTAATTCTTCTTATGGATATTTTGCTGGTGGTGATCCTGGTTCTAGTCCTGTATCAACAGTAGATAGAATTGATTATAGTAATGATACTGCAACAGCAGTAGTAAAAGGACCATTAACTTCTGGTAGATATGCAATGGGAGCAACAGGTAATTCTTCTTATGGATGGTTTGGTGGTGGTGGTGCTCTTGGTCCTTCTTTATATTCAACAGTAGATAGAGTTGATTATTCTAATGATACATCAACAGCATCACCAAAAGGTCCATTGACTTCTGCTAGAAATGCTTTAGGAGCAGCAAGTTCTAGAGCAAATGCAATACCTAGTGTTGATCAATCAGACAATCAAGGCATAATATCTTATTCTGATACGGCTGGAGAACAAAATGATACGACGTGTCAGTTGGATGTGAATAGTGATGGGAAGATTAAGTTCACTGGTGCTGCTGGTATAGTCACATCGACTTCTGCTCCTACTGTAGATACATGGTCTCATGCAGCAGTCACAAGAACAGATAATACAATTAGTCTTTATATTAATGGTGTCCTAGAAAATACTGGCATCACTACTCATACCTTCAGTGATTATGCAAAGGTCACTATTGGAGCAAACAGACCACGTAGTACATTCTATAAAGGTGATATTTCTCAAGTGCAGATTTATAAAAAAGCACTGTCCTCCGATGAAATTCAACAAAACTTTAGATCTGTTAAGAAAAGATTTGGTCTCTAAATAATCATAAGTCGCACGTGCTTATGGAAATCTTATCTTCTCCTAAACATTACTTGTTCAATCTTTATACAACAAGTTCATCAGAAGCAAATAGATTATGGAGGAGAAAGATAAAAGAAAAATGGGGTAATGAATGTGCATATTGTGGTTCGGAAGAAAATTTAACTATTGATCATGTAATTCCACGATCTAAAGGTGGAATGGATACGTCTAAAAATATGGTATGTTGTTGTGAATCTTGTAATCAGGACAAGGCACATACTCCTTGGAAGGAATGGTATTTTGCTCAAGATTTTTTTAATATTGAACAATATAATAGAATTCAGGAAATGCTTCTTGAATATTTTATAAATAAATGAAGACAGTAGATACTGTTGTTTCTGGTACATACCGAATATTATAGATGGCAACACCAATAAGGATCAAACGATCTGCGGTTGCTGGTAAAAGACCGGCACTGACAGATTTACAATTAGGAGAATTAGCACTTAATACAGTTGATGCTGAACTCTTAACGAAGAGATATAGAGCAGGTATTGGTAGTGATATTGTACGGGTAGGTGCAGGAGCAACAGTATCGAATTTAATATTTGTAACGAAAGATGGGAATGATGAAAATACAGGATTAAAACAGGGAGATGCAAAGGCAACAGTAGGAGCAGCACTTTCAATAGCATCAGCAGGATCGTGTATTAGGATAAGTGCAGGAGCATATACAGAAGATAATCCATTAACGGTTCCAAAACAAGTTTCGATTGTTGGTGATAGTATAAGAGAAGTATCAATAAAACCAGAGAATCAGACTTCAGATTTATTTTATGTCTCCAATGGAAATTATTTTGGAGGTATGTCCTTTATTGGGACAATGACATCTGGAAATTCTATCTTTAGATTTAATCCAGATAAGATAGATTATATTGATCAGTCACCATATATTAGGGACTGCACTAATTTTGTTAAGAATAGTATTGGATTGAAGATTGATGGTAATGCTGCCGTTGGACCTTTCAAGGCAATGGTTCTTGACTCATATACACAATACAATGAGAATGGTATTGGATGTTCGATTACTAATGAGGGTTATGCTCAGTTAGTTTCGATGTTTACTATCTGTCCTGACACTGCAGTTTATGTTGGAACAGGTGGTAATTGTGATCTAACAAACTCCAACTCTTCGTTTGGTAATTATGGTTTAGTCTCTGAAGGTGTTGGACCAGAAAAATATGTTGGGGTCATAACAACTGCTGCAGTAGCAGATGCTTCTGAATTTGTTCTTGATTTAGGTGCGGATGATTTTACTGTTAATAATGCAGTTTATACAGGAGCAACAGGTATTGTAACTGTGACCACAAGTACTCCTCATGGATTTGGAGTTGGAATGGGTATCACATTCTCTAAATTAGGATTCACTTGTTTGTATGGAAATTTTGATCATAAATTTGTAAGTCCTTCAACGAGTGCTGTTGGTATAACTAGCACTGCTGGTAGATTGGGAGTTACAACTTCGACTTATAATCCTTTAACTGGAGATTTAGTTTTAACAGTTGGATCTGGACATGGACTTGTAGCAGCAAAATCTCATACAATATCCACCGCAACATATACACCAACAACGGGTGTATTAAGTCTGACAATTAATAGTCATGGATTTACTGGGTCTACTAATCATCAGGCAATAAGTGGAACATTATATAATCCTTCGACTGGAATTCTTACTATACAGGTTAATAGTCATGGATTTGTGGCAGGAGAGAAAGTTAAATTAGATGATGATGCATTAACATTCACATGTGCCAAGGATGTTCATGCTACGAGTCATACATATCCAAGATCAACAGACCCTGCAAGTGGTAAGTGGTTATCAATCAGATCAGCAACTACTAATACATTTGATCTTGATGTAGGAACTTCTTCATATGCAGGTATTCATACTTTTGTATCAGCAACTTCTACTGGAATTAAGAAGGCAAATGATTTTGTCAAGATTGCTGGAGATTCATTAACATTTACTTGTACGAAGGATGCTCATGCGACTCAACATACATATCCAAGAATAACTGATCCTTCTTATAATACTTGGTTAGCAATTGGATCAACTACTGCTAATACATTGGCAGTTGATGTAGGAAAAGCTACTGATACAAATACTCATGCTCTAGTATCAGCATCTTCTAATGGACTTAAGAAAGCAGGTGGCATGATTGGAATTGCCACAGATTCTTTGACATTTACTTGTGATAAGGATAGTCATGCTACTCAGCATACTTATCCTCGTGCAAAAGATCCCGTACATGATTCAGTAATTGGTGTTGAGTCAGCAGATTCTACAACAGTAACTGTTAATGTTGGTGTATCAACTAATGATATATTCCCGACTGGTAAGTATGGAAATGTATTTGAGGTTAAATCAGTTCCAAGCACAACAACATTCAGTGCTTATGTTGGAGTGAATACTCATTCACATACGTATGTCTCTGGTGGCAAAGTAAATGTTGATGTTCTCACACCTTATGAAGGACAGGTTGTTTATTTTGATAATAGATATGATACTTTAACTAAGATAACAGTTGGTTCTGGTGGTACTGGATATACTAATGCACCTACGGTGACTATTAGTGATCCATCTACAAGTAGTACTTGGGGTGTGAAAGCAACTGCTTCTGCTAATATTTCAAATGGATCTGTAAAGAGTTTTGATATTGTTTCTAGTGGAAGAGGATATACATCGACTCCAACCATTACAATTTCAAGTCCTGACTCTGGATCAAATACAGCAACTGCTACTTTGACAATGACTCCTCAATATTATTCTATTACTGAGGCAACTCCACTTTCTGGTGGAATATCTACAGTTACAGTTTCTGAGAACTTACCTTATGCTGTTGGTGTTGGTACAACAGTACCAGTCTTTAAGCAAAGTAAGATTCTAGCATCCAGTCATTCATTTGAATATATTGGTGCTGGTGTAACTATTGGTGATGCTCTTCCCCATAAAGGAGGATTATTGATTCAGGCAAATGAGATTGATGATCGTGCTGGAGGACTAACAGTATTCACAAGCACTGATCAGACTGGTAATTTTAGGATTGGTGATGGTGTCATCATTAATCAACAAACCGGAACCATTTCCGGAAAATTTTATTCTAAGAGTTTATTCTCGACAATGACGCCATTCATTCTAGCATTAGGAGGAGATTAATAAGATGGCTTTAGCACTTAATGTATTCAAAACTATAACACAGGTAGCACCTACAAGCCCTGTCGGAATTTATACAGCATCTACTGGATATTCTGGAGTTGTCTTGTTAGCACAAGCATCAAATGTAGGTAATGATCCACAAACAGTTTCTTTATCTCATAAGAGAGATAGTGTAACAACTGAAATTGTAAAAACTTTGCCTATTGAGGCAAGTGACACTGCATCTTTACTCCCAGGTAAACTTGTCTGTGAAGCCGGTGATATTATTCAATTATCTGCAAGTAATGCAACTGATATTAAATTTTTGATAAGCATACTAGAGACACTTAAGTAAAATGACGGAAAACTATCTCAGCGGTAAGAAGAGGAGTCTTAAACTTGGTATATTAAATTATACTGAAGACAAAACTACACTTGAAGTTATAGGTAATGTTGGTATTGGAACTACTAATCCAACTGCTGGAGTAAGTGTTGGCAATACTGCTGTATTGTCTGCTGGTATAGTTACTTCCTATAAAGTTTATGCAGAACAAGGTAATTTCACAGGTGTTGTAACAGCATCTTCATTTGCTGGTGATGGTAGTGGGTTAATTGGTGTTGCGGCAACTGATCATGTAGCTACATTTGATTTGGTTGTTGCTGGTATATCAACCTTTAATGATGATGTAAGAGTTATTGCTGGTGGTATAGATGTTACATCAGGAGTTGTTACTGCAACTCAATTTGATGTTGGAACTGGTGGTATAGACGTAGATGGACAAACTGATTTAGATGAATTGGTAGTGGCTGGAGTTTCTACTTTTAGTGCTGCTGTTGATATTAATGCTGGATTAGATGTAGATGGACAAACTGATTTAGATGAACTAGTAGTTGCTGGTGTTTCTACTTTTACTGGAAATATAGTTGCTGCTACGGCAGATTTTAGTGGTAATGTAACTATTGGTGGAACTTTAACTGTTGAAGATAAGACTAATGTAGATTCAATTGGACTTGTAACTGCAAGATCAGGAGTTAGAATAACTTCTGGTGGTCTAATTGTAACTGCTGGTGTAACAACATTTACCCAGACAACTGCATCGGATAATATTTACGTAAATACTGCTGTTGGTACTGCCATAACCATACATGCAGGTAATATTCAATCAGTTGGTATTATAACTGCTTCAAGATTTATTGGTGATGGTTCAGGATTATCAAATCTACCTGGTATTAATACAGAGGCATCATCTGTCTTTACTGATATAGTAGTTAGTGGTGGAGCAAATATAGTTGGTGTTGTAACTGCGGCTTCATATCGTGGTGATGGTACTAATTTAACCGGTATTGGTACACAAGGACCTAACGTTCAGGCATTTGGATTATCAGTTGCTGGTATATCAACATTCCATGATGATGTAAGAGTTCTTGCTGGTGGTGTTGATGTAACTGGTGTTGTAACTGCTACTTCCTTCTCTGGTTCTGGTGCAAACTTAACTGGTATTGGTACTCAACTTGCTAATATACAGGCACAATCATTAACTGTTGCTGGTATATCAACATTCCATGATGATGTAAGAATACTTGGTGGTGGTGTTGATGTAACTGGTGTTTCTACCTTTAATGATAATCTTCATTTATTAGATAATGATAAGTTATTACTTGGTGGTTCTGCAGGAACACATGATGGACTAGAAGTATATCATAATGGTAGCCATAGTTATGTAAATGATACTGGAACTGGTAGTCTTTATATTGGTGGAAGTCAAATATCTTTAACTAATGCAGCTGCAAGTAAAACAGGAATTGTAATTAATCCTGATACCTATACTGCATTATATTATAATAATTCACAAAAAGTTGTCACGACTGCCATAGGTGCGACGGTTTATGGTAACTCCAAGGCTACTACATTACATATTGCTGGTGTATCTACACTCACAGGCGATGTAACATTTGCCGGAAGTGTAAATCAAATTAATGTTACTGGAATTACGACCCTTGGTGATGATGTAAGAATAACTGCTGGTGGATTATTAGTTTCATCTGGTGTTGTTACTGCAACTCAATTTGATGTTGGAACTGGTGGTATAGATGTAGACGGACAAGCAGATTTAGATGAAGTCGTTGTTGCTGGAGTTTCTACTTTTAGTGCTGCTGTTGATATTAATGCTGGATTAGATGTAGATGGTCAAGCAGACTTAGATGAATTAGTAGTCGCTGGTGTTTCTACTTTCTCTAAAGCAATAGATTTAAATGCTGGTATAGATGTAGACGGACAAGCAGATTTAGATGAAGTCGTTGTTGCTGGTGTTGCTACATTCTCCAAAAATATAGATTTAAATGCGGGTATAGACGTAGATGGGCAGACTGATTTAGATGAACTTGTAGTTGCTGGTGTATCAACGTTCTCTAAAGCAATAGATTTAAATGCTGGTATTGATGTTGATGGTCAAGCAGACTTAGATGAATTAGTCGTTGCTGGTGTATCAACGTTCTCTAAAGCAATAGATTTAAATGCTGGTATTGATGTAGACGGACAAGCAGATTTAGATGAATTAGTCGTTGCTGGTGTATCAACGTTCTCTAAAGCAATAGATTTAAATGCTGGTATAGATGTAGACGGGCAAGCAGATTTAGATGAGGTAGTCGTTGCTGCTGCTGCAACATTTAATAGTAATACTTACTTTAATGCTAATTCCAGATGGTATGACACTCACCAACTACAAATAGGTAGTTCTGGTGACATGAAAATATATCATGATACAAATTTTGCTAGTAGTGGTCAATCTTCTTCTGTCATAAAAGATGAAGGTTCTCCTAATTTACGTATTGGTAGTGGAAAAATAAGTTTTCTTAATGGTGATTTAGATCTTACCTACGCAACAATTGATGAACCCACATCTGGATTTACAGGAATTGTAACTGCTACTGGTATAAATCTTGTTGCTGGTTCAGGTAGACAATTAGGTGCTACTGGAATTATAACTGCAGTAGGTGCAAATATAACTGGTGTTTTAACTTGTGTTAATCCTTCCTTCACTAATGTATCCGCAATCGGTGGTAATTATACTGGTGTCGTCACAGCATCATCCTTCTCTGGTGATGGTTCTGCATTGACTGGTATTGAGGCAGGTGGAACTGGTGATTTCTATGTAGGATTCACAAGTTCTGTCACGATGAATGCTACTAGTTATGAAACAACAGGACATACATTCCCATCAACAGTAAGTAAGACTTATACTATTGATTCAATTATGGCATCAAACGTTGCTAATGTTGGTATCGGAACAACTGTAAATCTTATTGCTTCTATCTCATCAAACTCTGGTGTTGCTGCAGGTACAACCGAGCAAGCATATCTTGCATATAATATTCCGATTGTTGCAGGTGGTGCGATTGAATTAATCAAAGAACCAATTGTTGCTAACCCGAATGATATTGTGAAGTTATGGGCTACTAGTGCTACAAATGTTGGTATTGTAAGTGCTATTCAGGTACACATGACATATACTCAGCAAGATAGTACTGATTTCTTCGGTAAGTATGCTTCTAATATTTCAATAGCATCTACAACTATAACAGGAATACATACTGCAGGTACTTCGGTTCCTTGTGCTCTTCAGTCTATACATATTACAAATAGAAGTGATGCAGGAGCATTCCCAGTTGATATTATGATTACGAATAGTACGGGTGTCGTGACGACATATCTTGTCAAGAATTTAGTTATACCAAAATATTCAGCAGTAGAAATTTTAGAAAGACCAAAGAGAATGGAAATCGGATCATCGCTAGGAGTTAAGGTACAACAAACAGGAACAATAGATGTTATTGTCTCTGGTAAGAAGTATTCATCCTAGAGGTAATATAAAATGAGTGGAATATTTGCACTAGGAAAAGTTGGAATACGGCAAGAAAAAGGTACTTGGCCTACTGCATCTGATGTATGGTTGATGCCATCGACAGCAACAGTAGCACAAAGTCAATTTGGATATCTGGCTGGTGGTTATGCTGGATGGACTGCATCATCACAAGTTCAGAGAAATGATTTTGCTAATGATATGAATCTAGCTATGTTCAGAGCTAGTATGCCGCAGGGTAGAGAATGGGCAACAGGAGTAGGTAATCTTTCTTATGGATATATTGCTGCAGGCAATTGTGATGATTCTGGTACGCCCACTAAGAACCATTCAAGTATGTATCGTCTTGATTATGCTAATGATAACAATCAACCATTAATAAGGGGTCAACTAGGCAATGATGTAGATCAATTGGCAGGAATGGGTACTAAAGATTATGGATACTTTGCTGGTGGTTCTCCTGGTGCAAGATCAAAAGTAGAAAGAATAGATTATAGTAATGATACTGCAACAGCAACAGCAAAAGGTCCATTAAGTTCACCACGAAAATATATCACAGGAATAGGTAATCAATCTTATGGATATTGTGCTGCTGGGCAAGATTCTTCTAATAACTATACATCAACAGTAGATAGAATTGATTATAGTAGTGATACAGATACAGCAGTAGCAAAAGGACCATTAAGTGGTGCTACAGCTCGTAAGTATGGAGCAGGTAATGCTAATTATGGATATTGGGGTGGTGGTTATCCTGGTCCATCATGGACCGATTACGTATCAACAGTAGATAGACAGGATTATTCTACTGATACAACAGCATGTGTTACAAAAGGTCCATTAAGTGCTGCTAAGTATGGAGGAAATGCAACAGGTAATCGTGCTTTTGGATACTTTTATGGTGGTGGTCAATCATCAACAACAGTAGATAGAATAGATTATAGTAATGATACGGCAACAGCATCACCAAGAGGTGGTTTGAACCAAGGGATGTCGGGCCAGGATACGAGGACCTGTTCAGCAGTTAGTGCTACAGAAAATGCACTTCCTATATCAAATAACGTATCAACAGTATCAAAATTATTAGGAACTGATTATGGATACTTTGGTGGTGGTCTTCCTGGATTATCATCAGTAAATAGAATTGATTATAGTAGTGATACATCAACAGCAGTAGCAAAAGGACCATTAAGTTCTTCGAAATATTTACTGGGTGCAACAGGTAATGCTTCATATGGATACTGGGCTGGTGGACTAGCACCAGGTTGTTTGTCATTAATAGATAGAAGTGATTATTCTAATGATACTGTAACAGCAGCAGTAAAAGGTCCATTGACTCTAAAAAGAGGACAAGTACAGGGAACAGCTACTGCTGATTATGGATGGTTCGGTGGTGGTTATGATTGTGATACTGGTGCTGTATCAACAGTAGATAGAGTTGAATTTTCTAATGATACAGCAACAGCAGTATTAAGAGGTTACTTATCTGTTGCGAGATATATGGGAGGAGCAACAGGTAATGCTTCTTATGGATATTTTGCTGGTGGTAATGGTCCACATTCAACAGTAGATAGAGTTGATTATTCTAATGATACTCCAACAACACCAACAAAAGGTCCATTAAGTCTGGCAAGAACTCATTGCAGAGGAACTGGTAATGCTAATTTCGGATACTTTGGTGGTGGTAGTCCTGGTCCAAAATCAACAGTAGATAGAGTTGATTATTCTAATGATACTCCAACAACACCAACAAAAGGACCATTAAGTGCTGCTAGATATGGAACAGGAGCAACAGGTAATACCTCTTATGGATACTGGGGTGGTGGATTCCCTGCAATGACTACAGTAGATAGAATTGATTATTCTAGTGATACACCAACAGCAGCAGCAAAAGGACCATTAGCTACTGGTAGACACAATACAGCAGCACTAAGTTCCAGAGCAAATGCACTTCCGACAATTGATTATGGTGGTGTATATCAAACTTCTGAGAAAGGCATCAAAAGAACGCAAGGAACTCCTTATGGATACTTTGGTGGTGGATCATCTCCTTCTAAAGTATCAACAGTAGATAGAGTTGATTATGCGAATGATACAGCAACGGCAGCAGCAAAAGGTCCATTAAGTGTTGCTAAGTATGCTTCATCAGCAACAGGTAATACTTCTTATGGATATTTTGCTGGTGGTAAAAATCCTTCGGTACCAGCAGAATATTCAACAATAGATAGAATTGATTATTCTAATGATACACCAACAGCAGTAGCAAAAGGTCCATTAAGTCTTGCTAGATCTAAATTTGGAGGAACAGGTACGATTGATTATGGATATTTTGGTGGTGGTCTTCCTGGTCCTGTAACAACAGTAGATAGAATTGATTATTCTAATGATACAGGAACAACACCAACAAAAGGTCCATTAAGTCAGGCAAGATCTCATCTGGCAGCAACAGGTAATGCTAATTATGGATACTTTGGTGGTGGTGGACCTACTCCAAATAGATCAACAGTAGATAGAATTGATTACTCTAATGATACACCAACAGCATCAGCAAAAGGACCATTAAGTGTTGCTAAGTATGGTTTAGCAGCAACAGGTAATAAGGATTATGGATGGTTTACTGGTGGACATGATGGTAGTGCTATTTCATCAGTAGATAGAATTGATTATGGTAATGATACTGCAACAGCAGCAGCAAAAGGACCATTAAGTGTTGCTAGAAGGGGTGTAGGAGCAACAGGTAATACTTCTTATGGATATATTGGTGGTGCTTACCCTGCTGTATCAACAGTAGA
>Ga0080013_1006065_pt1 | contig 10917 bp, 13 predicted proteins | sample ETNvirenome_6_85_FD_69236 | JGI IMG/M metagenome (GOLD analysis project Ga0080013, IMG submission 69236) | Marine viral communities from the Pacific Ocean - ETNP_6_85 (SPADES assembly) (version 2) | ecosystem: Environmental > Aquatic > Marine > Oceanic | place: Pacific Ocean | collected 2013-06-19
TGTGAGTACACTCTCCTCTTCTTCAATCTCACCAGCGTCTACTTCTTCAACTACTTTATGTACAACACTACCAATATAGTCATACTTATGAAGATTATCAATTGCTCGTTGCTGCGGGTCTTTGCCTTTAAGTTCAGGATATTTAGTTATTAATCCTGGATGACCATTATAGATATTAAACTTAGAACACTTATCAGACGGTACTATTCTCAACCAACCATTTAACGTAATAAGGGTATCAAACTCATGAGCAATGTCGTCTAAAATATCTAACGTTTTGGCTCCTTCTTTTGACAACCAATGATGTACCTTATATTTTATAACAGGATTTACTTTTTTTGGAGAACTGTTTGAAATAATTACATCAGGGAACCTCCCTAGCTTTTCTGAAAGATCCACTATTTCCGTGCCGGTTTGTGAAAACAACGCGATCCAGTTTACAAATTTCATCATAGTTATGTTATTTTTTTCAAAATATATATAAATACTTTACACCGTCTTTAATGGATAAGAAAAGTAAATTCTTTCTTGCTAGTATTTGTGTGTTTAATTCAGGGGCTATAATGTTGGCTTTCTATGGATTAGATTGGCTCAGTTGGTCGATCATGGCGTCTTCTGTCGTTATATGGATGAGAGGATTGAAATATGACCGTTAACTACTTAATAAGGTTCTTGAATTCATCTACATTGTAAAGAATATCTTTCACCTGCTCCCCATTAAGGTCTGCATTAATAAGATCTGCCAATAATACTGAAGGCTTATCAAGTAATCCAATATCTTTATAATACCTCTTATTAAGAATCCCGGCAACAACAGGATTTGATGTATCGAGTGATCTAATACTCTTCTCTTGTTTATAATGCTTAAACTCCTGAGCTAAAGAACAACCTAAAAGATGATGTGGTTTATCATGATTCCAAATACCATCTTCTTGGAGCATAGAGATAAAACGCTGTCTACCTTTACACTGCTTTTTAAGTTTATCAAACTTATTAAGTCTAGAAGCAGTAATCGATTGGTACCAAGAATAGTCGAAAGATATAGCAATATAGTCTGCATTATCACTCATATATTTGTAGCAATCAACTAACTCTTGATATGTTTTACCTTGTACAACACCAATTTTAAGACCGGGTAAATCATCGTAAGTCAAACAAAATTTATGAAAAGATGACCTGGTTTTAAATCCATCTTCTAAAACATCAGGCACCACATAATACGTGGGTTCTAACTCCTCAATATACTCTACAAATTTATCGCTATCAAACGCTTCTCCAAGCTCGAAGATAGAATTATCTAGTAAAACTTCTCTTCCTAATGTTTTAGATGCTTTAAAGAATGAATAATATTCGGGGTTGGTTTCAAATAAATGAACTAAAGCATAATCGTAATCATTATATTTTCGCGATCTTTCTAAAAACTCAATTGGCGTTTCGTGACTTACGAGCATATACCTATTATAGGTACTTGCGTTATTAATTCAAGGATTAAATATATATGTGTTTACATCAGGTTCAAATAAAAATAAAGAGTATCGAAAAATGGATACTCTTATGTACAAGGGCATAGTTTTGTCTAATTTTGATCCCAACAAGTTAATGCGAGTAAAGATTTTTATTCCTGAACTCTCTACTCAGAACTGTGAGTGGCTTAAAAGTAGAACTAATGATCAACCTCTTAGGTACCCGGGTCTACCATCTCTTACTAAAGCAGAAAAAGATAAATTAATAGACTTATTACCATGGGCTGAACAATGCGCTCCTTTAATGGGTGAATCCGGATTGGCGCGTTATCATGATCCTAGCGGGAAACAAGTACCAAAAGCGAGACTAGTACCTCAAAAACAAGCTCAATCTAACCCACCTACAAGACAGAAAGGAGGCGCGCAAGGGCGGGTGACGAGTACTATACAAACTGAACCGGGGGGTGGAGCGGCCATCCCAGGGCGGCAGAGCTTTGCAAATATGTCCGACCAGCTGAAGCGGGACTTATTCGAATTAACACAACAAGAAGTTGGAAACCAAGGGGTAGAAGCGCAACAGGCTTTTATGGAAACAATAGCTAACAGATCAGCATTGCGCGCAACGGCGCAGAACGATAAACTAAAGCATACTATACATCATACGGGATATTTTCCAGACTCGTGGGATAAGATCCGCGCCGGTAGAAATCTTACAACCAGCGAAGACAGGGCAAGGTATGCTGTTTTGTTTGATAGGGTTGCAGGTGGTTCAGATATTTCTCTCGGAGCGACACACGCTGCAACAGGTAAGGCGCCGGGTCAGAAAGATGATCCTCTTGGAATAAAGAAGGGCGGTTTTCAGAGCGTTCCAGGCTCAATAATTGAATTCGGAAAAGGCAGTCCTGGAGGCACTGAAATTTTTTATAGTAAAACAGGTGACCAAAATTGGGTAACTAGAAGGAAGGCCGCTAGTCTACAACCGGGTGATTATGGATACGTAGAGAATCAAGACACAAACGTTACAGATGGTTTTGCAGATGGTAAATATGGTAAACATAACATATATGGTGCTGCCTACACGCCTAGAAACTCAGGGTCCGAAACATCAGGTGTATACGGTATACCGCAAGTTGGTGCACATGTATGGGTTTTTCATAGAAGAGGTGATATAAACTTCCCTGTATATTTTGGTGTTTCGCCTGGTTATAAAGACACAGGGTTGGTATATGCAAACGATGGTTCTCCAGATGCATTCGAAAACGCGTCTTCCCACTCAACCCACGGACCGTCGTCATTCTCCAAGAAGGCTGTCACAAGAGGTAAGGTTGTTATAGAACCTGGTTACAAGCGTAACTTAACAACATTAAACGACGACCTCGTAGCAGCTCTAAATGCGGGAGCTGATGCAACAGGAGTGGCGCAAGTATGGGTATACAGCCCCGCGCAGGAATCCGGTAAAGGGACCGGTAGTCACCGTCATGACGATCAAGGGCACGGTGGAATGGCCGCTGATTTTAGACTAATAGATACGAACGGTAACCTAGTCCCGATTTCCGATGCCTACACCTGGGGAAATTTTGCTGATGCATTTAGAAGAGAAGCAGAATCGCGAGACTATATTGTTAGTGGAGGATCCAGTCCTAATTATATGGGACCGAACGAGGTACACTTTGATATAGCTGCCGGTAGGAATGAGGGAGTTGCCGGAGAAGGAATTGTTTGGGGTGCGAAGGGTAGTTCCAGTGACCCCCTCATATCACCTTGGCTTATAGAATCTTTTCGAAAAAGGTAAACAATAATGAACAAAGAAGCAGAAGAAGCAGCTAACGAACAATATAGAAATAAGTTTGTTTTTAACCAGAGTGGTGGGTCTTTCGAAATAGACAACACCACAGGCCAAGAGGGTATTTATATTACACAAGCTGGTGGAAGTAATATTAAACTTACACCGAATGTTAGTTCAGAATGGGCAAAAAATAATAAACAAACGTTAGTTGGTTACGATAGTTTTGAAACTGTTAGAAATGATAAATGTGTTTTTGTTGGTGGTGACTTTATATACCGTGTAGTCGGTAATCATTCTGTACAGAGCGGGTATACTGATGATAGTCAATTAGAAGCTCTAAAAGAGTGGAAAGAAGCTTACAGACCTGTAGCAGAAAGAAATTCACAATTTGAAGTCGAACGCGGAGGTGAGAGCTTTCCAAATGGAGTTGAAACCTCAGAAGCTGGTGAAAGATCAGACCACCCTTCTAAAAATCAGGAAAGATATATTGTGGATGATGTATACGGTACAGTCGATTCATCCACAGTTAATAGCCAGACTGATGAAGTATCAGATTATACTACTGTTAATATGCCCGGGCCAGTATTTTTAGTTGTTAACCCAAATACTGAAGATTTTGGTGAAGATATTAACCCAGCAACAGAAGGCGGTGTATATAATCCAACCCCTGGGAGACAGCCAGAAGATTTTAAACGCGATATACCCAAATTACAAAAAAAACTAACAGAATTAGAAGGGAAATTTGGAGGCGGGGTTGCTAATCAAGGAGGCGATGATCATGATTTTACTTTTCGAAATAAAGTTATAATGGTTGGTGGTGAAGTAAATGATTACCCTTCTATTAGAACAGTTAAAGACGGTCGCGCGACTCCTAGCCGTGTTATTGTAGGACCGCAAGCCGGCGCGTTTGTTGAAATAGAAGCAGTTCCCCACGTTGAAGAAGTTAATAATAGTCATTTCCCAGTTGGAAATTACTCAATTCACGCAGGAAATAAATATAATATTAACGCAGGTTCCGGTGGTGTTGATATCAAAACAACCGGTCCGGTTGAAGTTGGCGGTACCACATATAAATTAGCCGCTAATAAAGTAAACATTCAATCTTCAGCGGGTGTTAATATTACAAGTGAAAACTTAGTTGAACTAACTTCATTAAAAAATATCTCATTGAGATCTAATAAACAGGTTTTAATTGAGCCCGGGCTCGGTGTTAAGAATAACGTTATTATTGGCGGGTCAACATACACAGAAGGTGAAACATATCTACATCATGTTACAGCACCAACAGAAATCCAACAAACAGAACAAACAACAGTATTTGGTAAACTGTTAGAAGGTCTGGAGGTGGATGCCACTTTTAGAGGTAAAAGGGGGACTTTGAAACTCAAAGCAGATAGTAACTCAGATAAGGTTGAATGTGTTCCACATAGCCATCACTTTAAAAACTTACCACTTAGATTAACCGATTCGTCTAAGAGTGTTAGAACTATTGCTATTGGTGAAAACATTAATACAGATGGTTTCCAGACGCCTGCTCAAAATATTGGCCACGGATTAAAAGAACCTACAAATGAACCAACACCTCCGCGTGAAATAAAACCAAGCGCAGAAACCTTATTACCTCATGACAGAGACAAGGTGGAGATGGATGGTACTATTAAACCAGAATTCTTACAGGTAGAGAAACAAGGATCATTTGCACAAGACGCGCCAGTAACAAACGAAGGTATTCAAGTATTAGAAGGTGGTGACTCGGGTTCCCAGTAAACTAACCTTGACACGAAGCGCAATTAAGAATACTTCTTGCTAACTCTTGAGCTGGATTTGCGCTTCTTTGATAATACAATGACTTAATTCCGCTTTGCCAGGCATAAATTAAAAGCTCACTTACTTCTCTCGGTCTAGTATTAGGCGGTATCATTAAATTAATTGATTGCCCTTGATCGATATATTTCTGGCGCATAGCTGCTTGTATAATAATTTCTTTTTGTGAAATTTCTCCAAACGTCTTAAACACGTTTCTTTCGTCGTCTGTTAAAAAGTCTAGATGCTGTACACTACCACCGTGTGTTAAAATACTCTTCCAAATAACAGCGTCATCTTTATTCTTCTCTTTTAGTAACTTAACTAGATATGGATTACGAAATGTAAATTTACCCTTAGCTAAATCTTTAATAAAATAGTTAGAATTAAGAGGCTCAATAGAAGGTGAAACTTGACCGAGAATAAACGAACTACTAGTAGTAGGTGCTATTGCTCTTGTTGTAACATTTCGTATACCATACCCTTTACATAATTCTGGCTCACCAAATAATTCTGCTAGCTCTCTTGTAGCATTATCACATCTCTCTTTTATTATGACGAAAACTTCCTGATTAATACCTTTAGCCATTAAAGACTCAAACGCAATCATTTTAGATTGAAGATATGTATGCCACCCTAATACACCAACGCCTAATGCTCTTTGAGTGACAGCAAAATTATGCGCTGGTTCTATATATCTTATACCCTTTGTCTTCTTAATAAAATCTGACATTACAGCATCAAGAAAGAAGACTAAAGTCTCAATAGCATCTGTTCTTTTAATCTCATCCCACAGTTCAAGGTTAAGAGAAGATAAATCACAAACAAACGATTCGTCTTCATCAGATGAAAGAAATATCTCTGCACATAAATTACTGGCATGTATTCTCTTACCTTTATCTCTATAAACCCGAGGTGCGTTGTTATTAGCAGTATCTGTCCAACAGATATATGGATACCCAGTTTCATATCTTTTTTTAATAATACTGGCCCACAACTTTCGTTTTTGTTTATCACCATCTACAACAGCCTGCATCCATTCATCTGTTATACACACACCAAAAGATAAATCTTGTATCGAGTCGCCTTCAGATCTTATTCGAAGAAATTCTTCAATATCAGGGTGGTCGATGGGAAGATAAGCAGCAAAAGAACCTCTGCGTACATTACTTTGTGAAACATAATTTATAAGAGAATCAAATACTGTCAACTGCGCATGTACACCTGTAGCAGTACCACCTGACGATATCGGAGCTCCTCTATGTCTAACGTTGCCAAAATAACCTGATGTACCACCGCCTACTTTAGACATTGTGCCAATTTCAGATACCTTAGTAAGTATTTTTTCCATATCGTCTGGAATAAAACTACCAAAACATGATATAGGCAGCCCCCTCTTCTTACCGAAGTTAGACCAAATAGGAGAGGAGAGTGAATAAAATCCTCTCGCCATATAATCAGTAAACTTGTCAGCAAACCCCTTTATCTTAAGATAACCTTCAGCAGTCTCTGCAATAGTAGCTACTCTATCTTCAGGTGTTTCGTCTTCATCTAAATAACCTCTCTTAAGAAACTTCTTGGAATCTGCATTTAGCCAACTATAGTTTTTCATATTTAAAATAAATCCTCTTCATCAAACGATTGGTTCTTTTTAGAGTATTCTGTGGGTCTTGTATGAAAGAAATCTGCCATATTGTTTCCCAATAACTCCTCTTCAAACCACATTGTAGCCTCTAAAGCCTTATTATCAACTTCAAACGGTGCTCCAAAGCCTATTTGTTCTAGAGAACTTATTATTCTATTTTTAATGAAACCCTTTAACACTTCTGCATTTAATCCGCTCTCCTCGTAACCATTAACCATCCAATCAACAATCCTACTTTCAGCTTTTAGTGCTTCTTCTGCTTCATGAAGAATTCTTTCCTCTAACTCTTCATCAAATAATTCTGGTGATTCTTCTCTAATTGTGTTAATAATTTTTATACCAACTAGAGCGTGAATGTTTTCCTCGTTTCTTGTATACTTTACTTGTTGGTCTGTATCCTTAAGAACATTTTTATTTCTCGCAAACCAATTAATAATATAAAACTGTGAAAACAGAGATACATTCTCAACAAAAAGTGTAAACAAAATTAAAGCATATAGATATTGCTTTTTACTATCTTTATAAAACTTATGTGTATACTTACGTAAATAATTTACTCTACCTTGTATCCATTCTAACTTAAGATTATCTTCAAAGATTTCTTCTAACCCTAAGACCTGTAACAGTCTTTCATACGCGTTATTATGTATAACTTCAACATTAGCCATTACGTATCCTAAATCACATAAGGATGGGTGTGGTAAATTTTCGCCTAATTTAGCCCAAAATGTTTTAACAGCAACCTCAATTTGACCAATAGCTGAAAGTGTTCGGATGATAATTTCTCTCTCCTGCTCTGTTAATTCAACCTTAAATTGCTGAACATCAGATTTAAAAGAAAATTCTTTATCAGTCCAAAACCCGCTATGCATCGCTTCAATGAACTGATCAGTCCATGGATACTTGTTCGGTTTTCTAGATACCTGCTCCGTAAATATAGTGCTCCCGTTAATCATTATTAAGATATAATAATGATTAAACAGGTACTGTGGTTTTTAAACTACCATGAGGTAAAGAAAACGTTTTCATCTGCTTCTTCCCAGCTGTTTCTGTAGTAACTGTTAAAGTATGTCCTGCGACATATGGCTGGGAAACAATATTACCGCCGACCGTTATTACTCTATATAATTGACCTGTACTTGCTTCGAATATCTTTACTGTAGACTTCGAGCCCTGCTGTGCGATAAATTGTTTAGTGTTGTTCATAATCTCTGATATTATTTATAAAATGTACTACCTCAGGGTCGGATTTATGTGTAGCAAAGTTTAAAGTATTTGATATTTTTTTTGCTGTTTGATTTGCTTGAACTTTATGAAACTCAATAAGATCCATTACCTCGTTAGAATCAGCTCCCGGGAGGTTATCTTCATTGACATTTAATATGTTTCTTATCTCTTGTATTGAATATCCTTTATTCAAATAATTTTTAGCTTTTTGTGTTATAAAATATTTCTTAAGATTATCTTCATCGATATAATCTTTTGTTTTCTTCTCGTAATAATCCTGCCCGTAAGTATAGCTTTTACCGGTGATCAAACATGTAATTTTCCTACTTGCCATATTATTATTATAATCTACTCCCACGGAAAAACAATCCATTTAGTATCCGAGGCTACAAGCCCGTAATGATCTAACCATTCTTTATGTTTTTCTTTTGTAAAGATGCATGCGGTTTTATAACTGATACCACCTAATGCTAAGTTTGTTGTAATATATCTCATTGTATCCCCAGTATCACAAATATCATCTATTACTAAGACATGTGCGTTATTTTCCTTAAGTTCTGCTGTATTTAAAGGCTGACTAGTGTGAAAATTTTCTGTCTTTTTAGTTCCTTTATATGAGCTTATACCATATGTTACTAAAGGTTTATCTAACATATAACTAATTATAGTAGCAGGAACCAACCCACCTCTTGCAATACCTATAACATGAGTAATTCCTCTATCCTTAAATCTATTAGCTATAGTACGTGAAACAGTATTAATCACATCAAAGGTTATACACTCTTCTTCCATGTAACAATTATATTATTAACCTTTCATTTTTCAACCAATAGTAATAAATATATATGTGAATGATTTTACGAAAATGCAGCAGTTATATTTAGAGAGTGTACCAGTTGCATCAAATAAAGGAACAATTCCTAATGATTATATTCCTTTAAAATATAACCAATCCCCTCCAGGTTCCGGAATAAACATTAACAGACAAACTCCAGGATCTGGTTTCGAGAAAGGTAGGATACCTCTTACACAGGGGAGCGGAGCCGGTGGCCCTGCAATATCCTGGAACCGTACTAAAGTTATTGATGAAGAAAAACCTATCAAACCAGCGGAAATATTAAATACCACCGTACTAAAAAAAATCGATGATCTTTTAAAAGATTCTAAGGATGAGGGAAATGATTACGCTGTATTACAACTAGCTAAATTAAGAGAGTATGTTATTTGTCTTCCGGAGTAGGGTATACTTTGTAAAGGAGTATGTAATTTAATAGGTATAAAAAATAACAGGTAACGCTACTATACAAAGCAAATAATATATTGTTGTATGGAGCAAAGACACCAATTATTAAACCTGTCCAAAATCCCGTGCATAGAGAACAATTTAATAACTCTTCGAAGAATTTAATTTTTATAATTTTATCTCTTATAAAATTAAGAACTTTAGCCTCCATTAAAATATAACAAAGGCCATATGATGTTAAAGTATAAAATATTAAATTAACCACAAAGCAACTTTTCCTCACCATCAATAGTTGTGACAGCATCGCCCATTAATTTAAGCTCCTCTTTCTTAACAACAATTGCGTTACCTTCATCATCAATAACTTTATAATGGTTCTCATCAATTTTTTCAACGACCGGGCAGCCAGCTTTTCCACAGCATATTTTAACACTATTCTCTGTCAGTTTTGTGATCATATTATTATTATTTATTTAATACAGCGCTTAATTCACTTCTTATTTTTTCTTCTGCACGAGAATCTACATCGTCTTTTCTCCCCGGGGAGATTTCTCTATGCGTAGTTACTGTTGATAAATCTTCAGGCCAGCCCCATTTCTCAAATCTCGGAACCAGCCACTCCACAGCAGAAGCTACTTCATCATCAGTAAGCTCTCGTATATTTGTGTTACCACTAAAAGATAAGCCTAATAGAAACCCATTACAATTTGTCCTACCATTAAAGCTAGATTTACCAGCATGCCAACATCTACGATCATCATCAGCAAAAACTGTTCTTTCACCATTTGTATCAATTATACAATGATAAGATACTTGTGATCTGGATTGACATATCCAACTAATTGAACCTTTATATGATCCTGAAGAGTGATGTAACACTACACCTTCTGGTCTAATTCTAGATGAAGAAACATTAGGTGAAGGTTTACTTACTTCAGGATAATTGCCATTAACGGCGCTTGATATGACCTGATCTACAGTGGGTTGTTTACCTAAGCCTAGGGCTTTTAAAATAGTTTTTGCTGTATTAGGTCCATAAGCACCGTCGGGAAGAGAATCTGTTTTCTTCTGAATTATTTTAGTTAATTCTTCCTTTGTAAATTTTAATTTGCCTATAATTTTTAACGCGGTGTTCTTACCATATATACCATCTACTGTTACACCAACAGCTTCTTGTATCTTTTTAGTTGTATCCTTTAACGCCATAAAAATATTTATTTAAAGTTGTAAATGATGCCAATGTAGATAAATATTTTTATGGACATTATACTTAATTTCATTAGTGATAAGCCTTGGTTCGGTTTAGTTGCAGCTATTATTGCAGGTGCCGCCGCTTTTTGTGCTGCGACTCCTACGCCTAAAACAGGTAGCTGGAAATCTAAACTATACAGTGTTGTCGAATTTCTCGCTCTTAACATTGGCAAAGCTAAAGATACAGCAGACAAGTAGCCACTAATTAAAATGGGTGGTGGCATTATAAAGGGGGTTTTATATGCTCTTAAAGCTTATTTAGAGCTGAGAAATAAAACTCACTATCATAGTGTAATCACTGAATCAAGAAGAAAACAGAAAAACTTAATCAATGAAATCGAAACTTTACGCGGTCATGGCGATAATGATTCTAGCGATAGGGCTGACCTCTTGCGGGACGAGCTCATCGACGAAAAGCGGCACTTTGAACATATATCAGCCTTCTATCTTAAGTCTTGCGGCGGGGACACCGATTCAAAGTAAGAAAGGGATCTATACA
>Ga0080013_1006066_pt1 | contig 10913 bp, 8 predicted proteins | sample ETNvirenome_6_85_FD_69236 | JGI IMG/M metagenome (GOLD analysis project Ga0080013, IMG submission 69236) | Marine viral communities from the Pacific Ocean - ETNP_6_85 (SPADES assembly) (version 2) | ecosystem: Environmental > Aquatic > Marine > Oceanic | place: Pacific Ocean | collected 2013-06-19
CTCCGCTGCTAGCTGACTATTTGAAAATTGCTCATCTAATATAGCCTCCATTTCTTCAACTGTGGGAGGAACGCCAAACCTCTCATAAAACGCTTCTGCTACATTACACCCCTCTACTGAAAATATTTCATTCATCATGGAGCCTGGATTACCTGGCGCTGGTGCAGCATCTTGTCCGGTTACTTTTGACCTTGGCCATGGCTTTGTACCTTTTTTGGGAAAACCAGTATCAAGTCCAGTTTGTCTAGCCATAGCATCGGAAGGTGGATTACCCGCTGGTGTAGATTGCTTGTTTCTACCGGTCCAAGCGCCCGATTGTTTTTCTTTGTTAAAAATACTCATCCTAAATTCTAATATTTCTTGTTCACTTTTAGGATCAGTTGGTGGGTTTAATTCAGCTTTTACTGTTACTCTTTCTTCACTAGACTTTTTCTTCTTTTTGGTATCTTTCTTCTTTTTACTAACCTTTACTTTTTCTTCGTCATCCTTTTTTGTATCTTGTTCTTTATCTTTATATCTATCACCAACTGCGCTTGGCGCATCTTTTGAAAACTCACCTGGCAGATCTCTTCTTTTTAAGTCGCCGGTTTCTACTGCGCCCTGTAAATAAGTAAGCGCATTTTGATATGCAGTTTGTTGAGAAGTGTCAACCTCACCATCTGCCCCTTTAAAACCTTTACCTTTATATCCCAAAGCAGTACGAATCAATACGTCAGACGAACCTTGTCCGGTACCTTCTTTGCCAGGCTTAGGAACTTTAGGTGCCTTATCTAAAAAATCATTATATCTTTGTGATTCAGAAATCAGACTTGTTAAATCAAAATTACTCAGCTTCTGATTCCGAACTATCTGTCTCAGATTCATTCTTGTTCTCTTCCTGTGGTGTAAAAGATTCTTGTATCTTTAATAACATATCTTTAGTGTCAGCAGCAGAAACCTTGTATTGATCTAATAAAACATATACTCTATTATTAAAATTATCAAAGTTTTGATCAGCAATCTCTAATAAATAGTCTTCCGATATCTGTTTGAGTATAACATCAGCTACTTCTTCAGATGTATGCTCTTTGTACACCATTTTAGGTGCTGTATCATTTAATATAGGCTTATTAGGGTCTTCTACTTCTTCTCCGGCTAACACTCCATTTAATTCATCTACTATTTTTCTCATCATACTCAACTGCTTAACTGAATTTTGAACAAAATGATCCCTGTATGTTTTTTCATCACCTCTAAAAGTAAGCTGATTATTAACTTTCACATACATTGTGCCATCATTTTGAGATTTAATTTTATTTCTTGCATAACTTTCCAACTTACCTAAAACTTCTTTAAACTCTTTATCATTGTGAATATACATTCTTCTAAGATCTAATTTAGCTTCCTTAATAACCCAATGATATAAGGCTCTAATCCTATCTAGAATAAAATAGTTCCTATGGTTTGAGACTTGCTTAGCATTCTTCGGATTATATTCATCCGACTTTTCCGAATGTTTTTTAGCGTATGCCTTAAACTTAGAAACAACATCTTTCTTGTCTATTTGAAAAAAATTTTCACTCATGGTTTAAAATCTCTATTTTTTATCGCATACTAGGCGTCACTCAGCCGATTTTAAAATTAGAAAGTTCAATGTTTGAAGGAATTGTTCCAATAAAGTTTTGAAACACTTCAGAATCACTTAACGCCCTATTAAACACCCTCGTTAAACCAACATCATGTGCCACTTGAGCGCCGGCTAAAGCTCTTGTAGTGCCCATAAGTAATCTTGGTGAAGTTGGGATAGGCATTCCTATAACATCAGCAGAGCCTCCAGTAGATTGAACAGCACTACCAGAGATGGAAGCAGATAAGGGAATAACTGAAACATCAGCTCCAGCAGCCGAAGCGTATCTTGTTCTAGCTAGTGGCATTCTATGACCATCAATATATATCCTCATACCAGAATCTGAGCCAGTAGCAGAAATAACTCCAGCAACATGGTACCACTTGTTTAATAATATATTATGTTGTCCCACCATATTATTAGTTGATTTTCCAACAGTACCAGCAGCAGTAGTTAAGGCGCCTGCAGTAATAGAAGATAACATATTAGAAAAAGAAAAAGCTCCATTCTCCATATAAAGCTTAAACGCATCCGGACCTGACGATGCGGCTGGCTTGCCCAACACACCATACAAGCCACCACAAATATTCATAAACGCTTGAGTGCTTCCAGTAGCGTGAAACCTTACATATGTCATTATTGTCATACCGCTGGTTACGTCATTTCTTGTATTAAACAAAGAAGATGTAACACCTTCTATATAGCTACTATTATCTAATCTAAATGCACCTTCAATCGGGCCACTTGTCCAACCTGTAACTGTACCCGAACCAGCCCCTTGCAACCCTGCTGTTTGCATAGCACCATGTCCAGCAGCCTTACCAACAATGGCAGCGCTTAAACCATTGTATGATAAATCAAAAACCCCCGTTAAACCAGAGGAAGCCCACACTTCTTGAGCGTCTTGTTGATTAAACAAATAAGTAGTGATATCTGCTGATCCAGCAGCACCATTCATATCAGTGGTGGCATTGACCACATAGGTGCTATTTTGTTTTCCTTTAGGTCTTATTCCATTACCTATAACTTTCATATCAGATAGAGTGGGTAATCCTGTAATAGTTATATCTGTTGCGTTTGACTCACCATCATTAACTATAACATCAATTCTATCTGTACCTTTCATCGTCATTGTAATAATATATTCGGTGCCTTGAGAGGTTGTAGATAATAAAGAGCTTGTTGCAGCTACACCAGCAGACCAATCAGCGTTGGTTTGACCAGGCGCAGAAGTAATAGAGTTCGCAGCGATTCTATTACTACCGGTAGCAGAAGTTAATCCATTTGAGGAGCCAATTGTAACTCCAATAACCCCATCACCACTTATTGCATTAGCGGCACCTGTATCAGATATAGCAGCGCTTTCTCTGTAAGTGCCGGCATTACCTTGGCCTCTTGTAATTCTATACACAGCAATAAAGTCATCACCAGTAAGTCCCATATTATTTGCTAGAACAAATAAAGGTTGCTTACTAAAATTAGTTTTATTGCTTAAGTATCTAACTGTATGTTGTGTTGTAAAATCTTTAGTTTGCATATTAGTCTATCACATCCCAACTTATTTCGCCGCCTTTTCTAATCTGTTGCGGCCCAACGAAGTTTCCTGCATAAAATCCTTCTTTTATTTCTAACCCATCCACTCTAAACAATGCCCCATCTGTATTACCTTCAGTGCTTATTCCTTGTATTCCCACTTCTCCAGTGATAGTAGATTCACCCGTAGGAAGTGCCGCTGTATTTCTTATCACTATGGGTACCCACACATTTCTATTCATTACGCCAGTAACAGCAACGGCTTTAGCTTTATCACCTAAAGTAAAATTAACTCTTGCATCAGTGGAACCAGAGGTTAGTAATAATCTTAAAGATAAAGTATATTCATTTTTATCAAACAATAAGTGGCTATAATCTATGGTGTGAACTGCGCCTTGATCTTCGGCCGATGTATTAATTGTATATGCAGAAGAGCCGAAAAATATATTTAACACATCATAATTAACAGCGGCCCCTCCGGATGCTGTCCATATATTAGAGGCACAAGCAACCAAGTTATCCGTATTTTGTTCTAACCTTATTCGTTCTTGGTTGTCGTGTATGACACACATGCCACCATGATCATACGAACCACCTCTTAACTTATCTAAATCCATTTGGCCGCTTACAGAATTATTTAAGCCACTTACTACAGAGCCGGCCACCACTGTTGTTTCTTCAGAAAAGTCCAGCGTTCCTACAAAGTTTTGTGGAGTAGCGCTGTGAGCATATTTTGTTATATCGGGAACACTATCAGCTACACTTGCAAACAAGTCAACAGCAGATATGCTTTCAAATCTCCACCAAGCAGCTAAATATTCAGCTGATGGAGAGAAGTCAGTTTTAACTTGCGCTGCATGAGTTTGGCTACTAAATTCGTCGGGTTTAATTCCTATATTGGCCTTACTAGCTAGTGTGGAAATACTGTTTGTTGTTCCACTATTTAACCACAACCTCATTTCATCTAATTTCCCATCAAAACTTATTGCTCTACTATACCCATAGGTAACCGCAGTGCCTGTAGCTGGGAATGGTAACCCTGAGCCGCCTAATGCTAAATCAGTTAGCTTATCAGTTGTTTCTTGCCTGTTAAGTGTACCGTTAATATACATTCTCATCCAACCTCTGGGTGTTGGAGTAAAAAATGGGTTTTGATTTGCACCCGTAACTGTATACTCACACCATATGTGATGCCATTCGTCCAACGTAATATTATTATTAGACGTAAGTGAATAGGCAAAACTACCACCCGAAGCAAACTGAAAATCAATAAAGTGAGCTGAGTTACTTCCTTGAACCGTACCAGCAACTGATGCTTGAGCACTAACAGCATAGATAGTGCGAGCCATATAATTACCATCATAACCTGTAGTAGAAGAAACTGAATTTCTTTGTATAGTTAATTCATAAAATTCACTATTCTTATCTATACCTGTAATGGTAGAGTCTAGTTTTACCCATGCTTCTAAAACAAGATTGTTGGCAGTAGCTCCATGTTTAACGGTATTGGTGCCAATATCTTCCAACAGGATTTCTGTGCCTAAGCCTTGCTCCGTAGGTAGTTTAAGAAAATCATCAGTACCATCCATTTCTATTGATTTTGCTGAGCCTGTAGTTACACCATCTGCATTAAGACCGGTTTGTGGCACACTACTAGGCAAATTAAAAGTAGGTGTATCGGTCAAATCTAAAGTTTCTGGATCTTCTATAAGCCGAGCAAGTATTCTTTGATACTCACCAGAAATCGCTGCATTTATATACTTAAAAGCCATATTTTTTCCTATATATCTATTTGAACTTTAAAAGTCAAAGGTAAATCCGTTGGCTTCTTTAATGGTCTTGCTAATTTCGCTACAGCCATTAAATCATTATTGTTATTATACAACCCCACCGCGGTAATAAACGGGCCAGCGCCAGCGCCAGTCATAGAAGGTGTATATGAAAACCTATCTGTAGAACCTGTTAATGGAGATTTAGTCCATAAATTATTATATGCTTGTTGTATTTCGCCAGCACTTGTTGTATCACTACTAACTGTCCCTGTTAAAGCAGAAGTAAAGTTAGTAGAAAAGTTCATTTCATCCGGTTGACACTTACAAAAAACATTTATAGCTGTCCCTAAAACTTTTGTTTTATACTTAACAGAGGTAACGGATGTGGCTACTTCTCTCATATTGGCAGTTGTTACCACAAACATTCCATCATCAATCAAAGTAGCGCCTATTGTATTACCAGTAGATTTTTGAATAAATTGTCCAGAACCAGAATCATAATAATCACCAGCAATACTAACACCTGCATAATTAGTACCTGTAACTGTAGCAGTCATTCCTCCTTTTTCAATTCCTAAATCAAACAACCTTTTTCTTAATGTAAATATACCAATATCATTTACACCAGCCGCATCAATTGCCCCTGTTGTTGTGCCCGTAAAACTATTCGTAAACCCTCTATTACTTAACAACATTCCAACACTCATAAAATAACCCGACTTTGATCCTGTAACACTTGCCGTAACACCCGTCATAGAATCTTTTGGTGAGGCAATCATACCATGATCAGTTTTTCCATCAATGGCTGCAGCCATAGTTGTGCCACTCAATCCGCTTAATGTAAATTGGCGAGAAGTTTCAAAATTACAAATATAAGTATCCGCTGGAGTTAAAGGTGCATATGCACTTTTTATCAATGGGTGTGTTGGCGTAGGAATTACAGGCCCACCTGTAACTGACCCACTCATTCCTGTCTGTTGTATTATAGTGTTTGGCATATTATTCCTCTAAAAATCCAACTTAACTTGGCCGCCCAATGTAATCGCTTGATCTTTTCTTACAGGTTTTGAAAGTTTGGCTACAGCTAGTAAATCATTTTGATGATTATACAAACCAATGCTTGTAATGTAGGTTGCAGGTTCATCAAATATACTTCCGCCAGTTTCAGGATTAACACCACTTGTATTACTGGAAAAGTTCATTTCACTACCCGAAGCAACAGCGTCTACTAGTAATCTTCCACGGTCAACCTGTGAATGATAAAGAATACGCTGAAAGTTAAAGGCAGTGTTGTTGTGGCCCGTAACAGCAAAGCCAAAATCACCAGTAGCACCCGAAGCAGGGAAAGTAAAATCTAAACGAGCATTAGGGTCATCACCATCAATAGTCGCTAATCCTAAATCATAAAAAACTAAACCAATTCTTTTTATAGAATTTTGTATTGTTTTTCTTATTAGCCTACCTTGAGTATTTTTACTATCTATAGGGTTATTAATTTGCGGTTGATCAAAATAAAGAAAATCTCTTGGAATACCCGATACTTGTAAATCAGTAATTGTGTTTCCACTTACACCATTGACCAAGTTTTTAGAGTCAAACAACTTAACAATTCCATTACCCACAACACTACCTGTATTAGAAGATAAGTTACCGGTACGATCAGCCGCCATCGCTGCCACACTTGATTGCGCACTTAATCCTCCCGCGATATCGGCACCTGTGATGCCATTCATATTATTAAATTTCCACCAAGCTGCAATCGTTGCTGCAGAAGTTCCTGTTAAGGCTTGATTTCTAAAATTAGTAAAACTTACACCTAATGGATTAGAGGCTTTGGATTGTGCATCAGTAGGATCTAAATTAATAAGCCTCCCTATTCCATCTTTAAAGCCGGTGGTGCCATCTAGTAGCCGTTGATTCCATACTCTAACATGAGCGATTTGCCCATCATATAAACCTTCTAATTGAGAATCATATTGATCAGCTAATGGACCCCAATCACCCGTTCTCACTCCATCATTTCTATTAAAATTAGAAGCACCAATATAAACATTATTGCCAGTTGGAGTGTCCACCAGATTAGTGGTTGAGTTAGCATAACCATAAAGCGGTGTTTGTTTGATAGGTATTCTTTGATCTATCATATTAGCTTGAATAGTTGGGCCACCGGCCGCATCGGCACCCATTAAACGAGGAAACACTTGCTCTTTATTTTGTAATTTATAACCATCTATATATCCCATTACAACGCCAGCACCTCTATCGGCTGAAGCATTATTAGTAGGATCTTCCATTTCATTAATATCCCATGAAACTACTATATGATGAAAATCACCATCAAATAAATCTATACCTACATCAGCCGGTACAAACAAACCAGAAGCTTGAACATCCGGCTGTGCAAAATCTTCAGAAAACGAGCCTCCTGTATCAGCATCTCTTATATAAAACCTAAAAGCAGGCTCTCTATTATCTGCCGATCTTGTAAGTTCCATTTTCATAAATTTATTTTTAGTCAACGTATCTTGACTACTTGCCAATCTACGAAAATAAATTATTGAATCAGATTTCATAGGTCTGATAATAGCTTCGATAGTACAGGCTTCTTTAATACTATCCAAATTATTAACCGCCGTATATCCAGCACCGTTTCTTACTGCAAATACATCGCCAAGTGTGGCCGATACACCTACACCAAAAAATGACTTGCGCCCAGTTCCTTCTTCACCACCGAAAGGATTTTTTAAATCTAAAGCTGTAGTATATCCCGAAACATTTGGAGTTTCGGAGCCAAAAATACCCGAAGCAATAGTAGTATATTTAGCGTTAGATGAGGCACCATCAACAGCTGCGGTTAAAGATGTATTGGAATTATTAATCTGCATTTTAAAAGCCGCAGATTTAAGAGAAGAATGATATATGTCTTTTCTTATGTTGATTTCCCTTAATACAGATACTTTGGTATCAGCCGAAGATGAGCTTACTAATGCAGTGGTGCTACTATAGTCATTATCATCCCGATACAAATATCCTTGAGCGTATCTAAAAAGGTCTTGACTTGAAGTGCGAGAATTTGAATTAGTAGAGGATCTATACGTCTGGTCCGAAGAACTTAAAAATACACCAGTAGTTAAATCAGCAGTAAGGGTTTGGCCAGCTAAAACTTGATTATCAAAATTCCAACTATACTTTATTTCTTTAATGTCAACTTCGTCAAAAGCAGGGTTAGTTCCCGACTTAAAAACATCTAGTTTACCTAAAGATCTAATTCCGGTAAGCAAATGGACATGGCTTGCGCACGGGCTATCCTCTGATATAGATATAGTTTGTTCCTCGACAAAAGGCCGGGGTTGAATTTCAGTTTCTGCGAATGCTTTATATGCCATTTCATTTTGTTTTTCTTAATACTGCAACCTTACTGCGAATACTTTTTCAGTATCAAAATCCTTCTTTACGGGTGGAGCGGTTTTGGCTACAGCCAACAATTCATTATCACTATTATATAAACCAACAGTAGTAATAAAAGATGTTGGGTTGCCTGTTAAGTTAGAAGAAATTGAACCTAAAGAAGCGTTTGCAATTGCAGTTGGATTGTTAGAATAATTAAACTCTTGATTAAATGCTCTTGTAAAGAATACACTTCTCTTTAACATATTCAAGCTTATAAAACTTATATTGTTTATGGCTACATTACCAGCAGTAGCGCCAGGTCCAAACACAAACCCCGATGCTGAATCTATCAAAAAGTTTGTTTCTCTGGATTGACTACCGCCATGAAATACCATCGTTCCTGTATCGTAAAAAACAGTTCCTACAACATTAAGGGGAATATCTGGATCAAGAAGAGAAGCTCTTTCTACCAAATTACCTTTTCTTCCTACGGCACCTGAAATAGATTGCTCGGGTTGATCAACAATAACCTTATTAGCTTGGGTACCAAAAGAAAATGTTCCAGTTACACTACCAGAAAGAATAGCATCATCAACGGTAGTTCTACCAACAGTAATAACTCTTGAGATTCCTGTAGTAGCAACATTATTTTGAGCCACTGGTATTCTATTAGCGGCAGAAGAAGAAAAGAAATAGTTTGAAATATTACGAAAAGCTGCGCTCAAAGGAGTGCTTGTAGTAGTTCCCTTAGCGTTAACTAAAAAACCAGTAGAGGTAGCTTCCATTACAAAAGAATTAATGTTTCTTTCTTGAGCCGCAGTAGCAGACGTAATTTCATAGTTGGTCTTAGAAAGAACCTCTGTGTTAATCACATCTCTATTTAAATCATAATTATTTATAGACATTATTTATTTCCTTATGCTGCAGCGCCTGAAGCACTTACTGTTAGAGTAAATTCTTTTCTCGCACCGCTATTAACGCCCGTAATATCAATTATAGTTTGACCCGATTTACCACCTGCATTAGCGCCAGTTCTTACCGTAAACACACCATCACCATTAGCATCGGGAGTGGAAGTAGTATTGTTAAGAGCGCCAATATCTGTATCTCTAACTGTAGCTGCATATCCTTGAGGGTCTTGACCATTATCAGTTGAAACACTAATGGTTAGATTATCTCCATAATTTACAGTACCGCTTGTAGGAGTGACAGATAAGGCAGAAATCTTAAGACTGCCTTTGGGTAGTGTGATTAACCTATACAATAGAGCTACGTTTTCATTAGATACAGGCTCCAAAACTGGCAAATTCAAAATATCCGCATCTTGGTCTGTAGCTTTGGTAGCGTCATAAAGTTGATAGTTAATTTCATCATCACCAAATGCAAATTTGGTAATTTGAAAACTACCATCATTTCTCGCGAGAAGTTCTCTACCTTTTCGTGTAAGTATCGCGTCTATTACAGCTGTAGAGCTATCTAAAAATGCCATATTCTTTTCCTTTTAATTAATCTTAATAAATATATATAGCAAGATAAATCCTATATAAATATTTATGTAGTTTCCTTTTTGGTTTCTTTTGTTTCAGTTGTTGGAGCTTTCTTTCTTGCTCTTGGCTTTACTTCGGGTGCTACCTCAGTAACTTCAAATGGAAAATCACCAGAGTTTTTTGGATTCCTAAAAATTACCTTTGTAGGAACGATAACATTTTTCTTAATGAGTTCCATTTTCTCATCAATCTTATTATGAAACCTATCAATATAAATAATATTAGCCCTTACAATATTTTCTTCAAAACGCCTATCTAATTCACCAAATTCTACCGATGTATTAAAAAGATTGCTTGCTTTTAATGATTCTTCAGCAGTGGGGCTAAAGGAATCATGGTTTTCATCAATTGAAATAACCCTTACTGTTGAAGATTTAGAAGCAGCAGCGCCAGCTAACCTTAAAGTTGCTTGGCCTGCATAAGTACCTACTTCTAAAATATTAGTAGTGTTCTTATTTATCATGTCACTAACCAAACCCTGCAAAGCTTCTACTGCTTCATCCGACAATTGTTTAAAACGATTAAGATAATTCATTTACCTATTCCTCCATTTACGATTGTAATGTTGTGCCACCTTGCTCTTGAATCTGCCTAATAAGATCTGTATCCTTAGTAGAATCTGCATTAATACCTACTCTAAATATCGTTGTTTCATTATTAAAGAGATTTGTTATACGTATAGGTACAATTCCAACAGAACCAGACACAGTTTCATTAACTACTTGTTGAGTTATGTTGCGTGCCCCATCAATAGCGGTTAATGATCTAATACCATCCGAAAGTCTTAATTCAAACTCAATATCACCTGTTTCTAAGTTAGTAGTAAAACTAACATCTTTTTCTTTTATTGTTCTTCCTCTACCTTCCGCTATATTTCCTACCGTAGCTTCAAAATAATTATCCCCATTACCAGAAGCTGGAAAATCAAACCTCAACGCTGGCATCTCAGTTTTAAAGGTATTACCTCTCGCTAACATTCTTGCACTACCCTTAATAACTGCGCCAATATTAGCGGATATGGGAGCAGCGGTTGGTGAAATAAGCAATGCATCTGTAGTTAACTCT
>Ga0080013_1006068_pt1 | contig 10912 bp, 12 predicted proteins | sample ETNvirenome_6_85_FD_69236 | JGI IMG/M metagenome (GOLD analysis project Ga0080013, IMG submission 69236) | Marine viral communities from the Pacific Ocean - ETNP_6_85 (SPADES assembly) (version 2) | ecosystem: Environmental > Aquatic > Marine > Oceanic | place: Pacific Ocean | collected 2013-06-19
ACTGATGATGATGGTAACACGATTATTGTTAAAAAAGAGGAACTTAAATTAATGGGTGACGCTGTTACCACTATTGATGGTGACGAGAAGTTGCTTTGTGGCTAATTTAATATTTTACACCCTAGCTTCATACGGCCTTTGTTATATCTTAATGGAGGCTAAGATTTTTAATTTTGTTAGAGACAAAATTACAAAAATAAAATTCTTTAAAGACTTATTAAATTGTTCTCTTTGTACTGGGTTCTGGACAGGGTTATTAGTTGGTGCTTGTGTCCCTGCTTACAACAATATACTTTTCGCTTTGTATAGTAGCGCTACTTGCTACTTTCTTTATCTAGTAAATTATATACTCTTATATAAAGTATACCCTACCGAGAAAGAGAAATAATATACTCTCTTAATTTAGATAACTGCAGTAAAGCATATTCCATATCTTCGATTTCAGCTTCTTGCTGAAGCTCTTCTATCTTTTGTAACACCTCTAGATTAGAGATTTCCTTTTCGGGAGTTTCCTCATCGATAGGAGTAACTAGGCCTTGTAGCGCGCCTTCACCTGACCCGGGACGCCGGAGACCTGAATCGGGACTAGCAAGTGGTAAGTGACCCGGCATGTCCGATAGCGTCTGATTTGGAGGGGCCTCACCCGGCACATATTTCATATTAGGCCCATAGCTTCTTAGTATGGCACTTTGTCCACGGAACCCCTCATAGATCATTTGCATCTTTTCAAAATCGTTCACATATATATTTATTACAATCGATTGAAAAATAAAAGGTTAATAATATAATTGTCATATGGAAGAACACGAGGTTTCATATAATGAGATAAATTTTTATGCGCGTGGTATAGCTCGTAGAGTACAAGATAATGAAAATGTTACCCATGTCGTAGGTCTTGCAAGAGGTGGGTTAGTACCCGCTACGGTAATTAGCTATGCATTAGATAAGCCGTTGTTATCCTATGGTATTAGCTCATATAAGGGCTCTGAAAAGACTGAGAATTTCCATATTATCCAGTCTTTAAATTTAAAAAAACTTAAAGAAGAAAATAGTAATCTACATATTTTAATTGTTGATGATATATGTGATACAGGCGGCACCATGGATGAGGTTAGGAACCGGTTAAGCTTGGGTGATATTTCTTATACTGCAGCGTGTATTTATACTAAAGAAAAGCATACACACTGGCTACATCATTATGGTCTTGTAGTACCTGATGATAGGTGGATTGTTTTTCCATGGGAGTAGATTATAATATAAACAATAATGGCTAGCAGGAAAATTACATGTCTAATTACAGGGAAGAGTTATACCTATGGGCAGGACTATTATAATAAAAAGGTGTCTGATTATATTGATGAGACGAATCTTAAAAAATACTTTATAACACAAAAAGCAAAAAATTATTTAAACAAAGGATACTCTATACAAGAGATAAGAAACATATTAAATGTTGATGTTGAAGATCTTCCAGATCCGGAATCTCCGCAAGTTGCGGAACTTATTGAGTTTCATAAGATTCAAGCTTCACAAACCGCAAAAAAAATCTCCAATACTTTAAACTTTGCTACACATAAATCTGATCCTGGAGTAGCTACCTTTATAAATAATATAAGAAACTATGAACAAGAATAAACAATTTATTGCACAGCAGGGCTCCAATAGTACCGTGAGGATATTTGAAGCAGGTACAGGAAAACTATATAGAGTCATTACTGTTGGTGGTAATATTGTTTCACAACCGTACATGGCGGGTAATCTTATGACAGTTACAGTCGAGAGTACGGGTGGGGTAAAACAAATAAAAACGTTTTCTTTACCCGGCGGTGGTCTTAAGAATACTATACCTGCTTAACCTTTAACATATAGTAATGCAAGGAATGGACGGGTGTACTATATTTACAGAGCAAGTATCTAGAAAACCTAATCGGTACCCATGGACGGATCAGTTTATTGAGGCGATGCATAATGGGTTTTGGACCGATAAAGAATTTTCTTTTAAATCCGATATTCAGCAGTTTAAAGTAGAATTAACAGAACAAGAAAGAGAAATTATTGTTCGGACTCTTTCAGCTATTGGACAAATTGAAGTTGCTGTAAAAACGTTTTGGGCTAAATTAGGTGAAAATTTACCCCACCCGTCTTTATGCGATCTGGGATATGTTATGGCAAATGTTGAAGTTATACACAACAACGCATATGAAAGATTATTACAAATTTTAGGACTCGAGGATATATTTGAAGAAAATCTAAAATTAGAATGGATTCAGGGCAGGGTAAAATACTTACGTAAATATACGCATAAATTTTATAAAGATAGTAAGAAGCAATATCTATATGCATTAATATTGTTTACTCTTTTTGTTGAAAATGTATCGCTATTTTCACAGTTTTATATTATTAATTGGTTTGCGAGAAATAAAAATGTTCTTAAAGATACAGATCAACAAGTAAAGTATACACGAAATGAAGAAAATATTCATGCACTTGTTGGTATTAAAATTATAAACACTATTAGAGAAGAACACCCGGAGTTGTTTGATGAAGAATTAGAGGAGAGAATTATACATGAAGCAGAAGAGGCTTTAACTGCAGAAAGCAATATTGTTGATTGGATGGTTAATGGTTATAAAGACGATGGATTAAATGCTGATCTGCTAAAGGGTTTTATTAAAAATAGAATTATTTCTTCTTTAGATCAGATTGGCTTTAAAGCACCATTTGAAGTTGATAATGATGCTCTCGAGGCTACAATGTGGTTTGAAGAAGAATTGATGGGTAATAATATGGCAGATTTCTTCCATACAAGACCTACAGAATATTCTAAGAAAAATCAATCCTTTGATGAAGAGGACTTATTTTAAATATGAAAGATTATAGTTGGTTAAATGCAGATTCGAAAAAATTTCTTAAAAGAGGTTATTTAGAAGAGGGGGAGTCACCAGAGGAGAGAATTAAAACTATTGCAAAAACTGCCGAAAGTTATCTTAAGATAAAAGGGTTTGCAGATAAATTTACAGATTATATGGCTAGGGGGTTTTATTCTCTTTCGTCTCCTATTTGGTCAAATTTTGGTAAAGAGAGAGGATTACCTATTTCCTGCTTTGGTAGTTTTATTCCAGACGATATGGAAAAAATTCTTACTAAAGTATCTGAAATAGGTACAATGTCAAAGGTAGGCGGTGGCACGTCAGGTTATTTTGGTGCAGTTAGACATAGAGGGTCACCTATTTCATCCGGCGGTACCGCGACTGGTGTGCACCATCAACTAACGGTATTTGATTCTCTTATAAATTATGTTTCACAAAGCAATGTACGTAGAGGATCTTTTGCAGCTTACTTACCAGTTGATCACTCTGATATAGAAGAGTTTATGAGGATAAGATCTGAAGGGGATCCTGTACAAGATATATCGTTTGGTGTATGTATAACAGATGAGTGGATGCAAGCTGTTGTTGATGGTGATAAGGTAAAAAGAAAATTATGGGCAAAAATAATTAAGAAAAGATACGAAACTGGTTACCCTTATATATTTTGGACAGATACTGCTAACAATAACGCGCCTCAAGTTTATAAAGATAAAGGTAAGAGAATAAACGCTAGTAATCTCTGTACAGAAATATTTTTGTCTTCAGATGAAGATGAGTCATTTGTATGCGACCTATCTTCTCTAAACTTAGTAATGTGGGATGAAATTAAGGAGACAGATGCTATTGAAACTTTAGTTTACTTCTTAGATGCTGTAATGTCTGATTTTATTAAAAAGACAGAGGGTGTAAAATATATGGAAGCACCACATAACTTCGCTGTAAGACAGAGAGCATTAGGTGTAGGTGTTTTAGGATGGCACTCATATCTTCAGTCTAAAATGATTGCATTTGAATCATTAATGGCGAAAGGTATTAATCAGGAAATATTTGTCCTAATAAGAGAAAGATGCGATAACGCTACAAAAGAATTGGCAGAGTTGTTTGGCGAACCGCAGCTATGTAAGGGATATGGTATACGAAACGCTACTACAATGGCTATAGCTCCTACTACTAGTAGCTCGTTTATTCTCGGACAAGTTTCACCTTCTATTGAGCCTCTTAATTCAAATTACTTTACCAAAGATTTAGCTAAAGGAAAATTTACGTACCGTAATCCTCATCTTGTACAGTTATTAAAAGAAAAGGATAAAGACAACGCGACAACATGGAAGAGTATTTTAAATCATGGAGGTAGTGTGCAACATTTAAAATTCTTATCTGAAGAAGAAAAGGATGTGTTTAAAACTTTTGGAGAAATTTCACAAAAAGAAATTATTATTCAAGCTGCGATGCGGCAAAAATATATTGATCAAGGTCAGTCGCTTAATTTAATGATCCCACCTGAGACAAAGCCAAGAGAAGTTAATGAACTTCTAATTTACGCCTGGCAAAGCGGAATTAAGTCATTATACTATCAGAGGAGCGCTAACCCAGCTCAAGAGCTGGCGAGAAATATATTAAATTGTGCTTCATGTCAAGGCTAATATTATGAAATGGAAATACGTTAATCAAGAAGAGTCACAAGAAGAGCAGCAAGACCAGGCTGGTCATCAATATATTATTAACGCTGCGCCGTCTTCATCTGGTGCAGTAACAAGAGTAGTAGAAAATAATTTATATTTTTATGGTGATATTACAGAAGCTAATGCGCTTGAGTTAAACGCAACTCTAAATGAATTAGATAAAAAGCTCACTATTACAAATGTATTTTTAGATATTAATCCTGTTATTAATCTTCATATTAATTCTTATGGAGGATCTTTATTTGCCGGGTTGGCTACTGTAGATGTTATTCGAAATTTAAAAAGCGATGTACACTCTATAATTGAAGGAGCTGCTGCATCAGCAGCAACTATTATATCTGTTGCGTGTCAAAAAAGATCGATGGGCAAATACTCCAAAATGCTTATACACCAGTTAAGTTCTGGTGCTTATGGTAAATATAATGAACTAGAGGATGATATGGAGAACAATACTCATTTAATGGAAACTATTAAATCTATCTATAAGGCATATACTAATGTACCTATGAAAAAGCTAAATGAGATTTTAAAGCATGATCTTTGGTTTGACAGCAAGACATGTCTAGAATTAGGGCTTGTGGATGAAATTAATTAAATAGCGTTAGCACCATCTTTGGGTATATCTGGTGGTTCCGGTTTAATGACTCCTTGAGGCTCTAGTCTTGTTCGATCATGAGGATCCAGAAAAGCTTCAGTAACGGTTAGAGCTCTAGGAGGATCTGGTGTATTAACCGCCTCTTTCTTCTCATGATGTATCTCTTTCGCCGCAGCTTGGTAGCCATTAATATTAATCCCCTCACCCTGTGCTATTGTCCGTACGCTTTGATTACCATCAGTTAATCTAAGAGGTAAATTTTTAAAGTGATGACTATGAGGAGGAGCTTCGATCTTTTCATCATTGCTGTCATCCTCTAAAGTTATTGTAACACCGTGAAGAGTTATACCGGGAACGACACCTTTCACCGCACATGTAAACTTTAAGCCTCTTAATAATCTTGAATATAATATTGTCTCTTCTGTTTGTTGAACTTCAGCAGGAGCAGTGACATGGTGTAAATATGTCTCTCCTTCAGTATAAGTTGAACCGCCAATAATAGTATTATTTTTTACACCTAAGCCTGGTTCAATTAAAACTTGTCTATTTGATCTCAATGCAATTGTTTTTGCAGATTGAAGCTCAACAATATTTTCACTTGAAATATTAACTCCGGCGGCTGACTGTAGGTTAATTTTATGAGCTGATACTTTCAAAGAAGTGCCAGCGATTTCTACCGGGCCGCTTGTTTTAAGTTGAATACCACCGGATCCTACTACAACATCATACTTGTTACCAACATTTAAGGTGTAGTTGCCTACAGGGAAGGCACTCGAATTGTCTACCTCTTCAACATGTGGTACACTATCAACATTAACATATGAAGTATCTATACCGACATTAACTTCTGATGGCTGTGATCTACCTTCAGGATCTATACGAACAGATGGGTAGTCGTTTGTAGTTGCACCTACAACTTCGAGCTTATTTCTATAAGTAAACTCTTCTTCATCGCCCCCGTTACCCATTCTCTGCTCAACAGGATTAAGCTCTTCTTGTAAAGCTAAAAGGTCTTCTGGTATACTTTGCTTCTCAGGGTTAATACTCCATTCTCCTTCTTCTGTAGCTGCGTTTTCTCCTGGTCCATATTTTATAACACCATCCGCGTTAGAAGCATACCCCCCGGGTCCAGATCCTGTATCGATATCAGCAACACTTGGATTTACACCGAGTAAGACCCCGGGGTTAAGAACAGGTGAAACTGGTACATAATCGGTGACTTCGTCAATTGGAAAATCAACAATTGGAGGGAGGCCATAACCTGGGTACTTATCATCTATAACATAATGTTCTTGATTAATAGTTGAGTTAGGTGCCCGGCCACCTGACTGAGGAGTATCGACTCCATTAGGATAACTTTTACCACCCCTCAATATTTCAAATTGAGAATTTTTTTCTGCTATAGGTCTATAGAGTTCTTTCCATTCTTCGGCGGCATCTATTTCATCCTGATTACTAAATCCTTTGTACTTGTATGTATTTTCAACAACTCTCTCTACGTAATCTTTTCCCGTGTATACGTTTTTATCATTTAATACTGTTTCAAAACTATCATTATTAACCTTAGTTTGTTTATTGTTAGTAGCGAGCTCGCTATTAACCATATTATTTATCTTAACATTGGATCCGGAAAAATGAGATATGTTTACCGCTTCTCTATCTGTAGAGTTGTTTATCTCGATTGCCCCACCCCGTTGGTTCCAGACAAACTTATTTCTATAATCTTGATCTGCTGCTGTTTGTTTACTCATTAAGCTGTAGCTGGTTTGTTTTCAAATGTATCTGGGTAATCTTGACTTGGTGCTGGCCCGTCGCCAGTTGTTGGAGCATCAGCAAATATAGGACCAGTTTCCCTATAACTTACTCTCCCACCGAAGTATACAGGAAAGTTTAAGTCGCCTCTATAATGAAACACCCACACCTGAGCTCCTACCCTCGGAACGCTAAAATTTCCTGCAGGGGCATTTGTATAATTAATTGGCTGAAAATCCTGCCCATATGGGTTATTGTTTACGGTGAGATTGTTAGTAGGGTTTGTATAAGCATCTCCAATATTTGTTTCGGGGTTTTCATATGCAAATGCAGGCGCGAATGAGCCTTCTTCAATATTTGGGGGCCTCTCGTCGTTTGTTTGAAATCCTTCTTTATAATTAGTATCTGAAGCTACTCCGATTTCACCCGGTGCATTATATCGCATTGGTCCAAATTCACCTAAAATAGGCACTACCGGCTCAGCCCACGGTATAAATTTTGACATTTCCTCAAAAATTGTAGTATCTGACCAGTTATCGGAGGGATTATTAACACCAGGAAAGCGTACATTAATACTAGTATCAGAAAATGCTTGAAGCCAGTTTTCTAAAGGCTGGTTAGATACTTCAGGGAGATAGACTTTTACACGGAGTAATTGCTCTCTGTCATCGTTTTTTACTACAGTACCTTTAAAAAAAGACTGATCGTCTCTCTTATATTCAATTCCCTTATTGGAACCCCTGACATAAACACTCACAAATATATTTAATCGTCGAATCTTTAAATCAATTAACTGGATCTAATAGGAACTGTAATATAATAAGGTATGCTCGTAAGTCATGAAACGCCAGTTAGTTTTTTAGAAACATCACGAAGATATAATGATTATGATTATGCTTTAGTTCATTTGTTTGAAACTAACCCAGAATACTATTCTTTTTTTAAAGCATCTAAAACATTAGGTAGAGAAGTATTACTAGATAATTCTATTTTCGAGTTAGGTGAAGCATTTGATACTAAAAAGTTTGTAAAGTATGTAAAGGAATTAGAGCCTACGTATTATGTTGTTCCTGATGTATTAGAAAATAGCCAGGCAACGATGTCTTCATTCCATAAGTTTGACTTGGAATATAGAGATTTACCTGGTCTTAAGATAGGTGTTGTACAGGGTAAAACATATCAAGAACTAGTTGATTGTTATACGTATATGGCCAACATGGCAGATTATATTGCGATTTCCTTTGACTATTCGTGGTATGATACTATCACCGAGAGTAGTGCCAATGTGCAAACAAAATATTATACTCTTGAGAAGCAAAGTAAAGGACGCCGCCGTCTAATAGATATGCTACAGCAGGATAAGATTTGGGATCATAATAAGCCACACCATTTATTAGGTTGTTCATTAGCTAGTGAATTTAAGCACTATACGTGGGATAAGAGTATTAGATCACTTGATACATCAAATCCTGTTGTTGCTGGGATTCTTAATAAGAGATATTACAAAGGTATTGGTTTACTTGATAAACCTTCTGTGCTATTGGCAGATCTTATTACTGCAGAGCTTAATGATGAGCAGGAGAAAGATATTCTCTACAACGTAGATGAGTTCAAAAACCTGCTTAGATCATAAATATATTAAGTGAAAGACGAGCATCAGACGATCATAACTCGTGCCAATGATAGGGAATTTTTTCCTTTAGTAAATAGCCCACTTAAGCGGATCTTATTATATGCTCTAGTGTGGTTAGGTGGAACTGCCCTAATGGTAGGACCGGCTTGGGCTATAGCATCACTCATTATTTCGAAGTAGCTCGATATATCGTATCCCAACCTTTTCCAGGTTTATTAATTTTTAGAGTTCCGATTCTTTCCTTCATCATTTCGTAATAGTCGCTTAATTCAGGGTAAGTTATTTGATTTAGTTCAATCACTTTTAATGCCCGATTCCAATGCTGCTTTCTATAATAGGATAAAAATTTATTATGATGCTCTACATCACCACCATTCGAGCATCTAGATGTATCACTTAGAACGGTAAAAATTCTAACACCCTCTTTTTTGCCTTTAACCGCTATTTTATCTAATTCAACAAAATTGAATCTATCCTCAATACCCTGTACTGTACCCTCGCCAATAATAATACCTACTCTATATTCTTTAGTCTGTCCTTCTAATCTAGATGATAAATTAACTGCATCGCCGAGACAAGTATAATCAAATCTTTGCTCTGATCCCATATTACCTACTACAACATCGCCTGTATTAATACCAACCCCTATTTTAAGTTCATCAACACCTTCTTCCATAACCTCTTTGTTTAATTGAGCGAGAAGATCGAACATTTTTAATCCACATTTTATTGATTCTGCTTTATGATCCTGAACATCTAGAGGAGCATTCCAAAAAGCCATTAATGCATCCCCAATAAATTTATCAACAGTGCCGTTATATTCTATAACACACCCTGTCATAGGTGTTAGATATCTGTTAACTAGTTCTGTAAGACCTTGAGGGTTAGTTTTAAAGTGCTCACTAATTGTCGTAAACCCTCTCAAGTCACTAAACAATATCGACAACTCTCTTGTATCACCGCCTAATTTTAATAACGATGGATCTTTTTGTAATAGCTTAACTATTGGAGGAGCTAAGTAATGCTCAAATTGCTTTTTAATTTGTTGCTTAGATTTATTCTCACTAATAAATCTTATAAATGTAGCTACTGACCAAGTTACAAATATACAAGCAAATGGCCAAGTATAATCGATTAACCACCCGTTATTATTGTATAACATGTTGCCTATTACAGGTCCAGCAGCTAGAGCTGACAGTATAACAACTAAGCTAAACATATAGGACAACCAAAGAGCTCCGAGTATAAGAAGGGAGCAGAAGGCTGCTGTAATAATAACTTCTAAAATAGTCGATTCTGTGGGTCTTTGTAATCTAGACTCGTCAATAATCATTTGTAAAGCCTGACTATTAACTTCATGTCCGTAACTAATACCGGTGGGTGTAGCTATAGTATTGGCTAACCCTTCACCTGTAAGCCCTATTACTGCTATTTTGTCTTTAACAATAGACCAATCAGCATCGTTAAAAGACACTTTATCAAATTCATATTTAAAGTTTAACCAAATGCGGGAATTTTCATCTGTAGTTATTGGATCAAATCCAGGAACTCTTATAGCTTCTACACCACCTAATCCAACTTTAGCTTGATAGGATTCCTCACTAGCAAATAGTCTTATTACCTCTAATGGAATAGTTGGATACGATTCACCTTTTATTTGTACCACTAATGGCATTCTGCGAACTACACCGTCAAGCTCCGGAGCCGTTAATATCATACCTACGCCAGCTGCAGCTTCTCCTAACTCTTTAACAGGTCCTATAGCTTCAGGGTAGTCAAATAACCAATCATCTAAACTTTCTCCTATTGTAGCTAACCCTCTAGGAACTGGTTGACCTTTTCCTTTTGTGCTAGCGGACTGTCCTATAATTACAGGAGCTTCATTTAATACACTTATCAACTCTTGATCACCGCCAAGTCTATCTGGTTCAGCAAATAAAATAGGTATAACAACTAACTGCGCACCATTTTCAAACGCTTTAATAACACCGTTGGCAATTAAGTCCCTTTTCCACGGCCATTGGCCGTATTCATCTAAGCTAGCTTCATCTATTTCTACAATAGCTATATTTTCTGACTTAACTTTCTCTTGCTTATTTTGATAATAATCCAGACCCTTTAAACGAGCAGTCTCAATAAAAAACGGATCAACCATTCGAAGTATAACCATTAAAATAGTAATGGTAATACATATTAGATAGTTTTTAATATTAAAAATTTTCATTGCTGCTTAATGTTAAATTGAACGTTATTACCTGAATTAAATTTTGCATTAATTATACTGCCCTTATTATCATAATTAACAGAAACATTACTACCATCTTCAACGATTAAAGAAATCATATTATCTTTATCTTTTGAAAAGAAAACATATCTACCA
>Ga0080013_1006069_pt1 | contig 10912 bp, 17 predicted proteins | sample ETNvirenome_6_85_FD_69236 | JGI IMG/M metagenome (GOLD analysis project Ga0080013, IMG submission 69236) | Marine viral communities from the Pacific Ocean - ETNP_6_85 (SPADES assembly) (version 2) | ecosystem: Environmental > Aquatic > Marine > Oceanic | place: Pacific Ocean | collected 2013-06-19
CTGAGTATTATAGGAGTAACTTCCTTCGAGATGGACAGAGAGTAAAAAAATAAGAGATTATTTGGGAGCTCTCTTGAGGGTAATAATCGAATCCCTCTCACACAGAAGGCAACCCAAAACTTTGCGGGATAAGAATCAAGAGAGATTCGCTGGATATACCAATTCAGAGGGTGTGGGGCAGTTCCATAATCCCGCTCAAAGAGAGAGGCCGTCATACTTGAGTAGTCTGGCGATATTAGGAGTAATATCTAGATTAACTGATGATTCCAGTCCCTCACGGCTCTCTCCTCACAATTAAATAGGTTACATATGACACACCGCGGTATGTCTGGCCCATCGTTTAACTCCTTTCCGGTGGGCCTTTTTTTGGCATAACACTTAAAGTAATACTTTACTGCCTGTTACATACTGTTACATTTTATTTATTGACTTTATGGCCAATACCGTCGTAGCTTATACTGTAATTAAAAGGAGTAAAAAATGTCAAAACAAATTCAAACCCCCCTCGCTGTAGTTCGATGTGAATGGTCTGGTAATAGGGCAAATGCCTTCGATACAGATGGTGTCAAGAGGACATCAGAAATAACCGTAGGTGCCAGACAAAAGGCAGCCGATGGTGGTTATCTTCTCGGAAAATTCGAGACAAAAAATGGTAAATTTCAATGGAGAAAGTGGGAAGGTGAAATATCCAATCCTACGACAACTTCTTCTACAGTGGATGTTCCTACTGACCACGAAGAAGTTCTTAACTTTATACACTCTTCTTATTCGTTAAAACCGGCAGGCTTGATGATGTCTGAGTTGAAGTGGAAATACCTCATTAGGTCAGCGGTTAGAGGTAAGAATATTATGATGACTGGCCCGGCCGGTTGTGGAAAAACTATGGCAGCTAAGTCATTGGTTAATTCACTTGATAGGCCCGACTTTTATTTCAATTTAGGTGCGACTCAAGATCCAAGAGGAACACTTATTGGAAATACACATTTTGAGAAAAATAAGGGAACTTATTTTTCTGAGTCTCTATTCGTTGAGGCCATACAAACTCCAAACGCGGTGATACTATTAGATGAGTTGTCAAGGGCTCACCCAGACGCTTGGAATATCTTAATGACGGTTCTCGACTATGGTCAGAGATACTTGAGGTTGGATGAACAAAATAATCAGGCTACTATTAAGGTGGCTGATGGTGTTACCTTCGTAGCTACGGCTAATATAGGTAATGAGTATACTTCAACAAGAGTTATGGATAAGGCTCTAATGGATAGGTTCACTATAGTAGAGATGGATGTATTATCAGAAGAAGATGAAAATTCCCTACTGAATTATATGTTCCCTAATGTAGATAGTAAAGTATTAAGTAGTGTGGCTAAGATTGCTACTCTAACAAGAACCGAGTCTAACTCAGATACCGCGAGAATAACAAGTGGTATTAGTACGAGAACTACGGTAGAGTTATGTGGCTTACTCTTTGATGGCTTCTCATTAGTAGAGGCTGCTGAAGTTAGTATCTATCCTCAATATGATTCGACTGGTGGTGTGGATAGTGAGAGAACATTCGTAAAACAAATTGTCCAAAAATTCTGTGATGACGGTACTACGGATGAGTTATTCAATGAGGAAGAGATGAGTGAGGCTGAAGAGTCGGTGAGTTAGACTTACCAACATAGTTATCAACAATTTAGGTGGGGTCTTTAACTCCTTTTGGGCCTCACCATTTTTAACAACTTGAAAAGGTTTTTCGCAATCACTTAAAGTGATACTTTAACGCTCTAATCAGCGTATATTACGAGGCTAATTTTTTCAGCCTATATAAATTAATAGATTAAGTATAATATATAAGTGTAACAAAAGTATCAAATAAATGTATCACCTCAAACTAATAGTAATGAGTTTTAAAGTAACCCTATCCTTCGTATATTAGTATAGATGGTAAGAGTAAACAAAAATAAAAAAAGGAAATAAAATGAGTAACAATACAAAAATAAATTATTTAAATAAATCAAATTGGGTATCACATATGGATAATCCTATGTATCTATTTAATTGTGAGCGTACACCTCTTATATATAAGTTATATGATACTAATGACAAGCTTATGTATATAGGTAAGACTGTTACAGGTGGTAGAAGGATTACTACACATAATAGAGATAAGGGTTGGAAGTTTAGTAATGTTGAGTGTATAGAAGTTCCAGCTGAAGAACAAAATAGTATAGAGAAGGATTTAATTAAATACTATCAACCATATAATAATAAAAATTGTAAATAATAAAGCTTGACTTTTACACGTAAATAGTTGTATATTATAATAGTATATAAAATAGGAGAATGATACAATGACAGTACCAGAGTTAATCGATAGATTACAGGAGATAAATGATTCAATGGAGTTAGGTAGTAGTATACCTAAGATATTGAATGAACATGCAATTAAGGATATACAAGACAATGTTAGAACACTCATATCAAATTTGGAAGATGATGGTATAGAGGGTAATGAGGGTTATAGAATGGCCGGAAGGGTATGGTAAGATATGTATACAACAGTACAAAAGATTAGAATGGCAATGGGATTAGTATTCCTTGGCTTAACTATAGTAGACTTTAATTTATTATGGTTTAGTTTACTATGTGTAACTTGTGTAGATTTAGTTGATTCTTTATCAGATGACTAAAGTAGTTAATATACATACAGGTGAAGAGAGAACTATAGAGACCTTTGATTGTACTATATGTAATGATAAGTTCTCTGAGAATGAAGCAGGTTTACAACGAGGTATTATAGGTAGTACTTTAGTATCTCTTTGCCCTACTTGTTTTAAAGGTATATTTAATTTAGTAGATTACTTTAACGAACATATATCAATAGAGGAATAATATATGATACTAGAAAACAAAGTAGTTGAGATACTACAAGAAGATATGCCAGTTTTATTCAGTAGAATACGATGGGATGGTATGTATGATGAAACAGCTAAGAAGATAGTTAAGATGATTAAGGAAGAGCTAGTTAAGTACTAATGCAGTATTGTGATACATCTAAACTATCCATCAGGCAAATAGATAAGAAGTCAGCCAAGAAGATGATTGTTAAGCACCACTATTCTAAACTATGGACAAAGTGTTCTGTAGCATTAGCGTTATTCTATGACACGGGCAAACAACATTCGTTCTTTGATGAGGCTGAAGAGAAGATGATTGGTGTATGTGTGTATGGAGATCCTGTTGGTAGAGCATCTGGTGAATCGATATCGGAGTTGATAGATAGGACTGAGGTTTTCGAATTGACAAGACTATTTATATATGATGGTTATGGTAATAATATTGAGAGTTGGTTTATCTCTCAATCTATGAAATGGTTACGGGAAAATAGACCAGACATTAAAGCATTAGTATCATACGCAGACCCCAAACAAAATCATCCAGGTACTATATACCAAGCAACCAATTGGATGTATCAAGGTATCATTGGTAAACATACTTGGAGTTTTAAGTTTAATGAGAATGACAGATGGAAACATGGTAGAACTATATTTCCATACTATGGCACTAATGATATAGAGAAGATACAACGACAAGTTAAAGAACCATTTTGGATTAGGAAAGAGCCAAGGAAACATAGATACATTTATCTGATATGTAATAAGTCGTTAAAGAAGAAAGTAATGAAGAATCTAAAGTATCCGATATTAGATTACCCCAAACAATCAGAGTTCGGAGAATTAGAAATATTAAAGAAGGAGCCAATAAATGGATAAGTATAAGAATAAAGATGGTATAGAATTAAGTTATACAGGTGATGATGTACAAAGTAAATTAGTTAAAGAGGTAGTAAAGGAAGCTATAAAAATACTTGGTATGTATGATAGAAGTTGTAAGATAAGTATGAGTATGGCTATGGGTAATACAAAGAAGTTTTTAAAAACTAACTTTGATATAGATACTAAGTGAGATTTAAAAAGGGTAATAGGTGGAGAGGTAATAAAGGACAAGTAAGATACAAGACTTGGAGAAAGAATGTATTTGAATTGAATAAAAGAAAAGTCGGTTTATCTAAATATTATGTATGTGTTAAATGTAACAAGAAAAGAAAGACAACAAGAGTATTACATGCTCACCATATTTACAGTTGGAACAAATTCCCTAAACTACGATATGAGAGAGGGAATGGTATAGTGATGTGTATTAAGTGTCATAATGGGTTTCACAGGAAATATAAATTCGAGGCTCTCGACAAACCCGACTTGCTACTTGAGTATATCAAAGACAACAAACAAATTAAAGAGTATATATATTCACAAAAAAAAATTTAAAATTTTCTTCTTTACACCTTTAAGTTTATATTTATAGGAGAGAACGGCGGGTTACAAAGTGAGGATAATATTATGAAAAAGAAATTCAAACTAATATCAGAAGATCTACAGAAGAATCTTATAGACTTCTTAGACGAAATCCAATTCGATGCAGCAAGTGATGGAACTGATTCTGAGTCTATGCATAAGATTAACTTTTGTACTTGGGCTATAAATGAACTACTTGAAAGTTTTGATGCATATGTTAAGAGTACTGAAAAGGATAAGAAGTCGAGACAAGATTATGTAGATGAAACATTTATGGATTGGAATATGCCTGATATGACTGATGAGGAATATGAGAAGCTAGTTGACCAATTTGATTCATTCCTAAAAGGTTGGGAAAAAGAATATAATAAAAAAAATCCCAAAAAGAAAATAAAGAAACAATCAAGAAAAGATAAATTTAATAGACCTCATATAGAAGATATAAATCAATATATGTCTCTTGATGAAATCAAAGAATATCTTTTAGATGATGAAGACCTTACTAATGAAGAACGAATGGATTTATACTATGAAGAACATTTAAGAGAACAAAGAGCTAAAGAAAGAAGACGACTTGAAAGAGGAGCTAAACCTATAGATCAAATAATGAAAGAGTTAAATTTAAAACCATCTAATTGGAAGCCCGGAGATGAAGACGATAATTAAAGCAGGTTTCACTTGTAGTTGTTTTGATTTGTTACATGCGGGACACATTCTTATGTTAAAGGATGCAAAAGAACAATGTGACAAACTAATAGTAGGGTTGCAAACAGATCCCACAATAGACAGACCAGAAAAGAATAAACCAATACAATCATATGAAGAAAGATATATTCAATTAGAAGCTATTAAGTATGTTGATGAGATAATTAAATATGAAACAGAAGAAGAGTTATATCAACTATTAAAGATTTTAAGGCCGGATGTTAGAATACTTGGTTCTGATTATGAGGGTGAGTATTTTACTGGTACTGAATTAAACATTCCAATTTATTATCATAAAAGAAATCATAACTATTCTACGAGTAGTTTGAGAGATAAAATTAAGAAGACTTGAGAAACAACTCCTCTTCTTTATTTCTCATATAATCACCAATACCTTTACCTAACCAACCTTTAGCTTTAGCATCGGCGGCAGTAACAGATAATTTCCAATTCCATATCTTTAATATATTCTTATCACTATGCATTGTTGTTGCCCACAGTTTGATTTGTGGTGTAGTTAACTTAGTATTCTTTTGTAGATTTTTAATAGAAGGTAAGTTATCAATTACTTTTCTTGGGTTCATTATCATTACTAAGAACCATATATCATGAACTTCTTGATTATTATATTTTAATGATTTTAATTTACTCCTAACCTTATCAGCACCATTTGTCATTAACATATAAGCTATCTGTAGTTTATAATCATTTGTTTTATGATTACTATTTAGAATACTTAGTCCAGGAAATATCTGTTTGAACATTCCTAAAGTTTTTAACATTTTAAAATAGTTGGGAACATTTTTAGCTTTCGTGACACCTTTAATAAATTCATCTCTTATACGCTCCGCACTAACTCCTGAGATATCAGAGTTCTGTTTAAGTGCACTCCAAGTGTCTTTACTCATTCTTCCACCAACACTACCAGCGAACCTAACGGCTCTTAACTTACGAAGTGGATCCTCATCAAATCGTTCTTCCGGATTACCAACTGTTCTAATCTTTTTCTTTTTAAGATCCTTTATCCCTCCTACTAAATCAACTATCTCACCTCTTCCCATATCATAGAATAGAGCGTTGATCGTTAAGTCTCTTCGTTTAACATCACCTTCTATATCTGTATAGTCAACCGCATCTGGTCTTCTTCCCTTACCTATATCTTTTCTGAATGTAGCAATCTCGTGTCCTCCCACAACCACTACACCAAATTGTTTACCAACTTCAACTGATTTGAACTTACCTTGTTTTGCAATTGCTAATACCTCATCTGGTTTAGCATCTGTAGCTAGATCAAAATCTTTAGGTGACTTACCTAATATAGCATCACGAACAGCACCACCAACTATGAATAGTTGTTTTCTATTCTTCTTAAATAGTTTGTAGAGTTTCTTAATATCAGATGGGATATTAAGTTTGAGTTTGGATTCTGCTAGTAATGTGTTTAGGTATATCATATCTTATCCATCTTTACACTTGCTCTATTTATATGAGAACAATATTTACAATATGGTTGTTCTGATGATTTTAGTATATCACCACAATCAAGACATTTCCATTTGTACTTTCTTTTGAATAAATTTTTTATTTGATGTATCATATCAAATATAAATATCAAAAAAATAATTAAAAAAAAGCTTGACTTTAATGTTTTTATTTCGTAGCTTATAATATGAAAAGAAAGGATAATATGAGTAAAAAAGTAATATTTGATTTAGATGGTACACTAGCTCTTATAGATAAACGAAGAGACTTAGCTACCAAAGATGGTAAAATGAATTGGGATGTATTCTTTGATCCTGATAATATAGATTTGGATACACCAAATCAAACAGTTATTGATATGGCTAATCTATTACATTCACAAGGTTTTTCGATTTACATATTCTCAGGCCGTTCTGATAAAACAGAAGATGCTACAATAGCTTGGTTGGATAAACATAATGTTAGTTATGACTTATTACAGATGAGACCTCAAGGTCTTCTGTATAAACCTGATAATGATTTAAAACAAGATTGGTTAAATGTTATTAAGAAAGATACTGTGGCTATGGTATTCGATGATAGAAACCAAGTGGTTGATATGTGGAGAAAGAATGGACTTACCACATTTCAAGTAGCAGATGGAGATTTTTAATTGGGGGTTTGCAACCTCAATAGAAGTGAAGGTACACAACGGACAAGGCTTAGGCGTCTTCGGATGGTGGGTAGCGAGTGGTTGACCAGTACCTTCACTTCAAGTATTACTTTAAGAGTTGTTACATACTGTTACATTTTTTTATTTGGAATATTGCTGAAATATCCTTATATTAAAGTATGATTGAAAGAGACAAAAAAAGGAGTTTTATGAGTTTTAATTCAAAAGATTGGAAAGGTTTTACTTTTCGTTCTGGACCAGCTAAATCACAACAAAATTTTTCAACATTTTGGGATACTAATTCTGATGATGTTGATGTTGATGATTTTTTAGGTTTAGATATTGAAGTTAAGAAAGGTAAAGATTTGGTTGCTTTGGCTGGTTATAAAAGAGCTATAAGTAACTTTGTTAATATTGTTACTGAACAAACTATACCAGTTGTTTTCAATAACAATGATGAAAGTTATACTGATGGTAAAAAAGTTGTTATCGGTGCTAACATTGATGACAAGAAATTTGATGTGGCTGTTGGACTTGCTCTTCACGAGGGTTCTCACATTAAACTTTCTGATTTCCATTTCCTCAAAGGTTTAGAACACAGTATCCCAGAAGAACTTTATGTTATGGCTGAGGGTGTTGGTGTTGATAGAACGACAGTTATTTCAACTGTAAAGAATTTATTAAACTATGTAGAAGACAGAAGAATTGATTCTTTCATCTTCAGAACTTCTCCTGGTTATAAAGGTTATTATCACTCTATGTATGAGAAGTATTTCTACTCAAAGAATGTAGATAAAGGTTTGTTATCATCAGAGTTTAGAACTGAAACTATCGAGTCTTATATGTTTAGAATTATTAATCTTCATAATAAGAATAGGCAGTTAGGTTCTCTTAAAGGTTTAAAAGAAATTTCATCTCTGATTGATTTAGGTTCAATTCAGAGAGGTTTTGGTCCTTCCAATACTGAACAATGTTTTAATGTTGCTGTTGATGTGATGAGAACTATTCTTTCAAATATCGACCCTATCGTTACTAATGATTCACAAGATGGTGATTCTGATTCACAAGATGGTGATTCTGATGAAGAAAATGGTAATGGTGGTAGTAACACTATTTCCGATGAAGAACTTCAAGATATGATTGATTCTGAGAGTATTACTCCTTCAGAAAATTTAGGTAATGATGATGGTTCAGATTCTGTTGAACTATCAGAGAGACAGAAAAATATGTTAAGAAAAGCTTTTGAGAAACAAGAAAAGTTTCTTGATGGTGATGTTCAGAAAACAAAATTAAATAAAAAAGAAAATAAAGATATTAAGTCTATTGAAGAGAGTGGAGCGACTTACGAGAATGTTGGTGATAAGATTCCTCAAGGTTATTATGGTGACAGAGTTGGTAAAGGTACTAAGTGTTTGGTTGTTAAGAATCTAACTCAATCACTTGTTGATTCAAATCAATTTGGTTGTGCTCAGACTTGGAATCAAAGTTCTTATTCTAACTATGAAAAATATAACTTTGTTGAAGAGGGTTTAAGACTTGGAACTATGTTGGGTAGAAAATTACAAGTTAGAGGTGAAGAGTCATCTCTTAAGTTTACAAGACAAGATTCAGGTAAGTTAGATAAGAGATTGATTAACGAATTAGGTTTTGGAAATTCAAATGTCTTTAGTCAAACTATTACTGAGAGATATAACAAAGCTTACTTACACATTTCAATTGACGCTTCTGGTTCTATGAATGGAAAACCATGGAATAAAGCTATGACTTCAGCAGTCGCTATGATAAAAGCTTGTGATATGGCTGGTAACATTGATGTGGTTGTTTCAATCAGAACTACTCACGAGAGTGGTAGTGATTATGTTCCTTTCATTATGGTTTGTTATGATTCAAGAACTGATAAGTTAGTTAAGGTTAAGAATTTGTTTTCGGCTCTTGATGTGAGTGGAACTACTCCAGAGGGTTTATGTTTTGAAGCGATTCAAAAAGATTTAATTCCTGGTAACTCTAATCAAGATAGTTACTTTGTGAATTACTCGGATGGACAACCCTGGTTTCAGAATAAAGAAATTAGATATTCTTCTAATGAGGCTGAGAGACATACTAACAAAATGGTTAAGAATATGAAGTCTATGGGAATTAGTGTTCTAAGTTATTTCATTGGTAGTGATTATTCTTCTGAAAGAGATAACAGAGCTTTCACAAATATGTATGGGAAAGATGCTGAGTTCATTAACCCTACGAATATGATGCAAGTGGCTAAGACAATGAATGAAAAGTTTTTAAGTAAATAATAAGGAGAAACAAAATGACAGAAAATAAACAAAATACTATAAAGATTAAAGTTGAGGCAACTATGATAAATCTTGAAGATTACTTTAATGATATGATTAAAGATGGTTTCACTGTAGAAGAAGCTTTAAATGAAATCGTTGAGGAAGAATTAGTAAACGCTAAGTTAGCAGAGAATTTAGAGTTTCCTACTAATGAATGGGTGCCTGTAGAAATGAATAATTTGGGTAATGGAGTACATAAGATTGTTTTGGAAGAAATTGATTGGGAAAATACTGAAAGGAATTAATATGGAAGAAAATGAAAAGTTATATGAACAGGTTGGTAATTATACCAAATTTAAATTAATAGAAATGTTAATTAAAAAATATAAAGATAAGTCTTTAGATAATTTTAATGCTATAGAACAATTAGCTGATGATATTACACAAGTATTATCTACAACTGGATTAAAATTTTATAACGAATTAAGAAATGAGTTTGATAAATGAGAATAGGAATAGATTGTGATGGTGTGTTAAGGGATTTCATACCAGCACTTATAGATAGTATTAAAGAATCTCATCCTGAACATACTAATAAAATTCTAGAACCAACATCTTGGGATTGGGAACAATGGTTACCATTCTGGACAGAAGACGAAACTGAGAAATATGTTTTTGAAGATAACTATTTAGATTTCTTTGGAGTTGAATGTCCACCAATAAAAGAATCGGTCGAGGATTGGAAGAAATTAAAAGCTTGGGCGATATTAAATGACCACGAATTAGTTTTAGTATCAGCTCAAAGAGAACACTGTGAAGAACCAACTACTGAATGGTTGATAGAATATGGATTTGATTTTGATGAAATACATTATACAAAAAATAAATGGGCAGTTGATGTTGATGTATTGATTGATGACTCACTAGAAAAACTAAAAGACTTTAAAGAAAAAAGTGTTGTCGGTGGAGTTCCAATCTGTATGAAACAATCTTGGAATAAAGAATGTCAGGATAGTAGTATAAGTATTGACAGATTGTCAGACATTATGTCTTTAGTGTTCGGATAATCGTTGTGGTATAGTTTTTGTAACATATAGTGTGTAGTATGAATTATCGCTCAAGTGAGGATGATTCATTTAGTTAGACTAAATAGTTAATTAAACACAGGAGAAATAAAATGACTAAAGTATTTGTAAACCCAAACCATCTCAACCGAGATGAATTTTTAACCCCATTTGATAAAATCTTTGACCAGCTGATGTTAAAGCAATTTCCAAACTTCCAAGAAGAAGTTGGAGTATCTTTTGCTCAAGGTGCTTATCCTAAAGTGAATATCTATGAATACGATGACAAAATCGGTATCGTAGCTGAGATTCCTGGATTGGATAAGAAGAATGTATCTGTTGAAGTAGAAGAAGATGTTCTGATTATATCAGGAGATAAACATGGATTTGATGATA
>Ga0080013_1006070_pt1 | contig 10911 bp, 21 predicted proteins | sample ETNvirenome_6_85_FD_69236 | JGI IMG/M metagenome (GOLD analysis project Ga0080013, IMG submission 69236) | Marine viral communities from the Pacific Ocean - ETNP_6_85 (SPADES assembly) (version 2) | ecosystem: Environmental > Aquatic > Marine > Oceanic | place: Pacific Ocean | collected 2013-06-19
TACCGACTCCGATGAAAACCTCAAGGTCAAAAGTACACTAGAACAATTCTTAAATGTACTCTACGACTACTCCGACACTACGAAACTAGTTGGAGAAACTTCAGACGGTAAGACTAAAACCTTGAAACTATCCACAATTCCTAATTTTAATACTAGTGTTGTGGGTAGTAAAGGCGGTAATTCTAAAGCATTCATGTGGTTTAAGGATACAGACCTATGGAACAACGAAATAGAATTCACGTTCGTTGTCAATGCTAAGTCTTGGCGCAAGGCTATCGCGGAGGACCAGACAACAAAGTTTTTAGTCGGAGCATTGATAGACCAAAGTATAAAAATACTATTAGCTATTAATGACATGAAATTCAAGAATGCCGACGGCCGACATAATAAAAACGTTACGAAGTTACAATCGGTCTTTGGTGTAATGAATGCAGACAAGCGGAGTATTGAGTCGGTAGCAAATGCCAAACTCGACAAGTTTTTAGCACGCGCCGACGTTCTAGAAATGGTTGCTGTACTACGAAAATTACTACAACCAACAACCAAAGAAACTGAAGAAACTACCGACGATAAATCAAAGAAATTCGGCGTAAGTTGTGCGGATAAAAACTGCGACTTCAACGAAATTTTTGGTAAGAAAATTTTCAGCGAGGACAATCGCGACATTGTCGAGAAGTACTTCAATGGTGATGACAAGTTCTGTGGTCACGTCATCACGTTAGACGCCATAGAAACCAACTAACCAATTCAAACCTAGGACACGCGACAACCAAAGCATTTAACATCTACACAATGCGACAATCAGCATATGTAAAATCCTGGTATAGGGGAAGCTGTGTCCAAAGCTGTGAGCAAGACCGTTCAAACGGTCTTAAATAGAAACTGATAGGGGAAGCTGTGCCAGTTCTGACAAGCAAGACCGTTCAAACGGCCTCAATACAGCATAAATCCTAACGAATAGGGGAAGCTGTGTCATGTCGTGTGATCAAGACCGTTCAAACGGTCTCGATTTACACACACGTACACACACGCGCCTTTATTCTTCATTTATATACACATGCGTGAAGGTATTAAATCAAGACCGTTCGAACGGTCAGAAAGAGAGAGAGTGTAATGTTCCAGTGCAAATTGTGCAAGCAGAAATTCGATTCAAATATCTATGTTGGACTAACCCTAAGGAGTGGGAACAAGTTATGTCTAGGCTGTCAGGAGATTCGCGAATATAAAGCGGTACTGAACGCAGTTAGAATGCATAACCCTCGCAATTCCTATGATGTCGCTTGGTAGGATCAACACAATATAAGGAAGTGTAAACAAGGTATCAAATCAAGACCGTTCAAACGTCCAAAGAAAGAGAGGAAGTGAAATGACAGTATCAATCAGCAGCTTGTTGGAAGTTCTGATGGTAATGGAAGACGGATACATACTCGAAACAGACAAAGGTTTTGTATTGCAATTTGATAATGCGTACACAGTTTCAGTAAGTAAAGATGGGGAAGGATACCACGGGGATTGGTGCAGTCCAATCATAGCTGAAGATCCTGACGGGATGAGTACGAAACTGAGTGAGTCCTTGTCTTCAACATGTAATGGGGAGAATGTGGATAAAGTGCAGTCAGCCAGTGATCTGATCAAGTTGATTCTTGAAGTTAAATCCAAGGGTAAAGTAGCAATACAGGGATGGACCTGCGGTGATGAAAGTTGTTGCGGAAGAGGTTGGCAATACGAATAGAGAGGAAGTGAACTATGGACTTTGTAGGTAAGGCTAAGGGTTGGAACTTGCTAAGTGAAATTGTCTTGACTTACTGGTGGTGGAAGAAGAAATGCACAGAAGATGCACACGTTGTAATCGACTGTCGCACAGATGACCCATGTGTGTGCGGCAGCTTTACATTTGAAGGGGGTGATGCCTAGCAATCATGTCGGATCGGGTACTAAATTCTAGTGAGAGGAACAGCCATGAAAAAAGTGCGTTGCAATAAAGCGAATTGTAATCAGTTCGCAGTCAAACAGTTCGGATTCTGTCAAATCCACTGGATGAAACAGAAAAGAAAGCGATACATATCTAACATGACTGCGTTTATACATGACGTAGCTCTGGAAATGAGGATCGCACAAGATCTTGACCGTTCGAACGGTCAGAGAGGATAACCAAGCGTGTCAGCCATGAGATGTATTGAAAAGGAATGTTATGAGTATCTGAAATCATATCAGGGCTACTGGCTCTGACCCGATTGCGGAATACTCTACAAAGTAAACGATCTAATCGGAAAGATTGTGCGTGTACATGTACGTGAAGAGGTGAAGGTGTAATGGAAGTGAACGGAACTTACATAGATGACACGGAGATACTGGAATACTGGCGGATGTCCAATGCTTACGAAGCATCACGTCATAAGCGTCTACAGTGGACAGCAGACCGATACTCCAAGAAGCATGTCATGCCTAGTATCAGAGCATACAAAGCGATTGAAACCATCTTGAGTAGAAAGGAGAGTGCGTGATGACACTATCAGGAGAAGAAAAGTGTGGGATTTGTTTCAAGGAATTGATACGGGGCGATTACGTTTATGGAGCGTGTCATGATTGTGCGAAACATGCAATCTCACAACGTCTGATAGATGTGTTCAGCTATTCCGCCAGTATTATTGCGGAATGGAAACGAAATCAGAAAGGAGAGAGTGATGACTGAACTGGATATCTGCGACACCTGTGCGTTGATACCTTACGACAATGGCATAGAGGGATGGGAAGAACAAGTGAGCTTTATGGCAGAAATGGGAGGTGAAACAGACGATCATATGTGTGACGCCAAGGAAGAACCCGACCTAAATATTCAGTGCGACTGCGGATGCAGAAGGAGAAGATGAGATGAGCCAGTTTTACTTCGACCCTGAAAGGGAAGACGACTCGATGAGCTTGCCAGATGCGGAAGCATTCTACGTTAGCCCGATGGAAGCTACGTACAACATGCAGAACCTCGACCACGCCGATGAGTACACGATCACAGAGGGAGGGTGGTACTACTGGACGTGTTTTCCAGGATGTCTACCGGATAGCCCTGCCTATGGTCCGTTCGTGTCAGAGGAAGAAGCGATCAAAGAAGCACGAGGATGAAAGGAAAGTGTGAAGCCATGAAGAAAGTAGACGTAGGATACAACGAGACGAAGATGGTTGATGCCTATCAGAACAAGGACTTACAGCGGATATACGCTGACTTGCAACAGGCAGAAACTATCTGGTACGAGGAGTGGAAGGAGCAAGGACAGAAAGACGAAGGTACTTGCACTGGTGGGAAAGGTCTTCAAGTGTGGTACATCGGTCCACGGAAACGTAGGCCAACACTGCGAACGGTGGTAGCAGCACCGCCAGTACAGGGAAACGTGTCCGCATACCGCAGCCATGCACCAGCCCTTGAGTACTTGGAATCTGTTGGAGTAGAAGCATCTTACTACGATGGATGGATGGATTAGAAAGGAGAGAGAGATGACGAAAACATTAAATGCAGGGGAGCACAAACTGGTATTCACTCAGGGAGTAAACAGCAGGATTGCAGATGATAGCAAGTTTGCAAAATTTGTTATGTCTTCACTGGTGAAGTTCAACCATGGTGACTGGGGAGATGTGAGTCAAGAAGACTGGAAACAAAATGATGCAGACCTTGAGTCACTCAACAGCGGTGGATGGTACGGTCGAATACTTGCAAGCTATCTAGATCTGGGATTCGGAAAGACTCACCACATCTGGATCATACGTAACACCGCAGAGGAAGACGGAACACAGGCAGTAACCGTACTGTTCCCATCGGAATACTAATGATAGATTAGAAAGGAGAGTGCGTGATGCTTGTCAAGGAAGCCATGAAACATATCGGCAGCCCGTCTAACACAACCAAGATGCCAGGAAAATCGATTGGCATACAGGCGAAGTTCTGTTTGATCGGAAGCAAGCTGGCAGAAGTAGAAGGAAGTGTGTGTTCTTTATGCTACGGCATGAATGGATGGTATCACATGCCTAACGTGAAAGAGTCTGAAGACCTACGCATGAAACTCATGAAAGATGATCCACTGTGGGAAGATGCAATGGTCACCGTCATCAACAGACTGAAAGACCCATACTTCAGATGGTTCGACAACGGGGATCTTCAGTCAGTGGAAAACCTAGAAAGGATCGTGCGAGTGTGTGAACGCACACCAGATGTGAATCATTGGCTACCTACTAAAGAATACGGGATGGTTAATGACCTACTCATACGTAAAGATATTACGTGGAGAGAATTGCCAGACAACATGGTCGTGCGTCCATCAGGCTATATGATGGGAGAGAAACCACCTGAATTTCGAGGTAAGTTCTGGAGAATGACAGGGATACTAACATCCACAGCCACGTTCATGGACGAGAACAAAAGGCCAGAAGTGATACACGGTAAACTCTGTAAAGCCAAGTGGAATAACGATGAATGTGGATCTTGTAGAGCTTGTTGGAGTAAGGAGGTGAACAACGTAACGTATCCGAATCAACGCCAGAAAATAAGCGAATAAAGGAGAGGACGATGACGCTAGTAATTGATATAGGTGATAGGTGTACGCATTGCGGTAGAGATACTGCGTTTGGATCAGGGGAACTATTGTTTGTGAATCGCATTCCAAGCGGTGCAGATGGACGGCTGATCCTAGCTGGTGGAGATGATGTAACTATAGACGTGGATCTTAATGGGTGGATGTGTGCTGAGTGTCAGCAGGTCGAGTGCGATCACTGCGGTAAAATGACACTTGACTACACGCTTGACGATACGATTATTTGTGCGGACTGTAAATGAAAGGAGAGGACAATGGAAGAAGTTAAACGTGACGTAACGAAAGATACATACAAGGCTAAGTATGAAGACATGAATTGCCTAGAATGCGGTGAGTTAGTAGAGGGTGAAGGTATATTCTCCACTGGTACTCCCTTGGAGTATTACACCCCGTATCCAGGCGAACTGCTCAAGAACATCTGGATGGAATGTACAAATTGTGATTTCGATCAGTACTCATAAAGGAGAGGACATGGGATACCGAAGATACGAGAAGAAAACGCTAAGACGCATGACTCCAGCCCAACGCACGTTGGCTAAACTACAAATGGATCTTGCAGGTACAACAGCCAAGATAGAAAAACTGGTTGAAACTATCGGAGATATCGAAGAACAGGTAATGCAGGACGTCAAGACCTCACGCCTTGTTGGCAAACAAATCAGCCCTGACGGTACTGTGATCGTCGTGCCACCCTGTACTCCCGATAAACATACGTGTTGGAAATGCGGAATAACATGGAAAGGAGAAAGCTATGAATATCCAGGTGAAGAACGTGAAGATTTACAACGCCCTGACTGAGGAGACAGTTGCTTTTGATGCCAGTATATACGTTGATGGTAAGAAAGTAGGAGATGCCAAGAACAACGGGGGAGGTGGTGCCAATGACATAGAGGTCTTTACTAAGGATGGGCGTTGGAACAGAGCCCTGTTCAAGAAGATGGAAGATGAAGCTGCGACCCATACATGGACGTATGAAGGCGAGACGCACTCACATAACCTAGACTCCTACATAGGGAAACTGGTAGATGATTTCGATGAACAGCGTAACTTGAAGAGGATGTGTCGGACCGAGACCTTGTTCCGTATCCCCGACGAGACTTATGACGAAGGTGAGTACCACACCATGAAACATAAGTACGGTGAAGATGTGAAAACCTACCTCACTGAGACTTATGGGGACGGTGTTAGAATAATTAACGAGGAGGTGCAATGATGGCAGCATACAAAACAAACAAAAGGAGAGGAGAATAATGTGGATACACGTACCAAAATCCTTAGTATCTGTAGCGGATACGGAGGAATTGAACTTGGACTCGACACCGCCTTGGTGGGAGAAGCTCATACAGTCTGCTACGTGGAGAACGAAATCGGTGTCGCTTCAATCCTTGCGTCGCGTATGGAAGACGGAACCCTCGATCCGGCACCTGTCTGGTCTGACCTTAGAACCTTCGACGCTAAACCGTGGCGTGGGAAAGTGGATATCCTCTCTGGAGGCTTCCCATGTCAGCCACATTCAGTCGCAGGTAGAAAGAAAGGGAAAGACGATAGCCGTGAGCTCAGCGGAGAAGTCTATCGAATCGCAGAAGAACTCGGATACCCAACTCTCTTTCTGGAAAACGTCCCGGGAATCATGCGGTTCTACTACGACAACATCAGACCAAGCCTACAAGAAATGGGCTACACCGTTAAGGAAGGACTCTTTACGGCGAATGAAACAGGGGCTCCGCACTGTAGGCAAAGGCTATTCATCTTGGCATACATGCCAGGATCAGGAATCGGTGACATCGCCAGAGAAGCACGAAGGAAACTGGCCGACTCCGAGGACATCGGACACAGAGGGCGGCATACCGACCAACGTGCAGCTGGAGGACGGATCGTTCAGTCGGACGAATGCACAGGGAGTCCGATGGGGAGTGAAGCTGAAGGATGCAACAGCGAACTGGCCGACTCCAAACACGATGGACTCACTGCCTCCAAGGTCAGAGAAGGCCAATCAGGAACGATTCACGACAGGTGCGAGGAAGGGACGGACAACACCCGACAACCTACGGGAGTACATCCACCCAGAAATGCACCCGAAGAACTGGCCGACTCCAACAGCGAGAGATTACAAGGACGGGACAAGTGCAGGGACAGTGCCAGAGAACGGACACCTTGGTCGGGCAGCCCCGAACTGGTCGGACTCCCACTCTATCCCCCCGGACCAACAGACGACGAAGGATGGTCATACCTGCTCGACATCATGCCTGAGGCTAAGCCCGCATTTTGTAACCTGGCTCATGGGCCTGCCAAAGGCGTGGCTAGAAGACTCCAAGCCGCAGGAAATGGAGTCGTTCCTCTCATGGCGGCGTACGGTTTCCTGTACCTTACGAGAGATGCTTAACAGAGAATAGAAAGGAGAGAGGCAATGCCTAAATACCTGGTGGAGATTGCAGCAACGATGCGCAGAGATGTAGTTGTCATTGCAAACAGCAAAGACGAAGCTCTGGGTACAGCAGAAATGGACTTCGAGTTCTGGGTAGCCAACCATAGTACCCTCTGGAAATACATAGACACTGTCTTGGCTGGAGACAAGGCAACAGAAGTAAGCGACGAACTGCACGCAAGACTGCTGAAATTTAAGAAGGTAATAGATATACCCCACATAGAAATGGAGGACTAAAGATGAGCAACCTGACGATAGGCGAACGATACACACCGGCTCGTACTGAATATTGCGACAGCTGTAATGCCCTCATTACAGGCGATGCAGTATGGGTAGAAGACAAGGGCTTTGAAAACTATGACGATCATGTCTGGGTCTTCTGCCTGAAGTGCAGTGATACACACAGTCGGAAAGAAAATCAAGAGATAATCGACGAACTGCGACGCGAGAAGGTAGGCCAAGACATGCCATAACATGCTATAGGATATACTTGACTGCCAAAACATGCTAGTATAGAATACAGAAAAGGAGAGTGCATAGCCATGAATTTAGAAACTTTAGCTATTGGTTCCGAACGCTTGTCGAAAGACTTGCGTGAAGCAGCGACAACCCTAACCACCGGACAGGCAAGATATCTGGTTGACTATTACTACCAGATGCAGGACGCCCGTATCCGATCAGGGAATCAGGGTAGACAGGAAGAAGGTCCGAGCAGTTGGGTAGACTACGTCCATACTCAGCAGGCAATGCTCGAAGGCCACGTTAGGACAGCCCTTGACATCTACTCAAACAACAACGAGTTAGGTCAGTGGGCTAGGTCTATAACTGGTATCGGTCCAGTGATTGCAGCGGGTCTGCTCGCTCATATAGATATCACCAGAACACCAAACGCAGGTGCTCTCTGGAGACTTGCGGGGTATGATCCCACTCTGGAATGGTTCAGTAAAGAAAAGGCAAAGGTAATTGTTGACGAGCTAGTCTCAAAGAATCCAGTGACTGACGAAGAACTTACACTGGTAGCGGAACGGACTAACCGAAACCCCGTACTGTTCAGAAAACTGGCGATGACGCCAAAGCCTAACGGCAAGCCACCAAAGAAACTGACCAAGGATCTACTAAAGGCTACCCTTGCACGCCGTCCCTGGAATGCACAGCTTAAAGTACTATGCTGGAAATTGGGAGAGTCGTTTGTCAAGGTGCAGAACAATAAGAACGATTACTACGGCAAGATATATGTTGAACGCAGGGAGAAAGAAGAACTTAGAAATGCTGCCGGCGGAAACGCAGAACATGCAGCAACCAAGAAGGTCGGCAAAACAACAGAAGCTTACAAGTACTACTCGGATGGTAAGCTACCGCCTGCCCATATTTACGCAAGGGCAAAGAGATGGACCATCAAACTGTTCTTGTCTCACTACCACCATGTAGGATATGAAATCTTGCACGGTGAGCCACCTGCACGTCCATGGATAATTGTTCAAGGCGGTCACTCTGAGTTCATACCACCACCCAACTGGTAATAATAAAGCAAGTCAACGCCCACGTTGTTACAATCCCTGTGAGCGAGTCAATTCAAAAGTTGTTACAAGCATCGTGAACGAGTCACATTACGCGTTGTTACAGGGTACCTGAGCGAGTCAGGGTCCGCGTTGTTATAAAAAGTCTGAGCGAGTCACACACGCAGTTGTTACAAAGTACGTGAACGAGTCAACGAGATTGTTGTTACAGGTATGGAGAGCGAGTCAACGTGACAGTTGTTACAGGCTTCGAGAGCGAGTCAGGATTAGGGTTGTTACAGGGATCGAGAGCGAGTCAGGACTATAGTTGTTACAACCATCGAGAGCGAGTCATTGCCCACGTTGTTGCATGCGGGACGAACGAGTCAACGAGATTGTTGTTACAACGATGAAGAGCGAGTCACATACATGGTTGTTACAGAGTTTCAGAGCGAGCCAAACAATCCGTTGTTGCATCAGTGAAGAGCGAGTCACAGTGTTTATTGTTACATATGGGGAGAGCGAGTCACAGCCCATGTTGTTACAGGCCGAAGGAGCGAGTCAGCATTCGGATTGTTTCATGAACAGTGAACGAGTCATATAACCAGTTGTTTAAGAATGTAAGAGCGAGTCAAAAACCATGTTGTTACATGTCAACGGAACGAGTCACGTGCGCGGTTGTTACATGGAACGAGAACGAGTCACGACCTTGGTTGTTACACGATCCGTGAGCGAGTCAGAACCTCGGTTGTTACACGAACCATGAACGAGTCAAGCGGTCAGTTGTTACAAAAATTGGGAACGAGTCACGACCTCAGTTGTTACAGGTTGAAGGAGCGAGTCACTGGCCTGGTTGTTACACGACCCGAGAGCGAGTCACCTGATAGGTTGTTACATGTCAGCAGAACGAGTCACAGACGCGGCTGTTACAAAATCGAGGAGCGAGTCAAGGGATCGGTTGTTACAAAAGCTGGGAGCGAGTCAGAACCTCGGTTGTTACAAGAACCATGAGCGAGTCATGTAAAAAGTTGTTACAAGACCCGAGAGCGAGTCATAAGAAAAGTTGCTACACGCTGCCAGAGCGAGTCATGTCACTGGTTGTTACACAAGCGAATAGAGCGAGTCACACACGCGGTTGTTACAAAATCTAGGAGCGAGTCACACGGAGAGTTGTTACAGGGGTCAGGAACGAGTCAGTAGCTAAGTTGTTACAGGATACTTGAGCGAGTCAGAAGCACAGTTGTTGCATCTATGCAGAACGAGTCACTCAGGCAGTTGTTACATATCTGCGGAGCGAGTCATTTACCACGTTGTTACAAAAGAGATGAGCGAATCAAAATATGAAAGGAGGTACACATGGGTTCTAGAAGTGTAAAGAGGACAAAAGACGGACAGTCTTTGCGTACACCTGCTGATTACACAGATGAGATGCGGAAAGAATCATTACGTCAGCTGCATCAGGAAGACAGACTGCTGATGGACTTTGCTTTTGTATGTTGTCTGCTTGATATCGGCAAATCGACTGGGTACGCACTGGCACGTACAGGGGATCTTCCTGGTGCCATACGTATGAAAAACATATGGAAAGTCAGACGTCCTGATATCAAGAAATTCCTGTACGGAGAGGAGTAGCCGTGAGTATCGAACAGACCTGCGTAAAGTGCGGACAGACAGAGCCACTGCTTCCAGGCGTTACCCTAATCTCAGTTAACGGTAAGCTGGAGCAAGCCTGCATTGACGAATTCCAAGGGAAACGACCCCCGAAAAACGAGGGTCGTCCCAAAGCGCAAGGTGGACACAAGCGCGACACTAATTTAACACAGTAAGGAGTAGAATAGTGCAAAAAAGAAAAGTTACAGTTGAATCAGTTGGCGTCAATGCCAACAATTACCCACTCGTCAGATGCTTTGTTGAGGGAATAACCCCTCCGAATGCCAAGTATTCAATACCTTTGAATCTGACACCGGAGCAGGGAGAAACCCTTAACTACCCAGAGCAGACTGAATACGAAGCTGTCCTTGTACAGGGTAAGCTCAAGAATAACAAGGACGGTGCATACCCCGACCACTACTACTACGACGTAGCAATGTTCGAGGGTGTCGTTAACGAGTCACACATGAGTAAGGCACGTAACGAAGCAGCACCCCAGATACCTGAGTCATCTCCAGGTAAGCCAGTTGAAATCCCTCCCGCAGTTCACAAGATTGATGATCGGGGACTGGTATACCAGAGACAGACAGGCATCAATGCAGGGGCTGCAATCATAGCTGCCCAGATCAAGATAGAAAGTGAACTCTCCAAGACTACCAGTACTGATGACGAGATCTTCGACAGAACTGTCCGCCTGTCCAACAGGCTTGTTGGATACCTTACTACAGGCAAGGCGGACGGACTGGTAGACGTAGCAGTCCAG
>Ga0080013_1006072_pt1 | contig 10910 bp, 17 predicted proteins | sample ETNvirenome_6_85_FD_69236 | JGI IMG/M metagenome (GOLD analysis project Ga0080013, IMG submission 69236) | Marine viral communities from the Pacific Ocean - ETNP_6_85 (SPADES assembly) (version 2) | ecosystem: Environmental > Aquatic > Marine > Oceanic | place: Pacific Ocean | collected 2013-06-19
CATGTGTTCTAAAATATCTTTTACATCTCTTACAAGTTCTAATAAAAGATGTAAATCCCATTATATTTTATCAAATTCCCTTTTGATATTAATAATAAGTTTATCAGTCATTTCCAAATTCATCTGTGTACATATTGGTGCTAAGATATAGTTTTGAACTTCCAATCGTTCTTTGGTATCTTTAATTCTCCCATACCCTCTTTTAGCTTTTTCTTTCTTCACAATCTTCTTAATTTGTAATGTTAATTCATCTCTAACTTCTTTTTCCATTTCTTGATTGTTATCTAGAATGGATTGTGTTTCGTTAAGTTTCTCAGTTGTTTGTAATAACTGTTTCTGCAACATCTTTTGTTCAATTTGGTTTTTTAATTGATGTTCTTGTTGTTTAAGTTGCATAACGTTATTTCTTGTATGTGTTTGAGCTTGAATGAATTGAGCTAATGAATATTTGTTAGTTAGTGGCACTTTTACTTGTTTGGACTTATTCTTTATAGCTAAAGTGATAGCTGTTCTTTCTATTGTGTAGTTTTCGATCAGTTCAGTAAACTTTCTTTCCATTTCTTTCAATTGGTGTTCTTCAGCTTCATATTGTTTAGTTCTGGTCATTTCTATGTGTTCCCCGTTCCTAGCGAACTCAAATTTATCTTGTGTTTCCATCATTCATCCCTCTCGTTAAGTTTTTTAAGTTCTGCCACAATCATCATGTTGGTGATAAGTTGTGGGTTATAATCGAAGAACCTTCTATCTTGTTTAATTGTTCTGAGTGTTTTGTATGTATCTTCGAAATAATCATCTGTCTGTGAATATATGTATAATTTCTTTTTAGGTCCTTGGAGTGGTTTAACAACTTTGAATGACACTTCTCCTTTAATGTGTAGTTTTTCGAGTGCTGCGTATGCTGTCCTTATGTTAACGTTTGTCATCCTTGCTATTGTTTGTGAGTCCAGTGGTGTTCCTATATTCTTTTTAAGTAATCCTAATATTTCTGCTGCTCCCATTTATTCCAGCTCCATGAGTCTTCTCATTTTCTTGGTTGATTGTATATTGTCTTCGTTATAGTCTTTCATTTTGTCCATAACTTTGAATGCTCCAGTAACTTTATGTTTATGTCCAAGTCTATCTAGAATTATGTTAATCACTGCATCTTTTTCAGCCTTATTTTTACATCTAGCTAATCTTTTTTGCACTTCATCTATAAATTGCAGAGTTTCTTGTTCTTCTGTAACATCATCCTTCTTCCACCACACCATATTTATCCACCTCTTGTATGAGCCACAGGATCCTTCCTTCATCTGATTTGATATATTCAGGATATGTGATGAAGTTTCTAAGTTTACCTATTGTACTTTTCGACAATCCGATTGAACCCTCTTTTCCCATAATAATCTGTATGTTATAACTCTTATATAAATGTATCGATTTAGATATTTTGTATAAAAATAATCTTCCCAATAGTTTTTCTGGATTTCCCATATACTAACGTATATGGGGAAATCCAGAATAACTCTTTTTTTTGGGCTTTTCTGCATCCGAGTTATAACTTTTCAGAAAAAGAAACACTGTTTTAGCTTTAAGTTCTGGATTTTCTGAATTTTCCGAATTCCCAATTCAGAAAAGTTTTTCTGGATTGGCATTCAGAAAAACTTTTTTTTTTAAGCCCTCAAAACGAAAGATTTATATAAGACAATCATTTGAAAATCCATTGAGGTGTTAATTATGAATAAAGATGTGATATTTAAACGTAAATTGCGAGATGTTGGTGGAATTCTAGGATTATCCATTCCTCCAGAGTTATTGAACTTTCTTAAAGCTGATAAAAATGATCAGCTTTTGCTAACTGCCAGAATCGGTAAATCCGGTAAAGGAATTTGTATTTGGAAAGAAGATGACGAAAACTTATCTTAAATCCTATCTGGAACCGTTTATCAACAGGATAGTCGTTTCAAATCAATATGATAAGTGGCAAACTGAACGTAACCAATTTCTCTATAAAGGAGATTTCGGCAATAAAAGACTCAGAAGTATTCTTCCGAATGAAATTATCATTGAGTTCGATTTCACCGAAAAAGGTAACAATAACTATAAAGAAGCTCAAGCTGAAGCTCAACAGTGGCACGAAAAAACTTTAGAATATATCAAAGTTCTTAACATCGGACTTCATACCACCAGCCATAAAGGTAAATCTCCCCATATAAGATTCCAAGTTTACGGTCTAGATATTCTAGCGGGATATGTCAGAGCATTATACAAAGAACAATTCGTCAACCATATTCTGAAAGAAATTAAGTTCAAATCAGACTTCTTACATTTAGACAGAGGTCTCCTTACCAGAGAGAACGGGTTGGTAAGTTTAGAACTTCAACCACATTTTAAACCCAAATATGATAACGCAGTGGAAGAAATTTTAGAAATAGTGAATAAACCACTTCTCCGCCCCAGCGTCAAACTTATCAAGAAATTGCAAGAATCATTAAAAAAGGAACTTAAACCAGTCAAACCCATCACTCTTAAAGATGTTAATCAGGAAAAAATTAACAACTGGTTCAAAACTTACTATAAAGAAGGTAGAAGGAATAATGACGATTTAGGGTTCTTCGGGATGTGCAGGAGGTCAGGATTAACTCAGGAAGAAACTGAAGCTATCTACACCACCGCTATAACCCCGTTAAGATATACTCTGGATAAAGTTAGAAGAAGAAGACTACAATCCACTTATGAATGTGAAACTCCCGCAGTCAGAGCTTACTTAAATTCAGGTGATTTACTTGACACTTCCTATGAAGAATTACAGAGTTGTTTCAAAGTGTTCAACCAATCCCTCATTTCAGCCGAAGATATAATAAATATGGACATTCCTCCTATTGAATGGGACGTGGAAGGATTAGTTATCAATAACGGGTATCATTTCTTGGCTGGTATGGCTGGGAAATTTAAAACGTATATAAGCTTCTTTATGGCGAGATCATTTATTACAGGTGAACCATTCTTAGGCCGGGAAGTTAAAAAACGGCGAGTTCTTCTGATTGATGAAGAATCAAGGGAACGTACCTTGAAAGAAAGAACCATAAAAGTTCTCTCTGGTTTAACTCCAGAGCAAAGACACAATTTCAAATATTCTATAAGTAAGGGTATCAAGTTCAGTGATACTCAGATTGATCAGTTGGAAGAAGATATTAAAGCGTCAAATGCTGAAGTGGTTATCATGGATAGTTTCGCTCGATTCTTTGTTGGGAACGAGAACAGTGCAGATGACGTGAAGAAATCTTTCGAACTCTTAAAACCGCTCATGGAGAAATATAAATGTTCTTTCATCATCATCCACCATTTTAATAAAAATAATGACCATAACATGAATTCACTCAGAGGATCCAGTGATTTATCTGCCCAATGTGATACTATCATGGTTATTAATGAAGATTTTAAAGATAATTACAGTTTATGGTTGGAGAAAAATCGGCACGGAGATAAAGGGGATAAAATCAAGTTCAAAGTCGTAGATTTGGACGAAAAACAGAAGTTAGATATTACATTTATTGGTGAAGTTTCTCAAATTAAAGATCCTGCTATTGTTAAAAATGCTCGAATATTTTATAATTATTTGGTTAAGGAAGAGTTTGAAAGGTTCTCTTTATCCGGCAACCTTGGCAGATTTGAAAAAGCTTTAGGATTCAAAAAACATATTATTTATCCTGCAAAAGATGTTCTTATTAAACAGGGTAAGATGATTAATGTAAGTAGAGGTATTTATGAAGTTGTTCAAGATGATTTAGACTTTGAGGAGGTAGAATAAAATGGGTAGAGAAGAATTTAGTGATGAATGGAATGAAGCTATTGATGAAGCGAAAGAAGAGTTAGGGTATGATGATGACGAATGGATCGAAGATTGGGATGAAGTTGTTCATAGAGCTAAAGAAATTTTGAGAAATTCATGAAATATAAAAAAAAGGGTGGAGATGTACTTCAGATAGGTGATAATGTCCTTGTTTTCGATATTGAGACGGATGGGTTAGATACAACTACTGCCAAAATGAAATGGTTCGGTGCATTCTCATTCTGGGATAATGAATATTACTTATTTTCTGGCGATGAATTGGAATCTATCCAGCGACTTATCGATGCTCACCGAGTCGTGGTTGGATTCAATTCAAACGATTTTGACATTCCTATCTGTGAGAACAACGGGTTAAATTTTGATTATAAAATAAGAGTGGATCTTCTTAAAACTCTGTTCAAATACGAAACTAGAAAATCGGTTAGAGAGCAGCTAATTAAGGTAGATGGTAAAGTGTTAAAAGAATTACTCCCTAACCATAAGTTGAAAACTATCGCTGAAGTACTTAAACTTTCTGTTCAGAAAGGCGAGATTGATTATAACATATTTAAACAGGATGTGTACACAAAACTTCAAATTAAAGAGATTTTGAAATATTTATATTACGATGTCAAGATTACTAAAGAGTTGTTTGAATATATGTATAAAGAATTTCTTCCTATGAAACAGTTTATGAAACCTAAGGATCAGAATAATTATAACTGGTTCAGAACATCGCTTGGTTCATATACCTATAAAGTCATTTGTCATCACGCTGGGATTGAAGAGGAGTATGGTGAACATTCAGGCCGGAAGAAGTATGAAGGTGGGTTTGTTTCTCAGCCAGCCAAAAGCACTTACTCAGGTAAAATATATTGCCTAGATTTCAAATCTGCATATCCTCACGCTTTCATGATGGGTAATTTATACGCTCATGGATGTAAATGTTGCTCTGATGAAGAGAAATGGAACGGGAATGAAATGTTTCCTGTTGAAGGTAAATATTGCACTAAGGCTCCAGGGAAGATTGAGAAAGTCATCAAGAAGTTCTATAATTTACGGATGCAATATAAGAAAAATAAAGATCCTCGTGAATATACCGTCAAATTGATTATCAATACTATGTATGGGATTAGTGGTTCGAGTGTTTTCACGAACCTTTACTCTCTCACCACTGCGAGTGATTGTACTTTGATTGTTCGTGAGATGGTTAAATATGCTCGGCGTTACTTCTCAGCCGCTGGATATGATGTGATTTATACAGATACTGATTCGGTTTATTTAAGAGATAATAAAGATAATGAGAAAGAGTTGTTATATTACCGTGATGTTATTATTAAACAAATTAAGAAGAACTTACCTTTCCCTGAAGATACTTTCGACATGGGCGTGGATGCGAGAATTAAAGGTATCTGGTTCTTTAAAGATGAAGATGGTGAGTTTAAGAAGAAAAATTACATTTATTTAACTGAATCTGATAAAATTGAAATTAAAGGGTTACCTTTAATTAAAAGCAGTTGCAGTCGCATCAGTCAAAATGTTTACGAATCCCTTAAACCTTTAATAATTGAACGTGGTAACATTAAGTTCAGTCGTGAATATATCGAGGAACATGTTTACCGTTTAATTAAGCAAGATATGGGCCTGATTGCTAATTACTATAAAGTTAAACATCCGGATCAGTATAAGAGCCAGACGAGTATTCAGTGCCAGATATCTGTCGCTTACGGTGAAGGGGAACATTGGTTAGTACCTAATTTAAAATTGGGTGGTGCAGGTAAATCTAAGAAGTATTGTTCTTTGGAAGAAGCTAAAGAGTTATGTATGAACGATTTATATCTGGATCATATATGGGATACTGAACTGAGTCCTTTCATTCGTGACTGGCAACATCCTAAGTTCATACGTCGTCAGCAGAAAGCTAAAGATGCTTACGAACGTCAGCAAGATAAAATCATGCAGACGTTTTTTAAGAGTGATTTATGGGACTCTGAAGCTGTCGGTTCAGATATCACTGATGAAGAATTTTTAGCAAATGAAATGGATGAGGTGTTTCAATGAAATACTTCAGTATGTTTAGTGGAATAGGAGGTTTTGAACTTGGAATACAAAGAGCCAATATTTGTGATAGGGATGGGGAAACCGAGAAAGGGTATGGAAAAACAACTTCATCTTTCAAGGTCCTACAAGAATGTGAACAGAGTATGGCACTCAGAGGGAGTTATGCCAACAGTAACAACAGACAAAAGACAGTATGTGTTGGTTACTCGGAAGTCGATAAGTACGCCGTCAAAACATATGAAAAAAACTTTAGAGGTCACAAGAACTATGGAAACGCAACAAAAATTGAACCAAGTGAATTACCAGACTTTGATTTGCTCTGTGGAGGATTTCCTTGCCAAGCATTTTCAATCGCTGGAAAACGAAGAGGTTTCGAAGATACCAGAGGCACATTGTTTTTTGACATTGCGAGAATACTTAAAGTTAAAAGACCTAAAACACTTTTATTAGAGAATGTAAAAGGATTATTGTCCCATAATAAAGGAAAAACATTTAGAATAATATGCGAAACTTTAAATAGTTTGGGGTATTTGATTAATTATGAGGTTATCAATTCAAAAAATTTTGGCGTTCCTCAAAATAGGGAAAGGGTATTCATAAAAGGATGGCACATAAACGCAATTGTAGAAGATGGAAAGACGGAGAAAAAGAGTTTATTAAAAAGAACTATTCTCGATTATCTGTTTCAGCTATTTCTTCAAAACTTGAAAGAAGTGAAAAAGCTACAAGAACACAAATCGAAAGATTGGGTATTAGGTTATCTAATCTTGAAAGAAATAAAGCGAAACCAAAAGTTCAAAGAACTCGTAAAAACAAAGGATGGTGTTATGATTCTTACGGAAGAAAACAAATTAGAATCAAGGGCAGAGGTTATGTGGCAGAACATAGACTTGTTGTTGAAAGAGATATTGGGAGAAAGTTACTTAGAACTGAGCAAGTCCACCACATTAACTGCGACAAAACAGACAACAGAATTGAAAACTTACACTTATTCAGAACTGTTAATGAGCATGCTCGTTGTCACCACAGCTTTCAGAAACTCATCAAAGAACTTATGGAAAGAAATATTATCTTTTTTAATTGTAATAAAGGAGGGTACGAAATATGCAAGAATCATTGAGAAAACAAAAGAAAGAGTTTGGACAGAACATTTTACTTCTTACGAGTCCAGAATTTTACAAGATGCAGAGCGGGTGTTCATTATCGGAAGTCTTAGAGGAACAAGTAGACCAGAAATATTACCTATCGGAGAACGCAACACAGAGGTTAATGAGCAAGGGACTATCCATCCCAGCTCGTGCCAGGGAAGATGGGAGTGGTCAACCAGTTGTGATAACTCATTCCCTTTATCCTAGAACTGGTAATCCAGATAAAGGTGGCACTGGACACCTAAGTAAAGACGATGGGACTGCTTACTGTGTCGATACTGGTAACTGTCAAGGAGTTGAAGTCATGATGAGGGATGGTAGAGATAACCGTAGTTGTTTAAGAAGTGGAAGAACCCCAGAAGTTGGTTACAAAGGAAATAGTATTCGTCGTCTAACCCCAATTGAATGTGAACGATTACAAGGATTCCCAGACGATTGGACTAAAGGATTATCTGATACTCAGCGATATAAATGTCTTGGGAACGCAGTCACGGTTAATGTAATCTCTGCAATTGCGAAATCTTTATATAGGAGTTATAACTTAGAGATACCACAGGCAATGCAACCCTTAAAGGGAATATCAGCCAAGGAGGAAAAATAAAATGACAAATGAAGAAATAGTTTTTGAAGAAGTTGATTCTGTTGAAGAGTTTAATACACTCGACGACATGGCTCCTAAATTTATTAGAAGCCCTAAAGTTGGTGAAAAAGTTGAAATCGTAATTAAAGGTTTCAAGAAAGTAACTGATAAAAGTGTTTTGGAATTTTCTTTCGAGAAAGGTGGAAAACAAAAAACAGCAAGTAACGCCCTAAGCAGTGTAGATTTTGGAATTCAAATCATCACTAAAGAAGGTGCTATTTTCTGGGTTAACAGCTGGAGCGTCTGGGGACAAATTAAAGCTATCGCTAAGAAATTAGAAAGTAACAATTTATCTGGACTTGAACTGGAAATTGACCATGCTTTGAATGGTATGCTTGAAGAGAACCGTGATAAAGCTTGGGTTGTAAGAGCTAAAGTTGAAGGTGCTTTCAAACAACTCGATAAAAATACCAATGACTGGGTATAATATCGTAAAGAAGGGACGGAAGGGGTACATCACCCCACTTCCCTCTCTTTCCCTTTTGAAAACTCTTGAGAGCAGATTAAGTTACACTAAACAGGGAGCTCATTTCATGCCGAACCCGCTCTGGGCTAATGTTAAACTTTTCTCAATTAAAACTGCTGGGTTCCCTTGGGGATTACTTAACGAGGTTATTTCCGTATGTCAAGATTGGCAGAGTTGCAGACCCAACGACAGTTTCAAAGTGGTTACAACCAGGAAAATTAAACCCGAAAAGATAGCATTTAACAAAAAGTTATATCCTTACCAGTGTGACGCAGTAACTGCACTGGTAAACAATCACGGTGGAATATTGTCTTTACCCTGTGGTGCTGGTAAGACATTTACTGCAATTGAATTTATAAAACAATATAAAGAAAAAACTTTAGTGATTGTTCCCACTCGTGATTTAGTTACACAGTGGAATGAACAAGTTCCTGATTACGTGGATGTTAAAACTTATCAAAGTGTTGGTAATGATTATTCAATTCTCGGTCAATATAAAATAATTTGTATTGACGAAGTTCATATTGGAAGTATCGGTACAATTTATAAAATATGTATGAAGTTGAAAGAACAAATTTTATTTTGCTTATCGGCCACCGCATACCGTATTGACGGAGAGACGATGAAAATGATAGGTGCTTGTGGTAAAATAGTTTATAAAAAATCTTTAAGAGAGTTAATTGATGAAGGTTATTTATGTGATGCTCAGATTGATAAAATTCAATTAACTAAACATCAACCTGAATTTTATATGTCATATCAAGAAATTTATGACGATTATATTGTAAATAATGAAGAACGTAATAAAGAAATAATTGATACTTGTTTATATGAATATCACGATAAAAAAATGATTGTCTTAGTTGATAGGATTGAACATGGTAAAATGTTACTTGAAAAGATGGGCGATGAAGCAACATTCTGGAACTCTAAAACAAAAGATAGAGATGATAGATTTAGAATAATCATCGGTACATCTTTATTGGATCAAGGCTTAAATTTACCTGACAGGGAAGTCGTTGTGTTAGGTGGTGGTGGTAAAAGTTCAATCAAAGTTATGCAACGGATAGGTCGAGTACTTAGAAAACATCCTGGTAAAGAAATAGCAACAATAGTTGAATTTGTTGATGATGCTAAATATTTATCAAAACATCACAAAGAAAGAATGGAGGTTTATAATGAACACGGTTTTAAAGAAAAAAATTAAAGGATGGGAAAATTACGAGATTACATCAGATGGTCGAGTATTTTCATTAAATTTTAAACGCACAGGTAAGAAAAAAGAAATGAAGTTATCAATCGGAAATCCTGGTTATATGAGAGTAAATCTTCGTAAACCAGGTATAGCCAAAACATTTCGCATACATAAATTAGTTTCAGATACATTTTTACCTAACCCTAAAAATAAAAAATTCATCAACCATAAAGATGGTAATAAAATAAATAATCATATTAAAAACTTGGAATGGGTAACACGAAGTGAAAATGAAAAACACGCATTTAAAATCGGGTTGAAATCACATAAAGGTGAAAATAATAATCAAACACAACTAACAGGAAAAGATGTTAAAAAAATTCGTTCTTTAGCATCAACAACTAAACATAAACATATTGCTAAAATGTTTAATATGACTCTTAATGGTATCCGAGGAATTATTTATAGAAGGAATTGGAAACATATCAAATGAACACTGGTAAAAGGTTTGAGAACAAGATACGCAGTTGGCATAAAGAAGGTGATTGTTTAACTTTCAAGTTCCCTGATTATGCTTCGACTGGCTCGTTCAATAAGGCTATTTGTGATAGAGTTACTATTACATCTGCTGGAGCTTATTGGTTTGAATGCAAACATACAGAATCTAAGACTTCATTTAGTTTGGGGCTGATTAAGGATCATCAGTGGCGATATATGATGAGAATTGAAGAGTTGACTGGTAAAGCCTTCTTTTTGATTGAGGATGGGTCTCATAATGTGTATATGGTTAAACCTTCAGCATTAAGCTTTTTAGGGATGAAATCTGTTAAATTCCACCAATTAAAGCGTTTTTTAGTGGAAAAGAGCGATTTTAAGCGAAACATTTATATATAAGTTATACTTTAGATATAACATCAAGCATAAAAATGCTTAGATACGGAGGTTTGCAAAAATGAAAGAAAATAAGAAAAGTAAAGTAATCGTGGTGGAAGCAAAAACACCAGGAGAGTTCCAAGATTTAATTAACCAAGTAAACGCAAATCATAACGTATTTGCAACCCAGACACATGTAACAAGTGTGAAAGGTGAATATAGTTCTACAATGTATTATACAGCAGTGATTTATGTGAGGTGTGAAGAATGAATCCTAACTGTAAATTATGTGGAGAAGATGAGGCAACAAAACCTGATCCAGTAAGTGAACAAATAGAATTATGTGAATATTGTTACCATCACTGTGAATGTGGAGCAGAACTCCCAGATGGTTGGGAAGGTAACACATTCTGTCCGAGGTGTAACTAAAATGGATAATGAAAGATTTAACAAATGGGCTTTAGAATTGATCAACCAAGAGAATTATTCCACAATTTCAGAACTTAAAAGAACTTGTGATAAATTAAATATGTGTTTGAATTAGAAACATTTACCTAATGGCGGATTAAGAGATAATCTAGGGAGATTTATTGGGAGGAAATAAAATGAAAACATTAAACAAAGAAGAAAAAGAAGATCGAATCGAAGCTAAACGTGACATGAAAATGTGGTTAGCTAACGATTACGAATTAGTTGAAGAAACGCCAGAGTTCTTT
>Ga0080013_1006073_pt1 | contig 10908 bp, 4 predicted proteins | sample ETNvirenome_6_85_FD_69236 | JGI IMG/M metagenome (GOLD analysis project Ga0080013, IMG submission 69236) | Marine viral communities from the Pacific Ocean - ETNP_6_85 (SPADES assembly) (version 2) | ecosystem: Environmental > Aquatic > Marine > Oceanic | place: Pacific Ocean | collected 2013-06-19
TCCAGTAGTAAAAGTAATCTCCATATCAAAAGCTTTATCAATCAACAATGCTTTTATCTCTTGTCCAGAATACATCCTGGGATAGTTAGAAGCATCTACAGCTCTGTTACTAGCATTATAACCGTAGTATCTAAAGGTATCCCCGATAACATTGTCCTTAATATTAGTTTTTATATTAGTAGTTCTTATCTTGACGCTTAAATCGCCAATTTTATTATTATCTTTACCTATAACTGGCAACGTAACCTCGCCACCAGCAGCATTCAATGTAGAAATCATTGCCTGCACCTGCTGCTTGGCATTCTCAACAATACCTATAGCTTTATTACCCTTATGAGCACCTATACCAGCCTCTATCCTCATATTAGGCATAAAAGAAGAGCCTTGAGTCTTTAACATCATAGCCAATGGCTCTGCATCAGATATCCCAAACTCACTATCTAGAGCTTTCTCTTTAATATCAAGAGAACGACCATCTGGTAATTCTAATTCATTTTGAACTCGCCAAAACATATCTTTCATCTCTTTAGGTAGCCCCTGATACCACTTACCAGCATCACCATCTTTATCTAAACCACCCATATAAAAATCATCTTTAGGATGCGTAATGAAACCCCAACCAGGCTTCTCAGAGAACCCTTGGAACTTCAATAATCGGATACCAGACAACCCACCCATAGGTGACCTACCCATTGCAATTAAAAAGTCATCCTCCATTATTTTTAGCTGCTGCTTAGTAGCAGATTTATCTTTCTTAGCCCTTTGATATTGATCCCAAGCTTCTACTAATGGTACTTTATTTCTGTTCGGATCCACTGTCCATTTTATAAGCACCCTAGGGTCTTTCCAATTGGCACCAAAAACTACATCCCCTGGTCTCAAACGAAACTTGGCCTGTTCACCTACTGAATAAGGATAGAAATAGCCAGCACCACCACCACCGTCTCTCCATCTCGGCTTTATCATTCTCTGATTTAGATAGTTCATAACAGATCTCTCCACTACTGGATACACAGATTCATCATACAACCACACAGAATGTTTATATTTACCAGCAGCTAATATCTTAGCATACCGAGTAGCATCTATCATCTGTTCAAGAGATGACTCCTTCTCATTAGGGCCCCACTCACCCATAGTAAGCTCACAAGTCTTAGTCTTCTCAAATATATACTTTAAGAACTCACGAGCCAGCCTACTATTAGGATTATTAGACATAATATCCTCAAGAATAACCTTTCTTGAAAGACGATCAGGCCAATGCCTACCCAGTCCATAAATTTCTTGCTCTATCTCAGTCTTACGCTTAGCAGAAATACCTTTATCAAAATATTCGCCCACTAAATCATTATAAACAAACTTCCCATTACCATCAGAATAGCCCTCAATAGCCCTACGAGTTATCCTATCGTAGACAATATCAATATCAACAGGGATAATTTGCTCTGGATTAGCATAACCAAAAATTTGACGCATTAACCTAGGAGTTCCAATAGCCTTTTCTGCTGATTCGCTTACATCAAGATTTATCTTAAAATGTTTAGGATCTAAATCGTAAGTATTTAACTCACCATCTATTTCCCATTGTTTTGTTTTCTCATTATACTGAACGTCATTTGGTTCCCTCAGACCTTTTGTTTTAGCAGAAGAACTCCAAATGATCATCTTATTTTTACCAGAAAGTTTTAAATGTGTTGGTCCAGTCTTAAAAGCACCTGCCTTAACAAGCATATTACCTAACTTTGGATGCCAGATAACAATAACAGGCTTAACAAAACCAACATCTCTTTCAAAACCATTAGCTTCCAAAACCCTATTCCATAAATTAGGTGGCAGTTCAATGACCCCATCTAATTGGGAAGTATATGGTATATCTTCATTGGCAAGGTTCTTGAATGTCTCAGGATCTTGATCAGTCCTCAACCCATTTTTATTTACATCGTTGACAAAAATAAATTCTATCTTACCATCTTTATTTAAAAGCTTATCTCCAGGTCTGCTAAAATCTTCAACCTTTAGAGGTATCTCATTACCATTCATCAAGCTGACTCTTTTGTTATAAGTAATCGCATCCTTATAACCCCATCTTTGATAGAGCTCAGACCAATTCCTGGCACCTTCTACTTCAGCAGCCCAAGCAAAGTTAGATGCAACTTTCTTTCTCCATATATCTTTATGCAATTCAACTTGTTCTGAAGTTAAAAAATCTAGACCATAGCGTTTACGCTCCAATGCCCAATCATTATCCATATCTTTTCTTATTTCTTTATACCCGACATCTTCAAGATCTTTTATAAAGGATTCAAAATTCTCTTTTTTCCAGAGCTCGTTCTTTATAACCGAGGAATGATATTTATAAGGTATAAGAACATTAGCGTCTTTCTTAGCTGATATAATATAATGACCCTTCTCATCAAGCTTAAACTGCATACTACGCCAACCTTCTTCAGTGATAACAGACTGTAGCTCCCATTTCTTAGTTCCATCTATTTGCTCTACCTCTACAAGATACTCATCAAAAGGCTTAGCATATACTCTTCTCATCTTCCCACTAGCATCAGGCCTCTCTAATTCCACTCTCTTAATTGGACCCATATCTGAATCACCATATACTTTATCAAGCTCAGGCTGCGGTTTTGATTCAACATTTCTTCTACCATCAATACCATAATCACTAGACATCCTCAATTCCATGTCTACCTCAGACCAAGTATGGAGTTTTACTTTTCTATGCACCTCATCCTTCAAAAGAAAATGCTTTAAGTCATGTTCATTCAGTCTAACCTTAGGATACTTCTTTGACAGTTCTGCGACAAACTTAGCATAGTTGTGCCCTGTAGCTTGTTTTATCTCATGAAAATCTCTACGAATCTCAGGTAATGATACATCAGGATAACTTGATTGGATATCATCAGCCATATAGTCCAGCCTATTCCTGGGCAATTGAAAATCTGCGAAGTCTTCAAACTCTGCAGCATCCTTAGATTCAGAGAATTGATCAGTATTCTCTTTCTCTTTAGCATAGTAATCAACAGCAGGTGATGGGTCTTTATAGTTTACCCTTTCACGAAACTTAGCTTCAAAGGCTTCTATTTCAGGCTTTAAATTATATCTATACTGATATCTACCATAAGATTCTCCTTTTGGAGGTTTTTTTGTTCCTGAATATTCTGATGATTCAATAGGGTATCCTTCTTTAGTCTCCCCTACAAACTCAAACCCCATTTTCTCCCAGAATCCTTCAGAGCCAGGGTTAGCTTCTATATCTATATGATCTCTACCCTTTGCTATAAATTCTTTCTTTATAGCATTGAAAATTCTAGTGCCAACCCCTTTTGGTACTGATTTTCCAGGGTCTCTTGTTCTAATATTGCCTATTCTAAATTCATCTTCAGATGCGAAAGCTCTATCTACTGTATATAAATCCTCACCTTCCATATCCACTGTTCTACTGGGTTGGTCTTCAGTCGCCTCTTCAGTCCTACGAAATCTTCCCTTCGCACCTATCTCAAGTCCCTTATTCTCTTTCTCAATCTGTGCTAATTCTTCTTGGGATTCTATTAAAAGTTTTGCCTTCGCTCTTCTTAAATCTGGCTCACTATCAACAACATGCTCCGACTCTATGCCAGTCTCTTTATCAATTCGTGCTTCATCCTCAATCTTAATAATATCCTGGAGAGTTTTCTCACCAGCTTCAGTAAGATCAATATTCTCTAACTTGGCTCTTTTAGCCAGAGCTGCAAAGGCATCTGTACCTTCAATACTATCTATCCAGGTACCAGTTAACTTTTTAATATGTTCTTTAACATATTGCTTTGCAGGCTCCTGCAATCCATCCCATTCCTCAGTCTTTTTATACCTATAGATATCCTGCCATGGCCTTCTCACCATCTCACCAGTCTCAGCATCTCTATAGCCATGCTGCATCTTATTAATAAACTCATTGCCTTTTATCTCATGGACTGATCGTGAACTGGCACCAAAGAAAGCACCTAATAAAAATTCATATATCTGATCTTCAGTTGGAGCACCGCTTATGTGTGCCATACCGCCCATAAATCCAGCACCCATTAGAGCACCAGCACCTTTTCGGATCCCCTCTTTACCTAGTGATTGTATTCTTGGATTAGGATGACGTAAGAATCTGTCTATCCTGGTAAGCTCGCCTATACCACCGAAAGCAACACCTGCTACTCCACCCCAGGCAAAAGACTCAACCATTGCTCTTGGCCCTTCCTTCACAGATGATACTGCACTTGCCAGCCCAAGGTGTATCCCAGACTTTATCATATGCCGTGGAACAGTCCCAGCAGCAAAGAATCCCGCACTCATAATACCACGTTCCGTTAAAACCTTACTTGCGTAATCAGTTGCCGCATCTGCCGCCCTCATTGGAATAGATCTAAGGCTACCTATTATTGGTATAGGCCCTTCCATGCCTTTTACAGCTCTCCATTTTGAGCCTGCCTTTCCTACCTCAAGACCAAAATAGCCCCCGCCTTTTCTAGTATACTTTGCTACTTGACCTGCAGCCTGTCCTAATTTAGAAGCAGCCCAATCACCACCAAGTTGTATCCCAAGAGCAGCACCGCCCTTCTTAGCACCGACTTTAACAGCGCCTTTCGCAGCTAACTTAGCACTAGTAGCAGTTAAAGAAGCCCCTCCTGTAAAAGCAGCAGCTATAATATCAGTCGCAAAACCAGAAAGATGCCCTATTTTTGCAGCTATTTTTTCAGCTTGAGTATCGGGCTCATCAGCCCATCCGAGAAGCACAGAACCTTCTACGAATCCAGAAACAAACTGTTCTATGACACCAGTATCATCAGTAGCATGCGTACCTTTTCTTTGAAAATATATCCCGTTACTTAAAGCCTGACTCTCAAGTTTTTCAGCCTCAGCAGGAGTAAAATAATCTGGATTCTGATTATATAATGTAAGCTTATAACTTAATAGAGACTCATCATCTAATACACCTAAAGAACTATACGCACTTCTAAATATACTGCTATAAGAATCGGATTGTTGTGGCATTAGTTACCTTTAGCAATATCAATTCTTGTCTTAAAAGATTGTAGGGTATTAAAAAGATTCATCGCCTTTTCCTTATCCCAATCCAATTTATTCCAAAAATCAACCTCGCCAAAGATACCACCGAGCTTACTTGTCGTAAACGCTCCGTCTGGATCTACAGGTGCACCCATAGTCTCCAAAACGGTATCTACATTATCTAAAAACATTTGAACAAGATGACTTTCAGGATCAACACTCGCTAAGTCCTCTAATGCTTGGAGTCCACCCTCTGAAGCTGGCTTAACAAAATTTTCCATTGCTCCTTCAATATAATCTCCTTCATCGTATCCCATCCAGGAACTTTCCCACTTATTTTCTCCACTCTGTAGATTTAAAGGCATAGTTATCTTTGGCAGCGCAGCTAATGTAGCCTTAGATGCACTCTCTAATTTAGTACCTCTAATATGGGCCTGTTGTTTTTTCCACCATTCTTCGGATGAATCTCTATCCTCTAAAGCATCCCTCCTGGCCTGCAAATAAAATGCCCACTTATCATCTGACGTAAACTCTTGTCTTTTATTCCTTTGCTCTTCAAGAAATTTTGTCACTTCCCAAGCATTCTCAAAATCATATTCTTTCAATTCTTTTGCGTCTTCAAAACCCAATTCTTGCAATTCCTTAGAATAAGATTGGCGCAGAGCAGCCATAACCTTTTCATTATCAAAAGATTTAGATGCCATAAGTTCTATATGAGCAAACTCACCGCTTGCCAATTCCTTAGAGAAACCATGCTGTTTATTCATTTCAATTAATTTAAATCCATGCAGTATCTCACCAAGCTCCTTTTGAAAATTCATATCAACAGCTGCTGCTTCATTTTTAAATTCCCACAAAGCTTGTAACTCTTCTATTCTATAGTCTTTTCCTACACTTAGTTTCTCAAGATCATAACTTTGACCAACCTCCATCCTTTCCAAATCCAAAACAAGATCATGACTTTTAGAAACTCTTGCTTCCTCCGCTCGTTTTCTAATAAGACCAGATTCTATATCACCTGCCTTTTCTTGTGAACGTATATCTAATGGTATCGGCCTATACCCTCCACCTTCTATTTCTTCAAACTTAGCACCTGCATATATCGGATTCTGTACCATTCTTTTATCTATACCTAAATTTCTATATACAGCATCTTTTGCTAAAACTAAATCCGCTGGATCAAAAGAGCCAGGTGTCATTTGAGTATAAGGCTGGCTTGCTTGATATAAACCATATTCTAACTCTGCACGCTTATCTTCAGGAACATCATATACAGGCCCTCCTGTAACAGGATGCTTAGCAGGTATATAATAATCACCTTTAAATTCTACACCAGTTTCCCCCATTTTTAATACATCGGCACCAAATGTTTCTATAGATTTCAAAGAAAGTTCCTGTTGCAAACCTGCTTTTTGAGAAGCTACTGTAGCCAAGAGCTGCTCTCTTTCAATATCTAGAGATTCCTGCCCTTGCTCTACTAACGTTTCTCCCTGTTCTAATTTTTTATACCCAAGGTATGCATCAGCTAATTCGCCAAAAAAGCCACCAGCCCCTGCTTCATCTATGCCCCTTAAAGGTTTTAACATTCTCGCCATCTTATTCTCCTTAGCCCATTGACCTATATTGATCTTTTAATTGATATATCATATCAGATAAACCTTGCAACTCACCAGTCTGCGCCTTCCGTTGTCTTAATTGAGAAGTAGCAAAACTAGTCCCAAGAGCATCCATCCCTGAGCCATATTGAAACTGACTCGCACCTAATGCCTCTTGCTTTTTTGTCTCCATTCCTGAATGCCTGGCAAAACCAAGTGCACCCATCTTTGTATCATACCCAGATTGAATAGCAGTATCCTGCGTTCTTGACTGATAAGCCATAGCAGTAGCCTTATTCCCCATATCTTTTTCCATCATACCGCCAAGAGCACCATAGTAATCCTTTATTGGCTGCTCTCTTCCTTCTACCCCTTCAAGATATCCACCTAATCTTTTCTGTTCTCTCTTCATCAGATCAGCTGAAGTACCACTTTGCCATAGCCCAAGCATCTCGCCACCTTCACCGATAAGACCCTTACGCCCTATATGCGTATCCCAGAAAGTTCCAAGAGGACCCTTAGATATACTTTTTAGACCCTTGCTAAGCCAGCTCATTTATAGCCTCCACTTCCACGGGGAAAGAAGATTCTTTGTTCTACCAGTACCAGTTTTTTTCTTTAGCCATTTATTCGTACTTCTATTCCATTGTTTTCCTGCTTTTGTACTACCAATAGCCTTAGCTGCAAGAGTAGCAAGTAAAACATATGGCATTGCAGCACCAGCTTTAGCACCAAATGTTGAGGCAGTCTTAGCCCCCAAAGAAGCTGGTTGTCCTTTAGATAAAATATTTGTCGCAGATGTCTGAGCACCCAAACCAAAGTTAGATCCAGCTACAGCTTTAACAGTCTTGGCACCAGTTTCATACGCATTGCTTGCTTTGTTTGAGATTGCCATTTTAGCATGACCAGCAGTATGCCACATTTTATCGCCAAGAGGCTTTAGCCAACCCTCCTTATTAGCAACATAACCAGCCTTTATCAATCCACCAGCACCCTCTCTCCTTGATTGAATCTGTGAAGTTCTCGCATCAATATTCCCTTGTATACTTTCCAAAAGTACCTCTGGGGATATACTCCCCTCTTCTCCTACTGTAGGCTCAGGGTATGCTGCACCCTGTTTTGTTAGTACATCCATCGCAGTTGGTGGTCTTGTTCGTGGCACATATCTATTCGGCATAATATTCTCCTTTATTAACCATAATGTTCAAATTGATAAATCATTCTATAGTCTCCCGTACTAAAACCGCTTACAGAATAAAATAGGACCTGTTTAATATTGCCAGAACTTGCAGATTGGTCTGTTACCAGCATGTTTACAGATTGGTAAGCATCATCTGGTGACCAAGATTCCCAACTTGAGCCACTCATATTTTGATACATGCTTGCCATTAAATAACACTTAGTATAGCGTTGTAAAATGGGATCAATATTGTATTGGTTGCTATTTACTGCTGTAGTGGTAAATCCAAATTCATCATTATTTATTGTCCATGAACCATAACCTGCATAAGTTGCTTTAAATGCATAAAAGGCATACCCTCCAGAACTAGTATAGTCAACAGCCCTTATTGTTGGATAATTATGCCAGGTGGTTCCATTGTCCAAGCTTTTTGCGGTTCTTGTAGGACTTAATTCTGTTTTTACTCCAGTACCTTGTGTAACAATTACTGTACCGCCAGAAATTGTTCCACCAGAGATTGTATTTGTTGCAGTGATATCTTCTGCAAAAATATCATTTGCATCTACTTGGTTTGCTCCAATAGTTCCATGTACTACCAAATTACCATCTACAACTTGTGTAATTTCAGTCCATACATCTGTAGCTGGGACTGTATTCCAATATTTAGTAGTTGAAAAAACATTTGCTTTAGATAAAGTAACTGTATCTCTACTAGCCTTTGTATCCCCAGCTCCAGAAATTGCAGCGTTAGCATCACTATCAGACCATGAACTTCCAGTTACTGTATAATAATAATGACGACTTCCACGAGCACCTGCAGCTCCAGGATCACCATCAGCTCCAGGAGCACCATCAGCACCAGGAGCACCATTTTGTCCAGGAGCACCATCACTACCAGGAGCACCATCACTACCAGGAGCACCATTTTGTCCAGGAGCACCATCACTACCATCCGCTCCATCATCACCGTCTGTGCCATCATCACCAGGTTGCCCTGTATTGCCTTGATCTGCCATCACATCCCAATAACTAGAACTTGAGCTTGGAGTTTGACCTGTAGATGATTGTGTGGCTAAATAACTAGCTCCTTGATAAGCTACTCCATCATTTTTAATATACGCTACTGCAGCATTATAAGTGCCTTTCCATGTTACTCCAGCACTAACAGTATCACCGTTTTCTAAAATAAAAGTACCTTTTATAGTGAGGGCTGCTGCACTTGAGTCCCATTTGAATTTATTCCCAAGACTAAAATCTCCACTTGTTACACCAGAGCTCCCATCTAAAAAGAAAGGGGTGTTGCTATTATAATATTCCCCAGTACCAGCATATAACTTATTAGAGGTCATATTAATGCCACCTATTGACCCGCTATTAGCATATATGTGACCTTTTAAATAAACACTATCCGAATACAATCCGTATAAATTTGATTGAGATCCACTTAAACCTGCATCGGTATCTGTAATACCATCCAATCTTCCAAGTCTTGCTTTCTCTGTAGAAGCACTTCCAAAATTAGCCCAACTATTAACACCGTCTTTAATAACCATATAAGGAGCTTTAGAATCGTCTGCTGATAGGTATAATAAAGCATCTCTATTGGTATTAGTAGTATTACCTATTCTTACTACATCATCACCTACCCCAAATGAACCAGTATCAGCAGGTAAATCTCCATCTCTAGTAACAGTAATTGTTCTCCCGCTTACACTAGTTACTCTTCTAACAAGTCTCCTAATAACATTAAGCGAACCACCACCATTATCTCCACTAGAAGACCCAGTTAGATTAGCTCGTTGAACCATAACTATATCATTAGTATGGAATGGACAAACTCCATTATCACTAGGATCTTCAAATGTTATATCGCTACCATCAATGCTCTCTATTTTAGCAACTGCAGTTATTAATACACTACCATTAGTAGCTCTTAATTGTTGAAGTAAAAGTTCATAGACTGATAGGGTCCCTCTAATAGAAGCACTAGAAAACTCAGCATGACCAGTATTATCTATCTTCCATCCACTCCCTGTAAAACCTGAAGTAAATGGGTCTGAAGTAATATCATCTCCACCTACAATAATATCTGCTGTTGTAGTTAAAGAATTAAAAGTGACATCTGATGTATTTAATACATTCTGGTTCATGTCATATAACTCATTTGCCCCTTGACCAGTATTCACGCTTGCAAAGGTTACTGCTGTCCCAGTAGTTAAGTGTTGTCCTGTATTATAGGTTAATTGGGTATCTCCAATGGAATCGGCTGCTATACTTAAAGAAGCAGTGCTTCCTTCTCCCTGTGTATGACTGACGGTTATCTGACTATTACCAGAAACTTGAGACATATAATTACCTGTAGTGTGCGTACCTAGCGTAATTAAATTGTCTAATGAGGAAGCACCAGTCCCTCCATCAGCTACTGCTAAATCTGTAATACCACTTATTGCACCCCCATTAATGTCTATATTAGAAAAAGAGGGATTTCCAGTAAAACTATGAGCTGCACTTACAGTTCTTGCAATAGTGTTATGGGTGTATTGAGAGTGATCATCATTACTCAAGTTATCTAAATCTGAATGATTAGACGCTGAAGCGCTTGAACTAGCACTTGTTCCAGCACCGCTAGCCTTAACTATAATTGTTTTCTGAGCAGAGCTATCTGCTACTCCAGTAATATTATCCCACTTCCCATTCTTTTTTACATATTGCTGTGTATTGCCATTTACCTCTCGTATAGTAATATCCCCATTCGAGCCTTCAGAACTTGCTGGCAAACCCTTTTTGAGGGTTTGCCTATTAGCTTTTAAATGCCTATTTATTCTAGCATTTCTATCTAACATTTTTGCTCCTGTAAACAATATTGATATCATTTACTTCAAACTCTATAGGAATACTAACAACTGGGTCGGCAGTATAATACTTTAACCTTACCTGATAACTGCGAGCATTATTAACTCCTGAGACATTAAATTCTTGTACTGTAAAATCATTATAATCACTTAATGCCCCAAGATCTACCCAAGCACCTCTGTCGGCTCTTCCGTAACATTTTATTGAACCGCTGCCCAGCCCTTTGTGGGTAAC
>Ga0080013_1006074_pt1 | contig 10905 bp, 12 predicted proteins | sample ETNvirenome_6_85_FD_69236 | JGI IMG/M metagenome (GOLD analysis project Ga0080013, IMG submission 69236) | Marine viral communities from the Pacific Ocean - ETNP_6_85 (SPADES assembly) (version 2) | ecosystem: Environmental > Aquatic > Marine > Oceanic | place: Pacific Ocean | collected 2013-06-19
GCGCCCTGAACGAGGTCGTTGAGAATCTCACGATCGATTTCAAGAGCAATCTGCTCTGAAAGGATCTGCGTAAGCTCAACCTCGGCGTCGAGGTTATGATACGCATTAAGATCTTGACCAAGTTCCGGAGTCCACTTAGCTTTGAGCTTCTTGGTGATCGCCGTAACGGCAATGCTGTCCACCTTGATATCAATCTCGGGGATGTCAACATTCAGGCCAGTTTGAGTAAGTTCCTCAGTAGCAGACGAGCCTGCTCCTTCAAGACCCCAAGGGATGGTACCAGCGACAGCACCAACAACACCAGGCGCGCCCTGAAAGCCATCAACCACAGTGTGACTCCAGCCCACAACTGCATTCAGAGAAGCCGAAAGCTGTTCTCCCGTAACCGAACCCGTTGTGAATCCGACATAAAGCATCTGATCAAGAGTCGCAGGATCATCCTGAGTCAATCGACGAGCAATAGTCACTGGGTCAATCGTTGAGGGCATCGCCTGCATTGGCGTAATCGTAGTATAATCCTGGGGATTAAGATTCGAGAACATCGTAGACTTCACGACATCCCACTCCCAAACCTGAATGTGACTTCCGGACAGGTCCGGATCGTCCTTACACAGGTAATTACCATACTCGGTAACATTGCCAAAGGTCATACCACCAAAACCATCAAGGACGGTAATGGGGAAGGTCCCAATGGGATTCGCACTATCTTGCGCAAGCGTTCCTCCGAGAGTACCCGAAATCAGCAACGTACCGCCCACAACCGGATACGAACCAGTTGGGGACGAATAACCATTGTTAAGTGCATAAAAGCCACGCTCAGCGTTGACACCCGTAAGAGTAACGCCGCCCGTGATCTCAGCACCCACGCGTCCACCACCGAAGAGAGAGGTGTCCGCAACCAACGAACCTTCCTTCGCTTCATTGAACAAGAAGTCCATGAAGAAAATGAGGCCCGAAGGCAAACTCATAGGCTGAACACTAACAAGATCGTTAGCAATCAAGCCACCAAAAACACGACGAACGATGGGGAATGCAACAGAAGCAAAGCCCTGCACATCACCACCAGCCATGGACGAAGCCTCCTTGAGAAGCTGTGAAGCCTGGTTCTCAAGCAGCCGCGCCATGTTATTTTTACTATAATCCGAGCCTAAACCTTCCAAAAGGCCGGTCTTGTCCCACTTGTTAAGTAGGGCAGCACCTTCATTTTGGAGGGAACGCTCTTTAATACCCTCAGTAAGGGTTTCTAAAACAGACATTTGTAAATCCTCCTTTAAATCTATTTTAATCCAGCTAATCTTTGCCAACGATCTAAGGCTGGTGCTTGACCGTCTGGTGTTGCTTCTCTCTTACGAGATAGCAACATCGCTGAAGAAGAGCGTTCAACGGCTTCGCTAAGTGATTCTGGATGGCGTTTGGTGCTGCCCACTGAGCTTTGAAGTGTCTCAAAAATTAACTTTGCTTCTTCAACAGATTTAGCTTCGGAGAGTTTTTCGGCAACTTGTGATTTTTGCCGCTCATTCAGGGAGTTGTTCTCCAAAACTTTAACTTTGTACAAAAGTCGTGCGTTAACAACGTTAGATTCTTCAAGAATCTCTTTCATCATTGTTATTGCCTCAGTCAACTTCTGTACCCGTAAATGCTTAGACTCTAATTCTTGGCCTTTCTCATCAAGAAGGGCCTCAAGGTCTTTATTCTCATTCTGAAGCTTTTTAACTGCGTTGTTGATTGCTTCAAAATCTTCTTTATGTTCATCGCTCTGGAGCATTGCGAGTAATTGCTTGGCCTTATGCTGCATGATTTTCTCTGGCGTCCCGCCCCAGCCGTCTCTTACAGGCTCGGTCTCAACCACGAGTGATTCTTCTAGTGAATCCTCGTCGCCAGCAAGCTCTTCGCCGGTTTGGACGAATTTTACAATTTCTTCTTCGTCATCCTCACCGCTCTCTTCGTTTAGGGATTCCATTAATTTGTCTAAGTCCAACTCAATGACGTCTTCCCCATGAGGCTCCGCAATTTTGTCCTCTTCTTCATCTTCGTCAGGGCATACGCACAGCGAATCGTCGCCCTCAGAGGGGTTAGCCACTTGATCTAAAAGATCAGAGACATCCTCACCTCCTTCGGGGCCTAAACCCCCCTCATCAGCGAAAAGATCGTCTTCTTGCTGCTCCAGTAGCTGCTCAACAGCTTCCTTAATTTGATCGGAGTACTTGTCAACAACAGCCGCCTCAGCGCTCTGAAGTGCTGCCTCTCTGAGAGCCTCCGCTTCTATAATTGCTTGGTCAAGTAAATTGGACATATATCAACTCCTAAAACACGTCATAACTAAATAGTAAGTTTTGATATAAAAAATCCAATTCTGCCAAATGAGAGGTCAAAGAGGCCTAGCATTTCGCCACTAATCTTGGATATTGATTCCAGAGCCAGACATGGTTTTGCAGTTCTCCGAGGGTATGTTTGTTAGTTCTGCGTAGACCGTGTACCCAACTGTAGCGCCTTGTTGCCCTGCCGTTGCCGGTGTCGAAAGATAGACCTCCTTACACCTGACATTGAAGGTATATGATTCCTCGTCACCATCAAGTTCAACATAATGCATTCCATTGATAACACTAGTCGTGCTCCCCGTACTATCAAAAGTGACTCTAATGCGGCCCGAATTAGCTGCCGACGAAGACACAATCACCGTGAAGTTCTTCGTAACATACGGAAAATTAATCTTATGTTCAACCTCAGCCCCAATGGTCGCTGATCCAGTAATCCATGGGTACCCGCTAACCTGATAAGCGGGGGTATAGCTAACTCCGGGGGGTCCATAATTGAATGTTGCCATTTTTTTCTCCGTTTCCTAGTAAATAGTTATCTTATGTCTAACTTCTTGTTTCTTTCTTGCTCGCCCTTCCGAGCATTATTAATTTTCTGCTTTTTTTGCCTTCTTTTTTTGGTAGAGGGCTTTTCATGAAACCTTTTACTTAAGTATTTCTCTATTACCCTTTCTTTCTTAGTCTTCTTTATAAATTTCTTAATTAGGCGGTTTGTATCGCCGCGAACTTCGCGGAGTGTCACCTCCACATTTATTGCTCTACCCATTTTTCATCCTTTTAAAGCATTCCACTTGCCACCAGCAAGTCTCATAATCCCTGAGATATCTACTCCGGGATCATTGGGAGACATCCCAACAAGGGCTTTACCACCCTCCTGCTTGGTCTCAGTCATCGGTTGTACATTTTCAAACACGTTGACGCCTGCGCCAATCGGTCCAACTGATTCATTGAGGCGCTTGATTCTTTCTTGTCGTTGGCGCTCAAGTTCCTCTTCTTGGCGTCTTATGTCTGCCGGATCGGGACCTCTCTTCACCTCAGTTATAGTTTGCGCACCCATACCTCTTACGACTTCGGATACAACCTGAGATAAAACGCCCTCTTCAAGAAGAACTTCTCTAATTGTTTGTTTAATCAAGGGCTTTAATACTTTTTTTAATTCATTTGATTTCATATATCACACTTGAGTTTCCACTTCAGTTTCTTCGCCGCCGATGGGAGCCCGAAGAACAGGGCCATAAAAATCCTTAAAATAAACAAATTGATCTTTTTGACCCAAAGGTATTAATGCGCCTTCAAAAGTGGCTGGGTTCATTGGATCTGCGATCTTTTCATCAGGCAGGATCGCTTCCAAGTCTTGTTGGCTCAATGGCTCCATACTACCTTGAAGTGTAGACTTGAACTCGTCACGATCTATTTCTTCATAGCGGCCCTCAGTCACTATCTCTTCTTCCATAGCCGATTTAGAGCAGTGGCCATATTTTCCAGTGGGGTCTTCAGATACCCACTTACCGCCTGCTTTTTCACATTCGGCTTTCTTTTGTACAAGGCTCGTACCCCCAGCTTCTTCACCAGCGGAACCAGTATCAAACATTTCAAGTTGCAAAATCTCTTCTTTAATGATTTGTTTTAATTGTTCTTTTGTAATTTTCATATTTTACCCTTAATATTTTGTGCAAGAGCCCACCAACTTGCCGGCTCTGTGGGTCGCACATCAAGAGGCCAGGGGGGCCGCCCTGCGCCGTGGATTGAACCCGGAGCCCTCGGGGTCCGTGCCAGCGCCCACAATTCATCTTGTGCCTCCGTGTTGCCTTTCTCTGCCAGATCGCCAAGCTTCTCAACGTAGTCCTCGTTGGGCGGACCCTCATTGAGCATTTGCTCCAGCTCTTCTTTAATAATCTGTTTTAATTGTGCTTTTGTAATTTTCATGATAGGATATCCTTGATTAAAGAATCAATCTTGTTTTCATTAATTAGATTTTCATTAACGTTAATGTGTGGTCCAATAGAAATGTTTTTAGGTGATAAGTATGCACCCGGTGTTGACGGCTCTGAGACCATATCAAAACAAATCAGTTGAAAATCGTCCTCAACGATGGTTTGACCATTGGCTTCGCGAACAGATCCAAGGCCCCTTGAGGAAATACCAAGCTTGACGCCTGATTTAACCAGAGACTTAAGAATCAGGCCTGATGGCGTATCAAGCACTTCAATCTTGCCCATTACGTTATCACCTTGCCACCACATCTTCGTAACAAGATGGCTGGCGTTCTTTAGGTTAATAACAGAGTCGTCGGGATGATCAAGTTCTCCCAAGGAACGACGCTCACCAATAGCGCTTTGGTACCTTTCAAGCTCTCTATTTAAAGTTTCTTTACGGTAAACCCTGCCGTTGCCATTCTTGACGCCCGCCTTCTGGCAGACACCAACAAGATAAACGCCCCCATTGGAAATGTTGCGCTTCTCCGATTCGGTCAATCGGTCAACAGGGCAACGCCCCTCGGGACATAATTCAAAATATTCTGTAAGTAATTGTAAAGCCATTATTGTTACCTTCATTGTAGCGGGGCTCACCCCCGCTTGGTTGTGCTGCCGTTACAGCAACGACGAACTTCTGGTATATTGCGTCGTCTCACAGCTCACCTCCTCTCCTATTAATTTTTAAACCGAAATCATCTAATAACATTGTAATAAAATAACTCGTTCCTGCTGCAATGCACCCACAAATGAATGCATTTATAAAATTGTACTCAAATGTAAATAGTTCTGTGAACCCGTTTACCGACCACAAGAAGACCCCAGCCCAGAAGCCAGTACACAATGGACAGTGAAATAGCTCACCCAACTTGCCCTTGGTGGGTCGTATTGAATTAAAAATAGACCCATAAAGTAAAATAAAGGTTAAGCCATAGGCAGTGAGAATAAAATGTAATAATTCCATCTTTACCTACAGACGATACAGTGCCGTGATACCATAAGGTTGCAGGCCGGGACGAATAGAGCCCTTCTCCGCTGCCTGCCGCTTGGGATCAAAATTAGTAGAGTCTTCAATATCTGGCTCCGTAAGTTCTTGATCGAACCTATCATAGAATGCCTTTTCAAACTCAAAATAGGGGCGCTCAGCGTCCAGCCATTTTTCCAGAGCGAACAACACAAAATCTATGACATTGTATTCATTGGTCGTAGGCAGGTCGGCCTGCATAGAATTATATACCGCCCCCCCTTGGACAGTGCCGTATTTGATAACACCCATCTTATGTAAGAATCTAAACATCCTATCCTGAGCGTCATACACCTGTGATCCCATTTCATTTTTTGGGAAGGAGACAATCTTCTTGCTACTCGGCATGACAACAATGTCAATATCACGATGGTCAAATATCATCAAGTTTCCTTCAAGCGACTTACGCATCTTAAACTTAACAGGATATAGCTTTTTCTTTATAACCACGCTCGCGTCGGGATTACGTATAGTGACCTTGACATCGGGCTGCTGCTCTTCAGGGGCAGCACCTATCTTCACTGCCACGCCCATTATACCTCTATCTCCTGGACTAAAGACTGCAATTTCATGATCTTCTTAAGCATCTCTGTCGTTATCCATTGTCCCTTGAAGCCATCAATTGTTTCCACTATGGGAGCAAAACTTTCATTCTTGTCTAAATTCTCGGTGATGATGTTGCGAATCCTCAGAAGCTCTTCATTCAGAAAAACCTTCATCTCTAAACCATTATCAGCAAATGAGTTAATGTACTTCTGAAGGAGTGTTTTTTGCTCCGTGAGAAGATCGTCTTTAAACTCTTCATTAAATTTCTTGAAATAGACCTTCATCGCAAGTTTATCCGAAGGTACCTTGTTAAACTCACGAGACTCCACAATGGGATCCTCTACCATACTCAGAAGTATTTGCTCTTCTAGGATGACTTTGTTTTTAGGGTCTAGGCTATTGTTAAACAACTGGTAAGCAGTTGCCATCGCAGTATATGAAGGAACAAAGTTATCAAACACATCCGAGGATAACACCTTATTTATTTTATTTATAAGCTCCGTTTGCTCTTCAAAAATAGCCTTTGTGTCTAAATCATCATGCTGTCGGCAGGCTTCTTGATATACTTTCTCTGCCTGTCTGGCCGAAAGGTCTGACGTCTCAAGGACAGATTTGTAAATCTCTAATTCCTTCTTCAAGAAAGACCCCTTTTTAAATGACTCTTTTATCAAGCCAAGAACATCCCTCTTTTTCTCACCATCTTTGGCAATAACAGCCTTAGTTAGCTCTTTGGTGAGAGTTTCAAATAGAAATGCCGTATTTCTCTTTTTATTATGCTTCAGTTTCATTGTGTTTTATCTCTAAGCCTTCAATTAATGCGTCTAACTCATACTTCGAATTTAAAATATGATCTTCTTCCTCATTATAATTAGATTGTTTATGCTCATAAATCTTACCATAACTTAATTGAGACATTTCCCCATAGCCAGGAAAGAGGCTCCTGACACTGCCGCCTCGTGCTTCGTTTGAGGTGGAGGCCGCTGCATTTTGGCCTTTCTTCCTTCCGGAGACCTGTCTTTTATCAAACTTAACTTTTTGGTGCCATCCTTTACTCTTTGATGTTTTATACCTTTGCCCTGGCTTTACTTTGGTCTTGTCCACCTCAGTGACCTCCTCTCCCGGCTTCGCAAGAAGAACGTCTTCATCGCCGCCCTCATCACCACCTACGTCGCCCGTCCCAAGGCCAGCATCTTCGCCACCTCCGAGGTCAAACTCGCCGCCTCCCATCTCGGTTCCACCGGTTAGATCAGTGCCCATCGCTGCTTCTTCAGCCTTAATAGACTGTTCAAGGGCGAGATCAAGCTTCTTATCAAAGAAGCGCTCACGTTGCATCCGAAGAGTTTCTTTCTCCGAAACATTGAAGATGTTCTCAAACACCCAGCGACGAGAGAAGTAACCCTCAGTAGCCGCAGACGCAACATCAAACTTAGTCCTCCAGTGTTCAAGCTCCTGAAGTTCAGCAAGCTTGGAGGGGTTATTAAGAGAGAGCTTGAAACTTAGAAGGTCCTTTCCTCTATAGCCTAAAGTGAATAAATGAATAATCGCAATCTTTTCAAGCTCAGAGATAATCGACTTTTGAAGTCTTTGAACCGTCCTGGCAAATCTAATATCTTTTTGAGCTAATGTGGTCTTATCCTCCTCGCCCTCTCCTCTCGAAAGATAAGATGCGGGGACCTTTAAAGCACTAAAAAGCTTGTCTCTTAAGTATTTGATATCATCAATATCTCCAGTGTATGTCCCACCGGGCAAATTTTCTATTCTGGTGTTGGAGCTTGCCCCTCTCACAGGAAGAAAATAGTCTTCCTCCACAGACATTGGATTATACCTTAAATCCACCCGGCCTGAGTTTGCGTTAACAATCTGATTTCTCTTCATCTGCGTAATGACTTTTTGCATATACTGCTCAACGTCCTGTGGCGGTATATTGCCAACGTCTACGTAAAAAACACGACGTTCAGGTGACCTTACGATGCGATAGGCCATCACTGCGTCTTCCATGAGCGTAAGCTGCCGCCAAATACGACGCGCCGGCTCTAGTACTGAAGTCCCATACGGCACATACTTATCATTACCCAAGATGCGAAAGTGAGCAACTTGCCAGTTTTCAAACGTCATCCCTGCTGAATTCCACTGGAACTGGACATATTTCGGATTGGTCTTGTCTTCGCCCTCTATCCTTTCGATTTCGTTCGAAGGGAGGCCAACAACATATTTAATTCCGTTGCTGCTATCAATATCTAGGTAAAGGAAGTAATCTCCATATTTGCACATGGACCTAGACCAGCCAAAAAGATTAAACTCTAAATTCATAACCTTATAAAAAAGGTTTTCTAGAACGCCTTTAATTTCTTCATTGTTTGTTTTAACCCTCAGCATTGCATTGAGATCGTTAGATGTCGTCATCTCATCTGCATAAATGTCCAAGGCGCTTGCAATTTCAGGCATGTATTCCATCTGGTCAAAATCAATATAACGATCAAAGCGGTTTTGATTCGCCATATAATTTGCTGTCATTTGATCATATGGGTTATAATCGCTTCGCTTGAAGTTCTGCCCCGAGGCTGACTTAAAATCAGCAGCCCAAGTAGCATATTGCTGTCGCTTCATTTGCCTTGGAAGCTCTTGATCGTATATAGCCAGAGGTCCTGAGAGGAGTCTCGTAAGCTGCCTATATAAGCGGCTTGTTGGATTGTTCGGATTTTTTACTGTTTTCTTTGCCATGTGTTACCCCTTCAGCAACCAGGAATGTTCACGATACTTACTTTGTTGATCGCTCCTAGCTATTTCTTTGTAGCCGTGCATGCCAGGAATTGATGTGTTCATCTGGGTTGGGTTCCTTACCATACAATTTATAAACGCATTAGAATATTCTATAGCTTTTACATTCTCAGCGAACACCGTGTCTTTAACCCAACATGCAATAGCGCACGCCATAATTAAATCGTCATTACTGCTTTTAGATGCTTGAGGACGCCCTCCCTTCCAAATAAACTGCTCCATCTCGGCAATCATTCTTTTTGAATATATTTTAATTAGTTTATTTCTTACAAACTCCTCCATTTTAGCAATAACAAGCGGTCTTGTTTTCTGCGTTGTGGAAAAGCCTGGGACGGCATTCGTCATGTGTTCCCCAATATAGCCCTCTACGTATTCGTGACTTCCTTTCTTGGAATAATATATGTTGGGATACCTTCTGTTAATCAATTTCTCCAACACAGCATATCCTACAGTATTATTCTCAACCACCATCATCGCATTGCCGTATTCTTTCCCCGCCGTGATGAGAACCTCTGAGAAGGCGTCCGGGGTTAATTTGCCCTTGTACTCTGCCACCACCTCGCAAGTGTCAATTCTAATGAGGTGAAAAACAGAATAATCTTTTCCATCCCCTCGTGCCACATCCGCTGCTATCAAGTAGTTCGCCGTTGGGTCATACTCTTTCCAGATCCAATAGTTGCGATCAAAACCTGTTCTATGCTTGGGCGGTAGCGTATTGTCCTTCACCCATTGAATAGAGTCTGAAGAGAACACCGTTTCACCCGACATGTTGAAATTACATTCCAACTCTTGCGCAATCTGCCTTCTGGACATATTTTTGGTCTCTTTATCGAACCACTCTTGATCCCGGTCAGGGTGAACCTCCCAGGGCAAAATCGTTAAATTAAAATCATTCTCTCCGCTCTCAGCCTTGACACATGTCTCGTGGAACCAGTTGCCCACACCGTTTGGTGTTGAAAGGGCAATACATCGGCCACCAGTTGACAATGTAGGATACAGACCAGTCCATAGCTCCTCAAGCCCCTCAACGTGGGCGGCCTCATCAATCACCAACAGAGATAGGGCTTCGGAACGACCAGCGTCTCCGCTTGTAGACGAAGCTTTTATTTGCGATCCATTTCCTAGCTCAAACGAGGCCCTGTTATCAATTGCAATATTGGTAATCTGCATCCATTCAGGAAGGTTTTTTATCATAGCCTTAACCTTTTTCACTAAATTAGAAGCAGTTCCAAACTTAGTAGCAATCACAAGAACGTTCTTATCTCTATGAAAAAGCATCAGCCACGCAACATAAGCTGCCGTTACTGTCGAGATGCCCAACTGTCTCGCCTTTAAAATGACATTAAATCGATAATCATTAAACTCATATACGAGATCACGTTGAAAGTCATAAGTCTTAAAAGGGATAAGACCCCTCATTGGGTGAGATATCCTACAGTAACTATTAATAAAATAGGATGGGTCCTTTCCCGCCTTCACTATCTCCTTGACAATATCACTCTTGGAGAGTTGAAAGGACATTACGCTCTCCGAGTATCGTTCTTCGGCCTCTTGTCTGTCGCTTGGTCAAGAAAAGACTTAAATGACTTTTCCAAGGGCTCATCTTTTGCGTTCTTTAAAACAGTAGCCCTATTTTTCAGTCCATCATTGGGAGCAATCCCTTCAAGGCCTCCGATATGATAGTTTTTTTGAGCAAGAGCGAAACATCGAACACGACTTAACTCTTGTACTAGAACGTTGCATTCCCCCCGCACTTTTAGTGAAAGTGTGTTACCAGTGATAGCCTTGTATTTCTTTTGTAGATGTCTTTTAATCTCCTCAAGAGTTGCATCTATATCATTTTCAAAGGGAGTGGAATAAACTTCTTTTAGAGTGCATTCTGTCTGGTAGTTAATTGTTAGAATGTCCGCGACAATTTTAACTTTGAAGCCATCCATGCGGCGACTATCATAAACAGGATGACCTTCTTCCCTTTTCAGGCCAATTGCATACGGCTTACCTTCAGGATCAAGTGCGCCGTCGTAACAATCTGCTGCCGCTTGGGCAATCCCTCTTACTATATCAATTGTTTTTTGTGACATTTTTTGGTCTCCATCCTTCTAGCCAACGCTGTTCTCTACCCTCAATATGTTGTATGTAACAATGCTCACAACATTGATATTTGCTGGTGTAAATATCATCTTTTATCGTCATCAACCTTTTTGTACAAACCGGACAATATAATAATGTCTCTTTAGTAAGTAGTTTTTTCTCTATTAAAACACCATCA
>Ga0080013_1006075_pt1 | contig 10905 bp, 15 predicted proteins | sample ETNvirenome_6_85_FD_69236 | JGI IMG/M metagenome (GOLD analysis project Ga0080013, IMG submission 69236) | Marine viral communities from the Pacific Ocean - ETNP_6_85 (SPADES assembly) (version 2) | ecosystem: Environmental > Aquatic > Marine > Oceanic | place: Pacific Ocean | collected 2013-06-19
CTAAAAAGCTTATTTTATATTAATGTCCGAAAAAAGAAATATTCACGCCTTAATTGAAAAAGAAGCCCCTAGTTTAAATAATTTACTTGATCCAAACGATGTTAAAGCATTTAAAGAATTAACTACAGAATTAAGAGATACCTGGACTAAAAAACAAGTATTTAGAACAGAAACAGAAATGAGAATGTCTGTTTTACAGGATGCTAAATATCCAACAAAGGCTGCAAAATATTGGCAGTGTGTTAGAGAACAGAATGTTTTCTTAGAAAACTTAATGAGTCTATCTTTTGATTGTAGAAGAAATGAAGCAAAAATTAAATGGCTAGAGAAAAAAATTGATAAAGAAGAAGACGAATATAAATTAGAAAAATATAAAATAGATCTTGATGAAGCAAGATACGGTTTAGCTAACATGCAACTTGTTGCTAAAGATAGAATGAGAGAAATTAAATTATGGTCTACTTTAAAAAAAGAATTTAACGATGGTTCCTTTGATACTAAAGATGTTAATAGACACCAACTAGAATCTTATCATCAGATCATGAAAAATAAGGCAGAAACTTTAACATCTGGCTCTAGTCAACCTGAAGTATTTAATGTATTAGGTCAATTAAAAACAATAGAACGAGTAAAAAAATCAGGTGAAATGCTTTACAACAAGAAAGAGCAGTTAACAAGTGACCTCGGATCCAAACCAGAATAATTTTAGTTTTGTATTTTTAGGTCAATCAGTATTAAGATATCAAGTGCCTCTTGATGTATATAATACAATCAACCATATTTATGAAACAAAATATCCTGAACTAAAACCTGCGAATAAACAACTTGTAGGTAAGATAGAAAAAGAACATAGTTTATTTTTTGACGGTCCACCAAATAATAAGATGACCAAACACAATTATTTACCACAAAATGTATTACAATGGTTTGAAGCTAAATTTAACCAGTATTTAATTTGGAATAAAATAAAAACATATAACCTACATTTAAATTCAATTTGGGTTAATCAAATGTTTGAACATGAATACAATCCAGTGCACGTGCATCAAGGAGGATTGTTTACAGGTTTATCTAGTGTAATGATTTTAAAATTACCAGAGTCGTTTGGTGTAGAATATTCTGCAGCAGATGCACCACAAAATGGTAAACTACAAATACTAGGATCCGCTTCAGGTCAATTTGCTCATATAGATTACCAACCAGAAATTAAAGAACGAGATTTTTATGTATTTCCCTATGACATGAGACATTGTGTATACCCCTTTAATGGACCAGGATGGAGAAGAACACTTGCTGCAAATATGGACGTAGAATATAACCCAATAAAAAATAGAGGAGTGAGTTAATGTACGAAAATAGACATATCACAGAACCTAAATGGAAGAGTTGGATAGTGCAAACAACAACACCATTGTTCACACCCGATCAATGTAGACAGATTATAGAATGTGGAAGAAGACAACCACCACAAAAAGCACAAGTTGGTATGGGTAAACCAGGTGGAGGAACAGATACAAAGAAAAGAGTTACAACGATATCATGGATACCATTTAAAGAGATGGGACACATGTATCGTGATCTTAATAACTTTATACAAAAGGCAAATGAAAATCATTTTGGGTTTGGAGATATACAGGTTACAGAGAACGCACAATTTACAGAATATCCAGAGGGAGGGTTCTATGATTGGCATATGGATTGTGATGTAAACATGGCTCACGAACCACCTGTTAGAAAAATATCAATGACATTACTATTAAATGATCCATCAGAGTTTGAGGGTGGTGATTTAGAGTTAATGGCACCAGGTAAATTTGCAGAATTAAAACAAGGACACGCAATTGTATTTGCATCTTTTTTAAATCACAGAGTTAATCCTGTTAAACGAGGGGTTAGACAATCTCTTGTTGTTTGGTTTGGGGGTAAACCTTTTAGATGATTAAAGAACACTATTTTCCTACCAGATTATATGGTAAAGACGTAAAATTAGATAATTCACTTTTTGCTAATGAAATAGTTGAATGGTCTAAGAGAGATCCAGGTCTAAAGAAAACAAATTGTAATGGTTGGCACTCCACAACTGAAATGCATAAGATGCCTGTGTTTCAACCTTTAGTAAATGAGTTGTTTGTAATGATGAATGACATATGGAAAGAAGAATGGTTGGAACATGAACCTTTGTTAGGTAATATGTGGGCCAATATAAATCCACCAGATGGATATAATAGACCACACATACATCCTAATTGTATATTTAGTGGTGTATACTATATAAAAGCTCCAAAAAATTCTGGTAAATTAGTTTGTAATGACCCAAGACCAGGAGAACACTTACACATGCCCGTGCGCAAACAGGGTAGACCACCTAAAGATTTGTGGAGAGATTGTCATATAGAACCTGTTGAAGGTAGAATAATTATATTTCCCGCATGGTTGTGGCATTGTGTTGAACCAAACAAATCAAATGAGTTAAGAATATCAGCAAGTTTTAATTTTATACAAAAAGGTTTTTAATGGTAGAATTTAATAAGTATCATGTAATTAAAGGTGCACTTAGCTATGAGTTATCTAATTTTATATTTAACTATTTCTTACTTAAACGAGACGCTGTTCATTTTATGTATAAAAATAATATTACTTATGACAATGGTATGTTTGGCACTTGGACAGATAAACAAATACCTAACACTTATTCTCATTATGCTGATCCTGTAATGGAAACATTATTAGTTAAAATGCTACCCATAATGGCTAAAGAAACAGGACTAGAATTAATACCTACATATTCTTACTCAAGAATATACAAAAAAGGAGATATTTTAAAACGTCATAAAGATAGACCTTCTTGTGAAATATCCACTACTCTTAATCTAGGCGGAGATCCCTGGCCCATATTTATCGACGGTACGGGGGCTGACAGCGTCATAGACGAGTATAACAACATCCATAAGCCCAATGCACCATCCGGAACAAAAGTCTTACTAGAAGTAGGGGATATGTTAGTATATAGCGGATGTGACTTAGAGCATTGGCGCGAACCATTTCAAGGAAATGTTTGTGGACAAGTATTTCTTCACTACAACCATGTAAATGGCCCATTTGCTGATAAGAACAAGTTTGACGGAAGACCAATGCTAGGACTTCCATCATTTGTTAAGTCATAATATAATAGTTTTATGCTACGAAAAGTAAATTTTACTCCTGGATATAATAAACAATTAACTCCTTCAGGTGTTGAAGGCGGTTGGATTGGTGGAGATTATACGAGGTTTAGATATGGTTTACCCGAAAAGATAGGTGGTTGGGAAGAAAGTCAAACAAACACGCTTCCCGGCGCTGGTCGTAAAATATTCTCATGGTTTGATACTCAAGGAAATAGATGGACTGCCGTAGGCACAAATCAAATACTAGCAGTATGGTTTGAAGGAGAGTTTCATGACATTACCCCATTAGACTCATCTTTAAATCAATCAGGAGTCACTATTACTACTACCAATAATTCTGATGATGCTACTTTAAATTTTAGTAGTGCACATAATTTAGAAGATGGTATGGTTATTATGTTAACATCCGTAACAATGCCAGGTTCAGGAACAAGTATTACATCTGGCGCTTTAGAAAAGCAAAAATTTGAAGTATTAACAACACCTACTGGTACAACTGTTACTATTAAATTACCTTCTAACGAAACTGGAGCAGGTATCACAGCTGGTGGATCCATGACGGTGGAACCTTATTATCGTATAGGTAATTCTACTCAAACATATGGATATGGATGGGGAACTAGCTCCTGGGGTAATGGAGGTTGGGGAGATGCTTCTACATCTACACAAGTAATTTTACAACCAGGACAATGGCAATTAGATAACTTTGGTTCTTTATTGTTAGCAACTATAAGAGGTGGAAAAACTTTTCAATGGGATCCAGAAAATGTTGACGTTCCCACTGCTGTAGCTACACGAGCCACGGTGGTATCTAATGCACCTACTGCATCAGAAACTATGATTGTATCTGAAAAAGATAGACACGTTATTTTATTTGGAACTGAAACCACTATAGGAACTACAACTACTCAAGATAAAATGTTTATTAGATTCTCTGATCAAGAAGATAGAAATGATTGGGTTCCTACATCTACTAACACAGCTGGAACTATGAGACTATCTTCAGGTTCTGAAATAAGGGCAGCTATTCAAGGAAGAGACTTTGTATTTGTTTTAACGGATAAAGCTGCGTATGTAATGCAATTCGTTGGACCACCTTTTACTTTTTCTGTTAGACAAGTAGGTACCAACTGTGGAACCATAGGGCATAATGCGGTAGCGTTTGCCGATGGTAAAGTTTTTTGGATGGGTGATGCGGGTGGTTTCTTTATGTTTGATGGTACTGTTAAAAATTTAACATGTAATGTAGAAGACTATGTGTTTCAAGATATTAATTATACTTCAGGTCAAATTGTGGCAGCAGGCGTAAATAACTTGTTTAGTGAAATAACTTGGTTTTATCCTACAGAAAGTAGTTCAGTAATAGATAGATATGTTTCATTTAATTTTGCCGAAAGCGCAGCAATGCCTGGAGGAGTTTGGACTACAGGAAGTTTAGCAAGAACGGGATGGGTAGATGCCGATGTACAACCTAAACCTTATGCTACTGAATATATTTCAAATACACAAACTTCTGATACTCCTTTAATATATGGAAACACACAGGGTATTACTAAAATGTATAAGCATGAAACTGGAAACAATGCGGTGACAGCTACCGGAACATCTACGGCTATTGCAGCCCACATTCAATCAGGAGATTTTGATTTAGATGTAGATGGTGATGGAGAATATATTATGAAGATTAGAAGATTTATTCCTGATTTTAAAACCTTAACAGGTACTGCAAAAATTTCTTTAAACTTAAAAGACTATCCAGCAGATAGCGAAACAGCTTCGGGATTAAGCCCGGTTTCTATTACTTCAACAACTACAAAAGTAGACATGCGAGCTAGAGCAAGATTAATTAATTTAAAAGTAGAGAATGATGGCAAGAATGAGACTTGGAGATTTGGAACTTTTAGAGCAGATATACAACCAGATGGAAGAAGATAATGGCTAAAGTAACTGTACAATTTCAAGAACCTACAGATGAATATGATCCATCGAATCAAAGACAAATTAAATTTAAAATGGAAGAACTTAAAACGCAACTAAATACATCATATCAAAGAACAATTGAAAATGATTCACAAGCGTTTCAATGGTTTAATGTAACTTATGGCTAAGAAAAAAAGTTTGTTTGGGGTTAATACTTATGTTAAAAAGAGTAAGAAAAAAATTAAAAGACATAAAAAACGTCTCTCAAAATCGGAGAAGCGTTCGTATAAAAAATATAGAGGACAAGGTAGATAATGGCAATACAATATAAGAACGCAAGATTTAGTTTAACAGGAACAGCCCAAACTACCGTCTTAACTTTAAGTGTTAGTTCAAGAGCTATTTTACAAAATATTCAAACTGAAAATGTTAGTAGTGGAACAACTACAGTTACTGCACATGTTTATGATGCTAGTGCAACAAGTACATCCCAAATTACCACTACAAAAATAAGCACTATGGCTACAGTAAATTTAGCTAAAGGACCTATAGTTTTAGAAGAAAGTGATGCCTTGAAATTAAAGGCAGGCACTGGTAATGTAATAAAAGGAATGATCTCTTACGCATTATTAACAGGGGATCAAGGAACGGCATAATGACAGACCCAATAAAAATACCTGCAAAGGTCAAAGAAATAGTAAAGAATAAAAGAACCGGTAAAGTATACGCGGATAAAGCAGAATTTGATGCTGATGTAGCTAATACTGGTACTGATACTACTTCTGATGATTTTAGACAGGACATTGAAATAACAGTTGCATCTTTGGAAGTATTTGGTAAAACCAAATAATGCAACCATACGGTGGAACTGAAATTCAACTTGATTATCTAAAAAAATATTGTCCCAATCATTGGGATTCCGTACAAATTACCACTTCGGTTCCAGAAAAAGAACCTCTTCATCCTGTTCGATCTAATCTTCTATGGCTTAAAAATTCTTTTGATCAACCTAACATTGCTCCTTGGTTTTCTAATCCTAAAAACCATACCAAATATGATTGGTATGTATTTAATTCCCATTGGAACTATGAAAAGTTTCGATATATGTTCAAATTGGAGTCCCCTAATTGTCTAGTTATTAAAAATGGTATTGATTATGATGAGCTTGTTATTAAGAAAAAGCAGGAAAAGAAAGATAAAATTAAATTAATTTATTTTTCTACTCCTTGGAGAGGCCTGGAAATCTTACTTAATTCGATGGAACAATTAAAAGAGAATAAAAATATTACTTTAGATGTTTATTCCAGTACTCAAATTTATGGAGATGCTTTTAAAGAAGCCAATGATAAGCACTACCTTAAATTGTATGAAAAAGCTAAACAACTACCTAATGTTAATTACATGGGTTATTGTAAGCATAAAGATTTATTAGCCAAACTTCATGAGTATGATGCAAATATTTATCCTTCTATATGGGAAGAAACGTTTTGTATTTCGGCTATGGAATCATTAGCAGCGGGTCTGGTCTTATTAACCACGGACCTCGGAGCTATTCCTGAAACGTGTGGAGAATTTCCTATCTATGTTCCTTATACTTCCGACCATAAAGCTTTAACCGAAAGATTTACGGCAGGTATCCAAGGGATTCACTCCATGTTTAAGAATGATATTAATGATATATTAGATTTTCAAAAAGCATATTATAAAAAATTCTATGATTGGAATGTTATAGGAATGTTTTGGAAACGATTTTTACTGGGAGCTTACCGTGACAAAAGAACAACTATCAAAAAAAGAAACGAAGCCTAGAATTAGCTTAATGGTAGCTACCCCGTGCTACGACACGGTGCAACTACACTACTGTAAAGCCATCTTAGATTTACAAAAGGAATGTCTATTAAATGGTTATCATATTACTTTTCAAATACTTAAAAGTAGCTTAGTTACCCAAGGACGTAATTTAGCAGTTTCGTCTTTTCTCAATTCTTCTTGTACTCATTTTTTATTTATTGATTCGGACATTTCCTTTAATACTAGATCTATTTTTAGATTATTACATTCTGGTCATGAGCTGAGTTGTATTGCTTATCCGATGAAAACTATAAATCAAAATAAATTTAGAGAGGATCTAAAGCGTCGTCCGGATGATGATGTAGAAACAATGGGATTAACCTTTCCCATTCATGTTAAAGATCCTGAGAATATTAAAATTAAAGATGGTTGGATAGAATTACATAGAGCACCGGCCGGATGTATGATGATACAACGTTCTGTGTTTACGAAATTAGTCAAGGAATACCCTAAACTTACTATTAAACAAGACCAAGTTATAGACGGTAAGATGGTAAGAAGACCTAATTTTTATAATTTTTTTGACACTTATTACAATCAAGACGAAGAAACCTACTTAGGAGAAGATTTCTATTTCTGTAAATTATGGACTGATGTAGGCGGTAAAATACATGCTTTAGTGGATGAATACATTACCCATACGGGAGAGAAGTCTTATATAGGTAAATTAAAAGACGAGCTAACTGCGGTATGATATTGATATACGACACATTTATAGGTAAAATGGTACATACAATAGATATTTATTATTATGGATCCATTAACATTAGCTTTGGCCACATTTGGCGTACAAAAACTTAGAGGAAAATCAACAGGAAGATCATTTAGAGACGCCTTTTTAGTAGGAGGTGGTTCTGCTGCTCTTGGAGCAATGGGCGGCGCTGGAATGGGAATAGGACAAGGCGCACCTTTAAGTGGAATAAAATCTTTTTGGGGAGCCTCTGGTACACCTGGAGTAACTCATGGTCATTCACCTTTAAATGTAGCAGCTACAAAAGGAACTGGTATTAAAGGTTTCATGCAAAATAAAGCACTGCCTTGGTGGAGTAAACAAGGGACTGCAGCTAAGCTAGGTTATGGAACAGCAGCAGCGGTAGGACTAGGAGAAATGTTTAAAGGCGATGATCCTAAACCACCTTTCACTGAAGAAGATTATAAAAAAGAATACGAGAAACAATCCAAAGCACATAAAGGAATAAGCGACTATGCTAGTAACTGGAGTGCAACTCCTGCCTTATATTCAAATCAAAATGTTTATAATTATAATACAGGGGGATTAGCGAGTGTTAAAAAATTTAATCAAGGAGGAGTTAATTATCTTCCATCTAAAACTACCCACGATGAGAAAGACACACAAAATTATATAAGAGCAGGAGGTTATCTAGAAGATCCTCAAGGAGATAAAGATGAAGATACTATTCTAGCTCAACTAGCAGATGGTGAATTTGTATCCAGAGCAGATGCTATATTAGGAGCAGGTATTTTAGAAGGAGCTTCCATAGCTGATAGAAAAGAGATGAGAAAGAAAGGCGCAGCTTTCTTCTATGATCAACAGAAAAAATTTAAAAGGATATTTGATTTATTACATGCAAGCAAAAAAACAACACATTAAAAAAGAAATTGAAGTATTAGCTATTGCACCCACGGACGTAGATAATATGTGGCCATTAGTAGAATTTCAAATTAAAGAAGCGCTAAAATATGGCGGGGAATGGGCAGAGTCTTCTCATATTAAAGCCGCCTGTAAGAAGGATACTAATCAATTGTTTATTATATATGGATCAGATGACGGCATAGAGAATAAAGTGTTTGGTGTAATGGTTACTCAGTTTATGAAGCTACCTAACTTTAAAGAATATCAAGTATTAATTTTAACTGGTAAGTATTATAAATTATGGGTAGATAAAATTATTAAAGTCATCGAAGAGATGGGTAAATTAAATGGCTGTAAAAGAATCAGCGTTCAAGGTCGCCCGGGATATTTAAAAAGTGTTATTCCGCATGGTTGGAAAGTAAAACATTATCACTTTGTTAAGGAATTAATATGAGTTTCTTTGGATTCGGCGGAAGCGGAGGCGGAGGCGGAGGCGGCGCTACAACCGGGACGCAAACAAACATTGCAAGAGAAGCACCAGGAGTAGAGTCACGTAAACTAGCACTCTATGATGAAGCTTTAAACTTAGCTAAAACTCCAATCAGTTTACCTGCCTATCAAACAGCTAAGCCTTCTCAATTACAACAAGATGCATTTACAGATGCGGGAACTACAGGAGTAGGACTTCCTCAATTAGCATCAGGAATAGGAGCCATTGGAACAGCTCAAAGTTTAGCAGGTGGATTACCTACAACAGGAGCAGGAAGTATTGCTTCTTTTATGAATCCATATCAATCTTATGTAACTGATGAAATAAATAGACAAGCTCAAATGAGACAAAATCAATTAGGTGCCGAAGCGGTTCAATCAGGAGCTTTTGGTGGAGCAAGACAAGGAATAGCATCAGCAGAATTAGATAGGGGAAGACTAGCACAAATAGGACAGGCTAGTGCAGGAATATATGGTCAAGCTTTAGGTGCAGCTCAAGCACAACAAAGACTAGGTGTAACAACAGGTATGCAAGCAGCCCAACAATATGGAGTAGCTGGAGCCCAGGCACAACAAATGCAAATGGGAGATATTCAAAGTCAACTTCAAGCAGGAGGAGTTCAACAACAATTAGCACAACAAGCATTAGGTGCACAAAGACAAACTCAAATGGCTAGAGCTTATGAACCATATCAAAGAATGGAATTCATGAAAGGTATCATGACTAACCTTCCAACATCAGCTAGTCAAATTACAACAGGCACGGGTCCAGGAGTTAATCCATTAGCTCAAGCAGCGGGTGCAGGTATTGGAGCTTATGCTGCTTACAACATGGTAAACAGACCATCAAGCAATATTACAGTTCAAAGGTAGAGGTGAGAGATGAATGATCCAGTCTTAAACCGAAAAATGTTTAGGCACGCAGCCCAAATTAAACATAATCAAATTCCTAAATATCAAATAGGAGGTGGAGTTCCACAAAGTCCTTTTACTCTAGGAGGAATGCAACAAGCAGCTGGTTCTGCCATACCTAGAAGAAATTTTATAAAAGATTTAAGTTGGTTAGTAGGTCCAGGTAAATTTAAAGCAGGCTTAGGTATGATTAAAGCTGGTGGTCAACATGCTTATAAAACTTTTAAAGGGGCACGAGCTGCGACAAAAGCATCGGGTAAAGAAGGTACATGGTGGGGCACTCTTCCTTTAACAAGAACAGGTAAAGGTCCGCCTAGTGTTTATCAACAAACTCTAGGCCCAAAGATATCCAAACACATGATGAGACATCCTAAAAAATATGGAACTGCTAAAGGTTTAGCTGGTTTGGGTTTTGGAGGAGCAAGTGCTTATGGGGCTTATAAATCAGCAAGAGAAGGTGATTGGGGAACTGCAGCTTTAGAAGCATCTTTCGTACCTTTTGGTGGAGCTTGGGCAGCTAAAGGATTACAGCTTGCAACTAAAGGGTCCAAAGCTAAAAAAACATTTAAAAAAGCAGGAGGAATAAAAAGAGTATTAGATAAACAAGCAAAGTGGACTATTCCTTTAGGTTTAGGTGGAGCTGGTACTGCGTGGTATAGAGGCGAAGGTGAATTAGACCAACTAAGTGCTGACGAAGAAAATTTAATTATGAACATTGCTCAGAAAGTAGCAATCGAAGCAGGAGCTAACCAGATTACTCAAGATCACGTGAACCAAGCAGTACAGATTTGGCAAACAGATTTTGCAGTAAAAGAAGGACAAACAGGAGTAGAAGGAGATTATGATAGAAATAATCCTAATGAAATGAATATTCTAACTGCTGAAACTATTCCGCCATCAGGAGGAACACCAACAAACCCCGATGAAACTGCAATACTAGAAGGACAAAAACTTAAAGATGCAGAGACACAAGCT
>Ga0080013_1006076_pt1 | contig 10904 bp, 8 predicted proteins | sample ETNvirenome_6_85_FD_69236 | JGI IMG/M metagenome (GOLD analysis project Ga0080013, IMG submission 69236) | Marine viral communities from the Pacific Ocean - ETNP_6_85 (SPADES assembly) (version 2) | ecosystem: Environmental > Aquatic > Marine > Oceanic | place: Pacific Ocean | collected 2013-06-19
CCACTGTCTACAGTTAGATATATGTCTCCCGCACCTCTGGATTTCGTGAGGATTGCCCTGATTACTTCCCCATACTGATGCTCAAGGAAGTGGAACATCCCGGCAGTATCACGACTGCAGTACAACATGAACTGGGCAGGGACAGACTGGGTTCCGGGTGGGGGCATGACATTCTGTCGTTGTTCGGCCTGGAGCGGTGCTGATATAAGCAGCCCGATCAGTAAGTATACTATACTTTTCATCGTCTGTCAAATGGGTCTGTATCTACTTGATTCTTCAGGGCTTCCAGTACCTCTAGTACTTGCTGTGCCTTACGATTCTGTGTATTTTTCACTGACCATCTCAGCTTACCCATGAGTTCGGCAGCATCTTTCTTTACATTTCTGTTCTCGATATACCGATGCTTGCTTATATCTATATCATAGGTTGTACCACCAGTAAAGAATCTTATCCATCGGGCTACTTCAGGTGCATCAAGAGAGGTTTCCCGCATAGCACCAAGCCCACCCCATCCTTCAGTGGCTGTGATCGTTCCTGTTACTGGGTCTTGCAGCCTCTCGCCGAATACACCAGCAGGGTTAAGTCTATTTATTTCTGTGAGTGGTACAATAATCTGGGCTAAATGCCACTGCCAGGGCTTGAGTGCAACACCAAAGTAATCCTTAGTCTGTCCTGGATACAACGTAATCGGACTCTTTCTAAAGGTATCATAGTTAGAAAGCTGCTCAAAGAGAGTCTTAGGTAACGGTGATATCATCTCCGTAACCAGTTCCTTCGGCCTGAACATACGCTGAAGGTCAGCCATTGGTACTATGTTGAGCATGGTAAAGGCTTGGACTACCCCTCTGTTCTCCTTACCGAGGAATACAGGTACCCTGTTGCCCCAGAATGATCCGTAGTCAGACCAGTCTAAGTCACCAGTCTCATGCTCAAACTGTTCCTTAGCTAGATGTAGCTTCTCTGCTCGTTGAGGATTGAGGACAAGATGCTTCAACTGGACAGGTATGTTCTTCCTTGTCCATGTATAGAACGGCATCATCCTCTTGAGGAAGTCTCGCTCAAACTTAGATACATCCATGTAATCAAACTGTGAACCCTTCACCTGTTGATTAGCTATGTCAAACTCCATCTCCCTACGGGTAATAGGCACACGTTCAACCACTGGTCCAGCTGGTGTTTCACGTTGAACTGTCTTAAAATGATTCTTCATTGCTGCCCTATCACCGAGGGAAACCTTCGTACCATCAGGAGCGATCCATTTATATTCGCTAGGATTCTTTCTGATCTGTCTTAGTGTATGAATAAATACACCATATCTGGCATTACCTTCTATGGTTCCACCAAGACCAAAGCCAGCCTGAACTGCTGGGTTCTCTGCGCCTAGTGTCCTACTAAGCACACTACCCCTACCTGCCTGAGCCTCTAGTGTAGCTTCAAGTTGCCGTATGTTATCAGTCTTATAGTGTCCTGCTGTAATACCTCTACTTCTAGCAGCCTCTACCAACTCATCCATAGATGAACCAGTATCCATGAAGTTAGGTGCTTTCCATTCCTTCTCATTTATCCTTGGAAGTTTATCAAAGAGTGCTTTCTTCGTCGGCCCAAGACTTTCTGATAATGCATCTAATCGTGACTGACTACCCAAGAATCTACCATAGAACTGTGCCTTAGCAGCAGCAGTAAATATATCTATAGCTTCTGGTATATTAGCACCAAGGCCAGTAACCAGATAAGCATTCATCATATTACCTACAGCATTACGGGTATGATAGGCTGGGCGGACGCCCAATGTCCATGCCTTCCACGCATTCTGAGTCTTATCATAGAATTGCAGGAACCTAGCGATCTCTTTCTCTCCTCTAATGTCTCCCCGCATAAGGGATAGCTGATCCTCAATCTGTCTGGCGACCTGCTTCGGTGCCCAGAAGACAGACTGAGTATCATCCATCATCTTCAGTCGTGCAGCATTAGCTAGATTCTTTACCTCTACATAAGCATCTGGAAGTTTTGCCACTTCAACATCAGAAAATCTCATGTTTCCGAATCTTCCCAAACCTCTAAGCCGTAGCTGTTCAGTCCATACCCTGACCCATTCGTCATCCAGTAACTCATCAGATGCAAAATGTTTAGGTAATCCTTGTACTTCCCTGAACTCATACGGATCATCAGAGAATCGTTGCCATGAATAGTTCATACCATCCTCATCCATGACGCGCTCCACCCATCCATGAGGATCATCTGGATCACGCTTGACCCATTTGCCGACACCAAGTTCTTCCTTGACGTACCTGCTCTTAGTCGCTGGGTTCCAGCCCATAGGTCCAGTCACCCTGGCTGCATCAGTGACCTCATCTATAAACCACTTTCTTTGGAGAGCTAGATTTTGTCGTGTCCATCTCAGCCCCAAAGCTACACTAGGATCGGTGTGGAAAAATTCATAGTCTTTATCGAGAGGATTACGTGTCCTGCCATGACTCCTAAAGTGTCGAGACATAGCATCTGCATGTTCCCTATTTACCTTATCTATATCCTTGAAAGCTAAGCCTTCCTCTTCTCTTGGTCCTCTATACCCTGCCCCCGGTCTATATATAGGCTGGCCTAGTTCATCTATACCAGAAATAAAAGAACGTGGTCCTTCCTCAACAAACTTTCTTCCGTGTGCTGTTAGTATTCCAGGGAAATATCCTTTATGTAGCACACGTTCTATAGGCTGACCATAAGCATCAGAGAGTTTAGCTAGTTTATGTCCGACATCTTCCCAGACACCTAGAAGTCTTCTACCTTCAACACCGAGTACATCTTCTGGATCAACGATGTCAAAAAGTGGTAATGGGTTGCCATCATCATCTATATAGATACGACTTCCATCTTCAAGATCAAGATCAGGTTTACCCAACTCATCTTTTGCGTGGTGTCGTTCCCTCTGTGCTTGCTCTCTAAACTTAGTCTTTATAGTTTCAATATCTTGACCAGTTTCTTTTGCTCTAGTCTTGAAGTAAACATCAAACTTAGGCATCTCATCAGCTAACTGCCTGTCAAGATTCATGGCGATCTCTCTGCTTGAGTCGCCAGTACCCTTGACCAGTCTGCTTATACCCATAGGTACATTAAACATACGAGCAAGATCAGGTAAGCCTACCCTTGACGCGCCAAACTTCTGTTCAGCCACCGCTTTACCAGCCTTCTTCAGGCCTTCCTTAACTGGCTCAGGTGTAACGGCTTTGATAAGGCTACCCGTACCCTTGACTAACTGCGGTGCGAACCATGTGAGCGGATCAGTGGCTACGTCACCAGCGAATCCAAGCAAGCCTCTAGCCAGAGGTGGCATATCATCAGGGAGAAAGTCCTGAGTTCTAACCTCATCCTCTCCCATCCAGCCACGCTTCGTGCCTGTCCACATGCCTTCTGCTGGTGTCAGGTCTACACCACCCATTAGATCAAAGGCTACTGAGCCAAGTGCGCTTTCCTTTAAGCCAACCTTCACAGCCTGGGCAGGTCGCTCTAGTAGTGCAAGATAATCAAGGACGCCCTTCTCATCACTGCCACGCTCAGGTTTCCTAGTCTCATACTCATCTATAAGATGCTGCTTTAGTATGCGATTCTGTTCCTGTTCTTCCCTATCAAGGAATGAATCGGCAACGTCAGCCTCAAAGGTCTTGCCACCAAAGTCGAATTCGATCTTCGGCATTACTTAACTCTTACACCAGACACTTCACCTGTTGGGCTAGGTACAGCTTCTGATCCTGTACCGCTAAGAATCTGTGCAGCAAACCGATAATAGTCAGCATCTGTCAAGTCTCTCATGCCAGCATACTGCGGAGGCATTTCGATCTCACCTGTCTTCAACCATACGGCAAGCTGTTGTATAGCACCTTCCTGATTACCAGCCTCGTAAGCATTCTGTAGTGTACGCATTGCAAGCATACCTTTAGTATACATATCCTTAGCTTTAGGTTGCGCCTTTAATAGATCGGTAGCTATCTTAGCCTCTGATTTTTCAATCTCAAGAGTATAACCACTGGTATCAGCAGCTTCTTTAGGACTGGCGCCAGCCTTTATCATGCGGTTGTAAACCACCCTTGCTGAATCAGGAACCTTACCACCTTTAAATACTTCCTCTATAATATTCCCTAACTCTACTTCATTCTGCTGCATTGCACCCATCTTCAGCATATCAATAGCATTCTTCATATAGTTGTTCTTACGCCCAGGATTCTGGAAGTTAAGCAGCATAGTATGCTTCAGTATGGTACTCATATTATTGAACATCTTACGTCTATTAGCCGATGCTCGTTCCGCATAGGATGGAAGATTACTTGTGAAGTCATCTACTGGTGGTCCGCCCGGTACTCCACCGGGTACCGTAAGCGGTACATTCCCTCTCGGACTATCAGTAGGTTGGTCAGGACTACCTGCCATCATACTACCAGCCACAGTTCCAGCATAGCCTAAACCTGCGCTGGATATATAAGGATGTTTACCTATGAAACCACCAAGTTCTTGTGCAGGCACATCTGGCATTCTAGGCCCAGTAAATCTACCACCCGCGCCTCTCGGTGCCCTTGCTGCTGTCGTAGTATGGGCCGGACTAGCAGGGGTAAAGATTTTCTTACCCAGCTTTCCGCCTATAGCCTGTGCTATCCTTGGGTTCCGCATAAGAAACGGTATAGCCATTGCTCCTGCACCCGTGATCCAAGGCCATGCTGCTAATGCTAATGGTCCCATATTAGTACCCCCTCTGCCTGCGAAGCATCTCTTCTTCGTGCCGTTTCCTTGCTAAATCTTTCATAGCATCCCATGCACCAGCCCCATGTCTGAGTACACTCCCATCCCATAAGTTGCTCCACTGTTCTCCAATACCTGACCCAAGTTTTTCCAAGAAACCCGGCTGATTCATATTCATAATTGAAGTGGGTTGTACCTTCTCTTTATAAACAGTAGTCGTAGTGCTAGGCACATCAACAGCAGCAGACTCCTTTACTGTAGTAGTCTTATCTATCCATCTTGGCTCTCGATTGATGTCTCCCATTGCAGGTGTAATTCCAGCAGCCCTAAGAGCAGCAGGATTACCGCTATTGATAGCACGAAGTCTATCTTGTTCTACCTGCGAGGCAATATCTGGTCGCCTTGCTATAGGAAACGGACGGTCTCTACCAACAGCCGGAAGCATACCTATTGCCGGAGATCGAAAACCACTAGCAGGAGGTAGGTCAGGACCAGACCGAATGTTCCGTGGATCACCTAGCTGAAGGAACCTGTTAGCACCCATACCTACATCCCTGTCAGCAGAAGCAGCGGAACCTGCCCAACTAGGAGTAAGTAGGTTTTCAGCCCTGGCGCGAGGGGTTGGTACATAAGGAAATGTCTGCGCTCTAGGTATATCTGGCCTATTTCGGCTGGTCACCTCCTCTCTTTGGTCGCCCTGTGTAGGTACACCACCCGCACCACGACCTTTATACCAATTAGTCATCATAGGTTCGCCACCCCGACTAAATCTTAGGTCGCGTTGACGTTCTGCTTCTGTTGCACCCTGTGGGAGCATCTTACCAGACCATGTTCTCTGCTTTCTTTCCCAAAGGTCTTTATCTATAATGTCCTTCAGGCTAAACCCTTTAAATGCGCCAGGTTGATGTCCTGTAAGTCCTTCGAATCCACTCCAAAATCCCATAGTGTTCTCCTACATTGAAGGCATTGTTGGGAATGCCCTTGCTGCTGGTCCTGCCTGTACGGTATACGGTGTCGGTGGATCACCCCCTGCCATTCCTGCCATGAGTTCTGACATGAACATATACCTTAGAAGTTTTTGCATCTCGTCATCTTCTTCTTCTGGTGCATACTTCCCAGCTGCAACATCCTTCTGGGCTTGCCCGTACATACCATGCTCATCAGACCTTAGAGCCATTGGATAACCATGTGCTACCGATGGTTGAGCCTCCTGTATTCTCTGCATTTGATGTGCTTGAGTTTCATAAGGCGCACCACCTCTACCAGAGGCGCGATAGTTTGGAGCAAGGTCAGGTAAAGCCTCTCTCCTTTTCCTCTCTTCGAGTAATCGTTGATCGCGAGTAAGAAGGTCCCACCCAGCCCTACCTAAATTCCATAAAGCAGCACCCGGTCCAATTGATGAACTGTCTCCAAACATAATCTATTCTCCTAGAATAATCCGCCACCAATACCCATACCCAGCCCACCTGCTAATGCTGAAAGTATCGGGTTAGGTCCAGCTGGTCCTGTTGCTGTACTCGTACCACCATACTCACCAGATATACCAGCCATATAGTTCTGTAATCCAAGCTGCGCTCTCTGTGCATCATAGGCATATTTCTGTTTGGCTGCATCCAGTACCTGCTGGTCCATCGCTTGCTGTTGTGCACCAACCTGCCCTGCTGCTCCAGTCATTGATAATGGTGCGCCAAGGATAGATGGATACTGACTCAATGCACCTTGCATAGCCCCTGCTCCCTGCATACCATAACCCATAGCTTGCTGTTGTGCACCCATACCCATCTGGGCTGCACCCATACGCCTACCCTGTGCCTGTTGATAAGCATTAAATTGTGCTTTAGCTAGGTTATCTGCTATCGCTTTACCAGCAGCACCAACCGCAGTACCTTGCACTATGTCACCTCTCGTACCACCACCTGGTTGCGTCTGGACAATCTCTTGCCGTATGCCGGGAAGAACCTCACCAGTAAGCTGCCCCATAGCTTCTTCTCTATATGCGTCAGCCAATGGTCCGAAGACATCCATGTTCACATCGCCAGCCATAAGACCACCATACTGTGACTCAGTAAATGGCGTCATCCCTGCATACTGGGACTGGCTTAAAGGTCCGGCTGCTCCCGCACCATAACCCATTGCACCAGCACCATAGCCTAATGTGGTACCTAATCCACCCTGAGCAGCACCCATAAATGCTTCAGTCTGTGGATCAGTGGCATACCTTAGCGTAGCTTCTTGAGCAGCTTTCTGAGCCGGGGCAAAACCAGCAACCGTTTGACCTCCATAGTAAGCGGGATTTAATGCGCCTGACCTATACATGTCTTGGGTATACTCAAAGCCTCTTTCTAAATAGGGCTTCTGTTGTTCCCAGGGTTCTGTTCTTGTTGTCTGTACTTTTGTTCCACCTGCCATAATTTTCTCCTAGAAAATCCTACCTTCGGTTTGCCCATTATTCAACCAATGTGCATGACCGAACTGAGCCTTAGACATCGGACCTCCGCCCCATCCTGACATACCACCTACACCATGTCGAACCCCTGGCTCTTCCCAAAAATCCACCACACTAGAATCTTGCGTATTTAAATAGTCAGTATAAGCAGCATCTAGGTCTGGGTAACGTGTAACATAGTCCTCATACGTATTTCCAGTAGATGGAAAATTAGTAATATACTGTCTTCCACCATTGTTTGAACTATCTGTTGCATAGATTGGAGTATAACTGCTAGTGGTTGTTGAAGAACTACTCTGGTCAGCTAGGTTTTTTTTTACCAGTCGCTGTCCAATTAAAACACGATCATTCCTTGACCGAAGTGGTTCACCTTGTGGTTCATACGGGTAATATGGATACTCACTTATATCTGCTGTCGTATGACCAGCATACGAGTAACCTGTATCCCTATTCCAATCATAAACAGGATACTCATACGTGTACCCTTCTACGTCTGGCTGTGGTAGACCAGCACTGTAGGTAGTTTCTGTTACACCTGCCCTTGGGTCATATGCTTCCGGCATGCTCGGCAAGAATCTGGATGCCTGGAATCTGCCCGGACCTAAGTGAGTTCTTGGTAATGGCGTATCACCCCACATACCTCTTGCTCTCCATGCTTCCATTGACGGATCAGTCTCTGTGCTACCATGAGTAAGCCAATGCTCTTTACCCCAGTCAGCCATTGATCTTGTATCTTCTGGAATCTTATTTAGATAATGATGGAGTAGATCAGGCCATGCTCGTACATAATTCTCATACTTGTTCGCCCCTTCGTGCATCGTCAGTTCTATAGGCACATCAACAGCACCTCTTCTCACTGTTGTAGATGGAACTACAGGTGTATAACCTAATATTCCCTTACCGGCGGGAAGATGACCTGCTGGTCCTCTATGTGCTGATGGGAATAAAGCACCACCACTACTCAATAGTCCGGTTGTTGCCATTATTGCATCCTCTGCTTTAAGTCTTTCGTAATGATGTCATAAGAATGTTTCCAATCTTTTAGTTTTCTTGCCATGCCTTTTCTTGACCATGCCTCAAGGGATGAGCAGTCATTTCTTATCGCGTATCCTTCTATCATGGGGAGAAAGTCATACCACATATCCATATTTCTTCCTGCAAGTGTGATAACCCTGACTATCTTCTTCCTTGGATACTGTATTACCTCAGTCACCATAGCAGCTATAGTTTCTTTACCTTCCAGTGCTATCCATAACCTGAGGTCGCCCTTATCCAGATGTTTCTTTATATCATCTGGTACAAGTTCGCCTTCCGCATGTTGCAGTGCTTTCTCTATAAGCGGTACAACATCATCCCATACTAAACCTATATCTTCAGCTTCTAGTAGAAATACTTTACAGCTTCGTCCAGACTGGTGGATCAGCTGTGCTGGCGAAATAGATTCCTTGTCCCGATCCTGGGTTCCAGTCACTTCCGTCTGCGAATCGGATGTCTCCCGCTCTGGGTCTTGACGGTTCTTCATGCGTTACCTCTAGTCTGAAGGTTGCTTGATTTAATAGAATATCACCCAGTCTTTTAAGTTCCGTGATAAGGAACTGTCCTAGATCTTCTGAGTTTAATGGTAGTGGACCAGGCTCATAATGAGTTACAGACCTTTCTACTCTGTCTGGATGGGTAGCCATTAGTTCATCGTGGAGCCTCTATTCCCTGCGTTCTTTACGTCAAGAGAATAACCGTCCAACCTCCATGTTTGATCTCCAGTGGATTCAAACTTCACGCCAATGTATTTTCCGCTTACCCTGACTGGTACTTTTGATTGTGTATCTGGGTTAAAAGTATACGGACCTTCCCATGTAATCGCCTTTTCCGTAGACATCTGTTGCCCAACATATACGTTTACATCATCGTCATCAGAGGATGACATTTTAGGCCAGATAGCTGTAATATGCTTTACCATTGATGGATTATTCTGTCCTTGCTCGTCAATAGTCAGACCTGTTCTTTCAATATAGGAGGTCATATCAGTGCCATCCTTCGTGTTACCAGTATTATGTCTGTATAGTTTAGTATCAGTAGGAGATGCCATAACCAATGACTTACCAGCCGTATTAAAGAAAGAGGATGCACCAGCAGTGCTCCAACTCTTCGTATTGTTAGCCCAAGTCGTTGTATCAGCAGACCAGGAAGCAGAAGAGAGCGGATCACCCTCGACACCATACGCCATCATACCTAAGTCTGGAAGATCACGCTCTGTGAAGGTATTGTTTACCCAGTTCCATACCAATGCTTTATCACATTGTACATTAGTTACATTAGATGAAGATACATAACAAGCGTGCATCTCAGTAGCACCGTAATCTGCGGTAACAAATGACTTCTCTGATTCGTCACCATTCATACTACTAAATAGATAATCACGCATCTTATGAGGTAAGATAGACTGAATCTTCATGCCGTCATTAACATAGATATCACCGTTACCAAGAATAAAATGCTTGTCTTGGAATTCAGCTATGCAGTTCTTAGAGAATGCGCCGATTGTTGGGGATAACTGACGAAATGCAAAGATGAATGGTGTCCCGACATAACTCATAACATAGGTTGAGTCTTGTTTATAGATCATAAACTTGTCGGCTAAAGGAAGGCCATCTACGATAGCCCCTTTCGAGTCAGCAAGTTCGTACTCACCCGCATCGAGTGTCGCAGAAGTTTCATCCCATGAGGATGGGAGTGCCTGAGTAGCTGCTTCGTGTGACCATTTAACTAGACTTGTATAAGCTGTCCCAGCCTTAGTTACGTTAAGGGCAATTAAGAAAGATCGAAATGCTTTAACGGAGAATGGGTAATGGTCGCTTGCTGACCAATTACTAAGGTCCGCCATCTTCGTGGTAATAACTGGAAGACCAGAAGTCAATCCCCAGAATTGAGGTACATCAAACCCATTAGACATAACTAGAACACCACCTAATACGGTAGATGTCCAGTTTTCTTTAGCTGTAGCGTTGTAATTTACATCTGAACCACCAGTTTGTCTAGTTATATTGGTCCATGCAGACCCATTATGTACATAAATTTTATTCAAGCCTCCCACAATCCAGAAAGATGTGGTACCAGCAACTAAATTAGTTACATAATAAGGTGCAACAGGACAAGAGGCCATAACCTCTTTATAACCTGGAGTCTTTTGTATAGCCCCATGCTCTGCTCTGATGTTATTGCCGTCGGTCCAGACGTTATTGGGCAGTTGCCAGGCGTTGATGTCCTTGACAATCCCCGTCTGCCCGACATTATCAATCGGGATTAAAGCCATTAGGGTTTAGTCGGCCAGCTTACATCGAATGGATCGGCATTATTTGAAGGAACATCCCTTAATTCCTGACGATAGGTTCTCCAACTTTCTTGGTCTGCACCGGGGTAACCGGGAAGATCACGCCAATCGCTATCCGAAAGAAGCGTATTCCGATCATGCCTGACACCTCGCCATTTATCTTCTTCATCCGCTGATACTTCTTCAGCGGTTTTAGCCTGTACTACCCAGTTCTGCGACCATACCCCACCATCTTCAACTGGCGCACCTTCAACTACTCGTTGTGTACGCGAATCAAACGATGGTTTCGCAACATCCTCAACCACTACCGCACCATACGCATCCCTGATATGTGGAACTCGCAATGGATCAGTCGGAAAGGATGTATGGGGATACTCCGCCTTCAGTTCTGGAACCCCATAAGGG
>Ga0080013_1006077_pt1 | contig 10903 bp, 25 predicted proteins | sample ETNvirenome_6_85_FD_69236 | JGI IMG/M metagenome (GOLD analysis project Ga0080013, IMG submission 69236) | Marine viral communities from the Pacific Ocean - ETNP_6_85 (SPADES assembly) (version 2) | ecosystem: Environmental > Aquatic > Marine > Oceanic | place: Pacific Ocean | collected 2013-06-19
TAAATTTTTTGTAATATTTTCCGTATCTTGCATATCTTCAATATGTTTTGAAAAGTTATACCTTAATCGTCTGTATTAATCAATAAAGGGTAAGGTTGGGACCCCTTTTATTATTTAAAGGGGGTGCCCCTCCCTTTTTCCCGATCAGGGTGGGCCCGCCCGTGGTACCTCTAAAATTTTGGGGTGGGCCCGCCCAAAAAAAAGGTGACATTTTTGCAACAGTGTTGCACATTTGCCCTGCGACATTATGCGTGGGATTATGTGGGATATAGTTCTTGACAACTATATGTGGTGTATGTGTTTATTGCATAGGTTATTTATTCATTATTAATACTTTCTATTGTCATGCTTGTTGATGTGTATGGTATCTTCTCATAGTCATTACCATTGTATCTCATTCTATAGTCTTGCGACTTTGTTATCTTAACCTTGATAGGTGTTTCACTAGGTTGCTTAACAGGTCTTATGTTAGCAACTTCTTGTGTAAACTTATTTAAGAATCGAAACAAACAATTTTGATTACAGAAGAAATCATAAATGTGTGGGGTTTCAGGTTGATATACTTTTATCTTAACAGTTCGTAATACTTTATTATCCCCTGAACCTCGTACCCTTGATTGCGTTTCAATCTTATGGCAATCTGGATTATGACACCAATTATAATCGCTCATTTATTTTCCCTTCTTGTTTAAGTTCTTTAATTGATTGATTAACAATTTCTTGTCCATAATGAATAAGACATTGCTTGTATATTTTATTCCACCCAAATCTCTTACCTAAAAAAAGTAAGTTTCTCTTACAATACTTTGTAAATGTTATTGGTAGTTTAAAGTCGTTCATTTTCTTTTGCCTTTCTAAAAGATTTCTCTAATTGTTGAAGTTTAAAAAGTTTTATTTCTGCCTGTCTTTCAAAATGAATTGAAATTAAAAATAAAACAAAGCCAAAAACAATTAGCCCTATACCGAAGTATAGGACTAAATTATAATCTATCATATTAAAATGGCATTTCTGCTGAAGTTTCTTTTACTTCATCTTTTAATATTAAAGGTTTTTCATCAACTGATTTATTATGATGATAAACCACCTTATCTATAATAGTAGAGATATCACTTGCTATAAAGTAAGTTCTATTTTCTTTATCATTTAATGCGTCTAAATGTACTTTAAATGTAGTCGCTTGCTCTACTGTATTCGCAGTTTTTGTAATTGAATAACTATGATTGTTTTGACCATAAGTATTTTTTTCAATCACTAACCATATTTTTGTATCTGTCATATTATCCTTCTATTGTTGTTGTTGATTTTATTGTCATGGGATTTTTAGCCATTCGCCATTGATTACCTTTTTCATCTGGTTCTGCGTCATTATCCCAATAGATAAAACATACTATCCCATTTTTAGAAATAAATGCTTTGCCTACTGTATCTGTATTTGGTTTGAACCAACTACCATTTCTTGTAATAATCTTATTATGCTTTTTAGCAAAATAAGTGACAACAAAATTATCTGGTATGTTGTTTATATCTACTTTATTTGTCATTTTTTCCTTTCTGTTATATCTGGGATATTATATTAAATACCCCAGATTGTCAATAGCTTAATTTAAAGGATTTGCTTTTAATTTTGCAAGTTCCTCGTTAGCCCTTTCTTGTATTTCATACTCTAATCTTTCAGCTATTTTTTCTTCTCTTGTTTTTTCTTTCTTGTTCTTCATTCCTTTTATTCTATCAGCTAAATTTTTAGGATTATAGATCACAAGCCCTGTTGAGTTTGTCCTGATTATTTCTGCGTCATTAATATTCAAGCCGAGTTCTGTTGAAAGTTCAATCGCCTCATCTAAATATTTATAACCTTTTAAACCGATTTTAATTTCTTTCATCTGTTTTAAAATAGATGAAATCCACTTGAAATGAGCAATTACAAATTGTCCTTTAGATTGTTTCCACTCTTGCAACATCATAAACTCTTGTTCGGAACAAAGTAAGGTTCTATCTCGGCAATATTCTCTACCAATTAAATCTAATTGATATTTTTCATTCCACTCCTTGCCATAACCTTTGTCGTCGTCGCCAAGATATTTATTGTTTGCGTCAGTATATTTTGTTTTATGTGGGTTCATATCTTTGCCCTCTTGTTCAATCAAAATATCTGGGTTGCAATTATCTTGTGCTTTTAGTTCATCACGAAATAAAGCATAACCATACTCATTGTCGCTACGATTATAACTATCATTATTTTTAGTATCAATAGAACCATTTAATCTAAAATCAAAATGTTTTTCTATTGCTTTAGTTTCTTTAATAGGATTATTGTCATAATCTCTACCCTCTACTTCCCCCATATAATGAAAATGAAAGCAACTATCTTTTGCGATAGTATTAACATTCTCAAATTTATTTTGAAGATAGTATGCTTTTTCAACATCACTTGGAGTGTAATGTCGTCTAACTATTTTTTCTGCAACATTCCAAGCATTGTCATTTATGTCAATTTGTTGTGCTTTCAAATTGTCATAGTTTTGTTTTTCAATAGTATCTTCTTGTTCAAGATGTACTCTCATACGATTTGCAATCTTGTTCCGATACTCTTGGTTTAGTCTTATTCTGCTCATAATATTCCTTTCTGTTTGATTTTTTTTATTTGCATTATTTTTAATTTACACTATTGACATTCTTTGTCAATAGGATTATATAAGATTTATATTAACTTATAAAAACTTTAATATAACATTAAAGCAAACTTGTGGTTGGCAGTATAAAAACGCAACCACAAGTTGCATAACAGAAAGGAAAAATGAATTGGTTTAGTTTAGAGTCATTCTAAATTAATGGGATATGAGTTTGCAAGCTTCTCACATTACCTGTGAGATTAAAAGACGAAGTCTTTAACCCTTACGAGAAGTTTGCAAGCACTGATCCCTGATCCATGTTATTAGTGGCTCAAAAAACTGCAGGTGAGAGTTGTGAAGAGCATGGATCTGGGATCAGTTGAACGCGGATAGCTTCCGATCAAAGACCCGATACTAGTACCGGGCGCGTTGCTGATCCCTGATCTATTGGCTAGAATGAAATAGTTTGAAATATGCCTGATAGAAAGTTCAATGGATCTGGGATCAGGGGTGTTGAATATCCTAGTTGCAAATAGGGTATTGTAAGAACTCACGATATGGGAATTAACCTCCACGCGTGAACTGATCCCTGATCCCGCTAGTCAGGCCTTAACAACAGTGAACTGTGGGATCTGGGATCAGTGTTGTAACTGCCGGATTTAAACGGCTATAGTCCAGGTCGCGATCGATTATTCACGATGGCCACAAAGCTAGAATGAGTGGTCTGCCTGCACAGGACAACAACTGATCCCTGGTCTATTGGAGATATAGGTATTCTAGATAATAACCAACTAGCCAATGGACCTGGGATCAGGTTACAAGAATTCCAATCTGTTAGGAATGGGGCGCACAACCTCAAGTTGTGCGCTTCTTTTTTTAGGGTGGGCCCTCCCGGAAAATTTCAAGCGTCCAAGCTCTCAAGCAAAAAAAATTAAAATTTTAGAAAGATTTCAAGCGGGTGGGCCCGCCCAGTATATACTAACCGCCATCCCCAACCACCGGCCAAGTATATAGGATTAAATGGGATATGTAAAGAACATTATTGTCGCAGCTACATGTTGTGTCAATCACTTTTTAATTGAAAATAAATTAATTTAATTGTTGACTGGTCCGGGGATCTGGGATATACTGGGATTTTAAAAACTAACAGAAAGGACATATGAGAACCGACCGAAAAAAAGACCTAGACAAATATTACAACGACCACCTGAAGATGAAAATTATTAAAAGACTCCAGATGGTGAACAGCTGGTCCGAGATTATGGGGATCGATAGCGCCGTATGGGAAGCTCTTCAGCGTGAAGAAAATGCCGAGAAGAAGGAACAGGAAGCGTTCGAAGCCTGGAAAAAGGACCAGGAACAGGAATAGAAATTCAGGGCCCGCAAGGGCCCTTTTTTTAGGGTGGGCCCGCCCGGAAAGCTACAAGCTGCCAGCCCGCAAGCCTTCAAGCTTGACAATGGTTCTGGGATATTATAAGATTTAAAAAACTAACAAAAAGGAGAAATAATGAAGTTCGAAAAACCCAAAAAGAAAAAAATTGATTGGTACGGCGCATCTGTGACGGTGCCATTCGATTGTCAAATATATCCAGAGAAGGAAGTTAAAATCGCGAACCGGTTCAGCGGGCAGGAATGCACAATGCCTGGTTACGCCGCGGCTGTCTATGATACCATAATCGGAGCTGAGCGCTTTGAAGACTGGGACACGGTCCGGGCTGGACTCGATTGGTTCAAGCAATATTTTGCAGAGCAATACATGGTGGTCCTGGACTGATGGCACGCGTAAGATCCAAACACAATAATTTATTAAATTATTTTATACACGACCGCCGGGACCTGCGCCCGGCGTACGTGGCCAGCTGTGAAAAATTTTTTAAAAATTTAAAATGTCCACAGGCGGCGGCAAGCTGTCGACCTGATGGCTGGCCCGCCCGGATAGGCTCAAGCGCACAAGCTCGCAAGCTTTCAAGCTTGACAGGACCTGAGCTGTAGGATATTATAGGATTTAAAAACGAAAGGAAAAAATGTTAAAAAAAGAAGCTAGAAAAATAACCGGAGGGCTGTCCGCACCATCTAAAATGCCCGGACCCGCGCACAACCTGCCAGCCTGGCGCTGTATCACCGGCGTGAAGCTGCAGAAGGTCCCCGGCTCGGTATGCGCTGGCTGTTACGCCATGAAAGGCCGTTACAGATTCAGGAACGTTAAGGAAGCGCTAGAGCGTAGGCAGCAAGCATTGCAGGACCCGCGCTGGGTTGATGCGATGGTAACACTGATCACAGGTGAAGCCTGGTTCAGGTGGCACGACTCAGGAGATATCCAGAGCCCGGAGCATCTAAAAAATATTTTTGAAGTGTGCAAGCGTACACCAGGGACCAATCACTGGATGCCCACGCGCGAAGTTAAATTTTTAACGCTCATGGACCCGGCCGTAATTCCGTCAAATTTAATTATTAGAATAAGCTCACATATGATTGACCAGGGACCGGTGAAGCACTGGCCGTGGACGTCGACTGTGTCAACGAAGCCTGAAGACAGGACCTGTCCAGCTCCAGACCAGGGCAACGAATGCGGCAGCTGTCGCGCCTGCTGGTCCAGGGACACTGCAAACATATGCTATGGTAAACACTAAAATGAAATTAAAAGAATTAATAAATAAATTACAAAAACTAGAAAAAACTGAAAGCGGTGAAGTATCTTTTAAAATTGCCTCCCCTAATTGGGCCGAAGGTGACAAGCTCGAAGAATTAAATTTAGTTTTACTTGAAAATGCTGATGATGTATTTACTGAAATAATTTTTGAAAAAGATTAATGCACGAATTCAAACATCCAAAATATTATGCAGAGCTCAGGAAGCAACGGAGGCTGCAAGCGCGCAAGCTCACAAGCGCTCAAGCTTTAGGCGGCAAGCATCCCAACCTTGAACCAAGGGTTCAAGCTTCAAGCCTTCCCTCACAAGATCCAGGATCCAAGCACCAGGGTACAAGCGAACCTTCCCCTTGTCCAGGGGACAGGAAACAAGGATAAATGTATTCAAATTATGTTTCATGTGAAAGCTAATTTGATGGGGGGAAAAGATAATTCTATTACCTTTTGCTACCTTTAACTCTACTGTGAAAAAGGTCCCGCTATCATTATAACCCAATAGATCAGGAGTGCCAAATAAAGCCTTATTTTCCAACCTTGTCCAGATAATTTTATTTGTATTTCTTTTAAGCTCATGCCAAAATTTAGTCTCCGGTTTTACCAAGGTAACCTCAACTAAAGTTTGCCTATGATTTTTCCCATTGTTGATGTAGGTTCTTTTGTTTTTAAAACCAATCTATGAGATTCTCTACTACCAATTAATTTATTTTCAACAAGTTTTATACTATCAAGATCAAGAAATCTTCCATTGGGTAATTCGATTTGAACTCTTGCACCTTGGCATACTGGAGATACCAAAAACTTATCTAATACGTGTCTGAATGTCTTTCCGTCTATTGTTCTACTCATATTTCTGGGGTTGTATTATATCCCATATAATATATATTGCAAGTATGACTAAACCAGGACCAAAACCTATGGTGAAGCCCAAGTGGCACCCAGCGGATGACCTTACTGAAATGCAGCGGAAATTTGTAGAATATATGGTCTACAATCAGGGTAGATCTACATTTACTGACGCAGCATTAGCAGCCGGGTACAGCCCAGCTAGAGCTAGAATTGAAGGGTCCGAACTAATGGACAATCCCAAAGTTATAAAATACATGCGCTACAAAGTTAATGAAGTTAATAGGTCATTTACGGTAACAAAAAATAACTTCGTATTGAGGCAGCAGATATTATCCAAAGCATTACAAGACGCTGGAAAACCAGAGAAATGTCTGGGCTTTGAGAATCTTATCGGTAAGGCTACAGCGCAATACGTAGAGACTCATTTACATGGTGACATAAGTGCTATGGCTAAAGACGAAAAAATGGCAGAGATAAGAAGATTAAAACGAATTCAAAAAGAAACAATTGACCCTATAGCCCCTAAAAAAATTACTGGACGAAAATCAAACAAGTAGTTTCGTCATTTTTACAATACAACCCACAGGAAATATATTTCGATCAGAAAATGATACATCCTTTTCTTCATATGACGCGAATGTCCAAACAAATTTATAAGTTTTTTTGTAAATGTATGCATGTGTTATCATTTTGCTGCATTCGAATTTATCAAATTCTTCTGCTGATGCATGGCCAGCATCGCCCGTTATGTCGACCCACTCGATGCGATAAAAATAATACTTCTTCGAGCCGATCTTAACATGCTTAAACTTTGATTTCTTATTTCTGGTCATGACCTCTGTATACTCCTAGATTTATAAAATAAAAATATATTTTCACAAATTCTAATTCTATACCCCTTAAATCGTTGGTATTGCTTGCTTTTTGATACATTTGTACCAATTGTACCAAATGAAATATGAGGGTCTTGGTACAAAAATGAACGATTAAGTGTTGGTATACAACAATAATTTGAATTGTACCAATTGTACCTCACTTTTAAAAATAAAAAAAATAAAAAAAATATTTTCATAGAAAAAAGGTATACAATTGGTTAAAAGGCTAATTAATGGCTAATTTACTATATTTTTTCATCACTTTTTGTACCTTGAGCTTGTTTTTGCTGTGGTACATTTTTATAATATTGGTCTATTCTGCGCAAGAAATCGTGTTGGTGCTTTACAAACTCCTTACCCTCAACTTCAAATTTCTGAAAAAATAGATCCTTGCTACACATTAGGATTACTCCAGACTGTATCTTTGTACCATAGACATAGTTATGGGCCATGCAATATGCCCCCAGCTGGCAGAAATAATCAGAAATCCATTCACGCTTCTTTGGTTTGTTAGTTTGTTTAAAATCTATTATGGCTGGTTTACCCTCGTAGATTCCTACGATGTCAGTAGCACCGGCATACAACCCTGGATAGTAGAGGGTGACCTCTTGGCCCCACACCTCTCCCAGGTCCCCGAGCCCTGATTCTATAATCTTTCGCGCCATGGGTTCTGCTTCCTTCCCTATGGATGTCAGGTCCTTGTGCCCTGTTCCGTCAATATACGCCTCTAAGTACCTGTGCATGGCAGTACCACGCATGGCTGCTATATCTCTAACCCTATCAGCATACTGCGGACCCATCCGGGCCTTCCAATCAGCGAGAGACTTTCGCTTCTCTTCCGACTGGGTGGCGGATAATATCGTAGTCACCGATGGTAACTTCTCTTGATCAATGTCATAGTGTCGTTTACCATCAATCAATGATCGCATAGATTTAGGATATTTAAACTTTCTATTAAACTTCATTAAAATCCATTCCTTTCTTCTATTTCTTTTAATAGTTTTTGTTCCTCTTCAGTATACTCACGACTCTTAAAACTTTCTTTAGTATTAATGACCCCACCTTTTTTTTGAAAAATTTCATTATAATTTTTTCTATACAAATCGTTGGAAACCCTTGATTTTCCGTCCCATTTTCGACCTTTGTTTTTAGACTTATCTTTCATTTTTCTTTCTTATCTTTGTTTTGTTTTAATTTTCTCTGAATTATATTCTCCACTAAGTCACCATATTTTTTATTAAGGCTAGGCTGAGTAAGAGCTTTAATCAGATCCTGCTTTAGCTTTAAGCGAGGCAGGTTTAATAAATTCTTTTTTTTCATCTTTACCTTTATTGATTTGATTCAATTCAACTGAGTTTGTAATGTTACCCGATACAGAGACTCTTGTTACATCAGAATAAAAAGGTGCAACGTAATGTTTAATCCAAGCAGGGAAAATAAACATATCCCTATTCTTAGGTTTAACAGATTGATAAGTTATAGCTTGTCTATTACCTTCACCATAAACAAAAGATAAATGTCCTGGTCCACCTGATTGTCCTTGGAATGTTGCTTGTTCTTTATGTATCTCATCCGGTACATCTAAGAAGATAACAAATGATAACCAATCCGAATGATCGTGCGGTGGATTGAATTCATTCTTCTTCATGTAGTTTACCCACATAGAAGTTAAAAGATATTCTGGTTGAATCGGATAGGGTTCATTCTTCCACTTCTGGAATGCTTGGTCGTAGACTCCTAGACATTGAGATATTTCTGGAAGAAACATTTCTCTATTACGATATGAATATTCTTCTTTAATAATTCCAGCTAATCTATTTCTAAAATCTAAATTAGATTTCTTAGCTTCTGCTGCTTCTGTTAAAAGTTTCTCATGAAAAGATTCTGAGATTCTTAGGTGTACTATACATGGGCCCCATTGTAAGACTCCATATTGTACATCTTGTTGTCCTGTTGTTACTTCTGATTTCATATTATTTTCCTATCCATAATTTATAATGTTCTAAATCTACTACATTATCCTTTGTTTTGTCAGAATAATGATCAATTATTTTTTGAATCTTATCTAACTTTGTATGTGAGTATGGAAATAAAAGACATGCTACATAATAAGCATCTCTAAAACCACATCTCCATCGCCACTGCATTTTATGCCCATTCTTCCTGGGCTTTTTTCTTAAAGTACCACAACCTAAGACTTCTGTTAACCATATTAACACCGATTGATCAGTCATAGCTATCTCCATAACAATTCTCCAACAATCATAATATTTAACATTATTACCTTTTTTCTTACGTTCCCTGTACTTTTTATAAGTTACACTACCTTCGCCATCAAATAACCCCGCTATGTACGCTGCGTCGGTTTCCTTCATTGCTTAGTAACGGTCATTATATTCGAATTCTCTTCTGACAATCTGTCAATCTCATTTTTAAGATCTTCATTTTGTTTTTCAAGATTAAGAATAGCGGCACCTGCTTGTCTGCACTTGAATTGAAGTAATTCTTTTTGTTTTACCAATTGATCTATTCTTTCTTCTAAATCAGCAGGTCCTCTCACCACTCTTTTAATGTCTGTCTCATGTACCATCATTGTATCCTATGAATCCCATCAGCATCAATAATAATATTATCAATTTCATCTTCTGGTAATTCCCCTTCCGAATCACACACACCACACTGGGCCGTGATTTCTTCTTTCGCTAGTTTATATGGTATTCTTACATACCCGTTGCCCTTACAACTTGGACAAATTACTTTAGTCGTCTTTTTTGATTTTTCCATTTAACTTCCTCGCTTTCTCATTTACTAATATATTTATAGTTTGTGATCTACTTAGAACGGTATTTGGTACTATCTTTTTTCTTAATATATCAATCAAGTCATATGTTTTGTGACTCAACGACACATTTTTATATTTAGTTATATCAGTCATTGTGATACACTCCTTTCTTATTTTTATTCATATGGGATTTATCTCATTTATTACAACAGGTGTCAATGAAAATAGTTTTAATTCTATACATGTGTTCAATGAGTACCGGAGCATGCCTACCCCCATACGAATGGCCAATTCATTTTGAGGATGCTTATTCATGCAGTATTGCAGGATATAAAGAAGCAGGTAATAAACTAAAAGAGATTGGACCAGAAGAAGTTAATAAATATAAAATATCTATTACATTTGCCTGTAGGGAAATATCAGAAACTTAATCATATACGCGGCACCACCATCTTGGCCAAAGAACGCGGTGGTAACCGGCCAACGTTTGTTGCTACCCGTGAAGGTCATTGCTAACGTACAGAGGAAAGCGCGAAGCATAACTTGGACGCCTACTAATTGGTCATTAACGTATCAATTCTTTTCTTTATTCCATTTTACAAGTATTAGAATTATACCCAAATAGATCAGACATATTAATCCTAAACTTACAAAAATCATTTCCATATACACCCAAAGAAATCACCACTACCATCATTCATCATATGAGCATTTATGGGGTATTCAGCATAGGTGCTCAACTTAATTCTTAATATCTCACACAAATCAGCATACTTAACTGTGTCATCGAACAGTTTTAGGTTTGCTAACATCTGTTCTGTTACTGGTACCAGATGATACACACCATCAGTCAGGATAATTAAATCCATTAATCTTTTGTATCGTATCTTTTAGTACCCAGACTTAATATTTTCCTGATCCCCGGTGCCTGTACCTCTAACTTTGCATAAGGTTTCCACTGCTGCACAATCAGGTTTAATTCCAACATAAGAACAGACCACTGTTTAGGGGTTATGTTTTTGCTTGTTATTGTTGCTTTTCTTAAACTCATAATATCCTCCTCTCCGATGAAGCACTGACAATTGGTCTACAACCTTTTCTATTTGTTCATATAGTCCATCTCTATATTCTTCCGGTGTAGT
>Ga0080013_1006078_pt1 | contig 10902 bp, 13 predicted proteins | sample ETNvirenome_6_85_FD_69236 | JGI IMG/M metagenome (GOLD analysis project Ga0080013, IMG submission 69236) | Marine viral communities from the Pacific Ocean - ETNP_6_85 (SPADES assembly) (version 2) | ecosystem: Environmental > Aquatic > Marine > Oceanic | place: Pacific Ocean | collected 2013-06-19
CATTGACAAGAATTGAACCACCCTTACATCCAGAAGGACCAGAAAAAGAAGTACATGACTTTGGAATAGAACCAGAAGAATTTCAAGAACAAAAATTATTGGATTGGGTTGCATCCACCCGCGTAGGAGAATGGAGTTATCTATACGATAAAATTACAGAAGGCATATTTGCACCTTGGGCATTTTATAAAAAAGATTTTCAAGAGATAAATGGACATGACCCATTATATGCTCCACAATCAAAAGAAGATTCAGATATATTTAATAGGTTCCAATTAAATGGAATCAAGTTCAAACAGACATGGAGAGGATTTGTTTATCATATGACTTGTAGAGGTTCAAGATTTGCAGATGGTGCACAAAGAAATCCAGACGGTCAAGTGTTTATGAAGAATAGAGAAACGGCTGAATGGTTAAAACAAAATGAAAAAGCAACTAGAGAGTTTATTAGAAAATGGGGACATTTTGTAAACCATGACGGATATCTAAAACCTATCATTCCTTCAAAGTATGATATAGGTTTCATAATAAAGAATGGTAATTTAGAACTGTTAAAAGTTCTCGAACCATGGTGTAGTACGGTGTATTATGATGACAAAGAATTACGCAGTTTTAGATACGCAGATTATATTGAAGCGGAAGATACATCATTTGATTTGTATGAAAAATTCAAACCATTGGATAATGAGAAACAAAATGGAATTCTAGTTGAGATAGATGGAACAAGATTTACTCAACAAGATATAAATTATATACAGCAATTATCTGAAATAATTCAGAGTAGTGGTGAAATAGGTAATTTTGAATTAGGTAATTTGAAAGTAACAGTAAATGATTTAGAAACATATGAAAAGGAGTTAATAATATGCAAAAAGCAATAGTAACAGGAGGAGCTGGTTTTATAGGCTCTCATCTAGTAGATAGATTAATAGAAGATGGATTTGATGTCATCGTAATTGATAATGAATCAGCTGAATGTAATGAAGAATTTTATTACAATGATAAAGCACATTATTTTAAGTATGATATTGAAGATTATGATTTGATATCACCTTTATTTTTTGCAGTAGATTATGTATTTCATTTAGCAGCCGAATCAAGGATACAACCAACATTAGACAGGCCCGTTAAAGCTTGTATGACAAATATAATTGGTACATGTAATGTATTAGAAGCAGCTCGTAGAAATAATATTAAAAGAGTAATGTATTCATCTACGAGTTCAGCATATGGACTTAAAAATCAAATTCCATTACAGGAAACCATGCAAAGAGATTGTTTGAATCCATATTCAGTAACAAAAGTAGCAGCAGAAGATTTATGTAAAATGTATTATACATTATATGGATTAGAAACTGTTATATTTAGATACTTTAATGTATTTGGAGAAAGACAACCACTTAAAGGACAATATGCACCAGTAGTTGGATTATTTCTTGAAATGGTTAAAGCAGGAAAGCCAATGACTGTTGTAGGTGATGGTTTACAAACTAGAGATTATACATATGTATTAGATGTTGTTGAGGCAAATATATTAGCAAGCACGGCCACAAAAGAAGCTGTAGCAACTATATTGAATATAGGAACAGGAACACATCATAGTGTATTAGATTTAGTTCGACTGATTGGAGGAAAGCATATACATTTACCAACAAGACTAGGCGAAGCTAAACATACTTTAGCAGATATATCAAAAGCAAAAAAATTATTAAATTACAATCCAAAAATGTTAATAGATGAATGGATTAAAAAATATAAAGAAGGGAACTAATATGAAAATAGGAATTATAGGAAATGGGTTTGTAGGCAATTCAATAGCGTTTGGATTTTCGCCAACACATGAAATCAGAGTACATGACAAAGATCCAAAAAGAAATTTAAATACAATCGAAGAAGTATTAGAATGTGAGTATATATTTGTGGCCGTTCCAACTCCCATGAATGAAGACGGGTCGATTAGTTTAAATGTAGTAGAGACCGCATTACAAGAAATTTCAGATAAGAATAAAAAGCGAAATAATATTATTATATTAAAATCTACAATGGTTCCAGGAAGTACAAATAATTTTATCAAACAATATCCAAAATTAAATATAGTATTTAATCCAGAATTTCTTACAGAACGTACGGCCAAATTAGATTTTTTAACTCAAGCTAGAATGATACTAGGTGGTTCAAAAAGATTGACTAAAAGAGTTGCAAAATTATTTGAAGAAAGGTTTACACATTGTCATATAATAGAAACAGATGCACTTACAGCTGAATTGATTAAATATATGAATAATGTATTTTTTGCAACAAAAGTATCTATAATGAATGAGATGAAATTGATGTGTGATGCAGTTGGAGCAAATTGGAAAGAAGCATTGAAAGGTTTTGCAGCCGATCAAAGAATTGGTGATTCCCACTTAAATGTTCCAGGACCTGATGGTAAATTAGGATTTGGAGGCTCTTGTTTTCCAAAAGACATCAATGCATTTATATCCATGGCAGATGAATTAGGAATAGATGTTCCAACTATTAAAGGAGCATGGAAAACAAATCTAAACGTTAGACCAGAGAAGGATTGGGAAAATTTAAAAGGTAGAGCCATTATCTAGTGCAATTCTTTATTAAAATAGAAGGAGATGATACACAAGATCTAATGAATGAAAAATATTTGTTAGGTGAAAGGTCATTCAAAGTGTTTTGGGCAGGAACAGGATTTGAAAAGTTACAAAGTATGATTAAAGAAGCTCCGGAACTGTTAGAATCAATATCGGTTATGACAGATACAGGAATAAATTATTCAGTCGAAGAATTCCTAGACGAAATCAAAAACCTTAAGGTTAGGATACAAAATTAGATATTTAACTCCTGTAAATGAATATGCTATGAATTCTAGATATACATTAGCATCATGGATAAATTTAAGACCAGATGAAGAATAAAATTAAAGTAGGAATGATACAGGTCAATAACAGTTTTTCTGGCCAAAACTATTTGCCATTATCTCTTGGCTTTCTTGTATCATATGCTGAATTACATTGTAAAAATTATAATGATTTTGAGTTTTTGAATCCTATATATAAAAGGGTACCGATAAAGGAAGCAGTTGAATTATATAAAGATTGTGATATAGTTGCATTTAGTGTTTATGTATGGAACAATAATATATCGATGAAAATTGCGAAAGCTCTTAAAGAAGTTAATCCAAATATATTAACTTTAGCTGGCGGTTGTCATATCCCTGAAAGACCTGAATATCTTGAAAACTATATGAACAAACATCCTTATCTTGATATTGCGTCTATCGGAGAAGGCGAAAAGATATTTACAGATTTTCTAGAAAATTATCCTACTCGCAGTTGGAATCAAGTCGAATCATTGGTTTACAGAGATGATAATAAGATAATTACTACTCCGCAGGCACACCGTATAAAAGATATGAATGAAATACCATCACCTTTTATTGAGGGGTATTTTGATGAGTTATTAAAAGAGAATCCAGAGGAAAGATGGATTGGGTTATGGGAAACTAATCGTGGATGTCCATTTTCATGTACGTTTTGTGATTGGGGCGTTGGATTTAAAAAGAAAGTATCTAAGTATGATTTAGAGGGTAGGTTGTATGAGGAAATTGATTGGTTTAGTAAAAATAAAATAGAATTTGTATTTACTTGTGATGCTAACTTTGGTATGTATAAAGATAGAGATTTACCAATTGTTAAAAAGATTGCTAAGAATAAAGAAAAGTATGGATATCCTGAAGCTATGTCTGTTCAAAATACTAAAAATTCAAATGAAGTTTCATATCAAGTTCAAAAGTTGATGTCAGATACTGGTTTGAGTAAAGGCGCTTTAATAGCATTTCAGTCACTAGACCCTAAGACTTTAAAAGCTATCAAAAGAGATAATATAAAGCTCTCTTACTTTTTTGAATTACAAGCTAAATTTATGAAAGATGGCATCAAAACATTTTCTGATATCATTTTAGGATTGCCGGAAGAGACCTATGAAAGTTTTACAGCTGGAATTGCAAAGTTGATAGGAATGGGACAACATAATAGAATTCAATTTAATAATTTAAGTGTTTTACCTAATACAGATATGGGAGACCCAAAATACATAGAAAAATATGGAATGAAAATTATCGAAAATAAGATAATAAATATTCATGGTTCTTTAGGTGAATGGCTTGATGATATATATGAGACTCAAGAGATGGTCGTCGGCACAAATTCTATGCCGGGGGAAGAATGGGTTAAAACTAGAACTTTTGGGTATATTGTTGGATTTCTATATTTTAATAAATTATTTCAGATTCCAATAATAATAGCACATGCAGTTTACGGAATAGATTATAAAGATATATTTGATAAATTTGTTACAGAAAAAGAATCTAAAACCGGAGCTTTATCAGACTTATTTAAAGATTTTTATGAACATTCGAGAGAAATGCAAAAAGGAGGACCTGAATTTGTTAGTTCTAAAAAATGGTTAAATATATGGTGGCCACCAGACGAATTGGCATTTATAAGAGCAGTTACTGAAAATAAAATCGAAGACTTTTATGAAGATGCAAAACATATTCTTTTTGAATTATTTGAAGAAAAAGGCATAGACAATTATGAATCAGTAATTGAAGAATCAATAATTTTAAATAAAGCTTTAATTAAATTACCTAATCAAACTAAAGACTTGCAACTCAAATTGAATTATAATATATGGGATGTATATAATGAAAATCTTAAGGGTAGACGAAAGACATTAAAGAAGGATAATTATGAGCGCCTTATTGATAGAACTAGTGAAACTTGGAATTCTTGGACAGATTGGTGTGAAAAAGTAGTATGGTGGTCAAATAAAAAGGGCGCATATTTATACAATAGTCTACCTTCAGATCAATATGATAAGGATATACGCAAAGTTATAAAATATGAAAAAGTTAAAAGTGAACCATTCGGAGATGATGCGAGATATCAATAAATGTATACATGCTAGATAATAAAAAAATATTAGTTACAGGGGGTTCTGGTTTTCTTGGTACAAATTTTATAAAAAAATTATTATCAAAAGGTATTCAAGTTAGAACTCATACTCATAATCGTCCATTAAGTGTATATGGTGATATTGAGATATATAACTCAATAGATTTAAATAATTATGAAGATTGTTTAAAGTTAGTCGATGGAATTGATTATGTTATTCATGTAGCGGGTCCTATTGGACATCCAACAACCATAAAAACAGATATGGAACTTGCTAGATGTCATTTAAATATTTTTAGTAATTTATTACAAGCATCTAATGAATGTAATGTAGAAAAGTTCCTAGATATAAATAGTTCTACCGGATATCCAGATAGACGATATGCAGTAAAAGAAGATGAATATTGGGAAGATGAGCCTTACAAAGATTATTATGGATATGGATGGTCAAGGAGATATAGAGAAAAATTAATGGAACATTGTTCACGTTTTTCTAATATTGATATGATTATATGTAGGGGCACAGCTATGTTTGGACCACATGATAATTTTGATTTAAAAACTTGTCATGTAATTCCTGCTTTAATTAATAGGTTATTTCAAGGGGAGAATCCATTTGTTGTATGGGGAAGTCCTGATGTAGTTAGAGATTTTCTTTATATTGAAGATGTTATTGATGGAGCTTTATTGGCACTTGAAAGTGGTGAACCTATGAGACCATATAATCTTGGTTACGGAGATACAGTTACTATTGGTGATATAGTCGAAAATATAATTAATATAACAGATATTAGACCAGAGGTAGTATGGGATAATTCTAAACCAACTACAATTCCTTATAGGAAAGTTGATACTGAACGAATAAAAACAGAATTAGGATTTAGTCCAAAATATACCTTTTATGAGGGGTTAGAAAAAACAATAGAGTGGTACAAATTATTCAGTCGAAGAATTCCTAGACGAAATCAAAAACCTTAAGGTTAGGATACAAAATTAGATATTTATATAAAAGGAGAAAAGTTATGAATTACAAAGAAAACAAACAAGTATTATTGACCTTCTTTATCACAATGATAATGATGGCAACGACCATATTTACATTTGGTCAAACAACAATCAACCCAGACACAATATGTGTAAATGCAACAGGAGAAATCCATTTCGTTACTAACACTCCAACATCAACATACCAGTGGACAATTACTGGTGGTGGAGGAGCAATAACAGGTGGGCAAGGAACTAACTCTATTACAACAGATTGGGGTGCAGTATCAGGCCTGTATCCAAATGCAGTGTCAGTAATTGAAACTAATTCAAATAACTGTCCAGGAGCACCAGTTAATTTAGATGTTTATTTATTACAAATGGGATTATCAGCATTAGGACCATTCTGTACAGGAGACCCAGCCGCGGCATTAGGTGGTTCACCAGCAGGTGGGACCTATTCAGGTACAGGAGTAGTAGGTAATCAATTTGACCCAGTAACAGCAGGACTAGGAGTTCATGTAGTTACATATACATTAGCAGGTTGTTCAACTACTATTAATGTTACTGTAAATACTGGACCAGTTACTGGACCAATTCAGCATTACTAATGAGGTGGTGGGTATTATTAATATTACCCTTCCATTTATTAGCTCAAGAAACCTATGATAATTGTATAGCTATACCAGTACAAACCTATCAAGTAGAGTATGATGCTAATAAAGTATACTATTGGCATATTTCAGGACCTGGAACAAACGGCTTATACGCACCGGTTACTGCAAATGAAAATATTTTATCAGTTTATTGGCCAGAAGCTATTGGTACATATATTATATCTGTGTCAACAACTAGATTTGGCTGTGAAGGTGATACATCATATCATGAAATAACAATAGAAGATTGTGCTTATGTACAACTATTCTTTCCAAATTCATTTACACCTAACGGAGATAATCATAATGAAGTATATCAAGTAAGAGGTAAATCAGCTGACGAGATAGAACACATTACTATATACAATCGATGGGGCGAAAGGATATTTGAAGCAGATAGCAATAAGCCATGGGATGGCAAAGATTGTCCAATAGGATTATATACCATTAACGTCTTTGTAAATAATAATAGATACGTAAGACCAATAACACTTATAAGATGAAAAAACTATTAGTTATATTATGTTTATTCTTTAGCTTAAATGCTAGTTCACAATGTGTATTTAATCAGTCTAGTACAATAACACCACCAGGACCTTATTCACCAGGCCAAGTTGTTACTGTTAATTACACACTAGGATATTTCTTTCAATTGAATATAAATTGGATAATTGCATTTCAAATAAATTTAGGACCAGGATGGACTAACCTGCAACCAATAATTGCACCAGTTGGAGGAGGTTCTCAATCAGGATACTGGTTATGGGATATTCAAAACACATATCCAAGTGGATTAAACTTCGGACCGGGTTGGAGATTTGTTAACACTACATTTTTTGGAAACCCAGATTGGGGAAGCCAATCAACAGGACCATTCACAATGAGATTTAGAGTGACAGTGGACCAAACATGTACTGCAGATAATTTATCTATCAGTATGAATGTATTCGGAGATTGCTTAACAGGAGGCTGGTGGAACGGAACATGTTGCAACGACCCAGCATATAATATATACAATGGAGTGGTACAAATTATACTACCAATTACGCCACCAATAACTCATTACTAGATATTTATATTAAATAACAATAACCCAGGAGAAGACTATGTACACAAGAGAACAGATTCAAACAACAGTAGAATCTAAAGGCTACAAATGGTTCCATGACAACCGCAATAAAGGATACGACGTAAATATAGTTGGCATCCGAAATTCAAAAACAAAAAATAGAGTCACAAATGCATTTGATGATACAATGACAATTTCATATAAGTGTGAAGAAGGATATTGGCATTTTCATGAATATGACTGTACCACAGACCCAGGAACACATTGGGTAGAGAATTTACTTAATTCAGATGGCGTAGCAATTTTAAAACCAGGACAATACAGAGGGTCTCATAAAATTAGATTGCATCAAGGAAAGTATGAAGCTTTAGGACAGAAAAAACCTGTAACAGTTTATAGAGACAATGATCAAAATAATACGTATGATTATGATAATGCAACTACAGGTATTTATGGAATAAACATTCACAGAGCAACTGCAAAAACTGGTGGCAAATCTACAAGAGTAGATAAATGGTCAGCTGGTTGCCAAGTAATTGCAAGAAATTCAGATTTTAATGAATTTATGGATATTTGTAGAAAAGCAAGAGGCATTCATGGCAATTCTTTTTCATACACATTGCTCGTCTCAAACGATTTAACTTGATATTTATATAAAAGGAGAAGTAAATGGCACAATTCGACGATATGAAATGGAGAAGAAATCAGTACGAACTCAAAGAAAGTTTAAGTCATGATGACGCATATAATATGTTAGATATAGCTGCACAATATACTTCCGGTGCTCATAGAGCAGCAAGTCAAATGTGGTCTGATGCACAGGATCTATATGATTATATAAAATCAGATCATATTAGAAACCCTAGAGATAGAAAAGCTTTTTACAAATCAGTTAAGAGGGAATTCCCAAAAGTTAAAGAATAATTAGGAGATAATAATGAAATTAAAGAACATAATTAAAGAACATTCTCTTGGTGAATTACCATCTTCCAAATTGATTAAAATGAAATGGAATCCCTTAACAGAAAAGGGACCGGTTAGAGAACAAGAAAGCCCAGGTGAAAATGATATCATGGGAGAATTAGTAAATCTTTTACAGACTTGGGAAGACAATCAACATCCATATTATAAAGATGTTGCAAATCTAGTAGGTAGATATACAGGGAAATAGTAATGAAGATTGCAAACATAATAGAAGAAATGCTAAATGAAGGCGCAAGAGCTCATGATTGGGTTGAACAGTATGGTGAAATTGGTCAAATTCATAAAGTAAGAGGTAGAGCTGCTTATGTTAAATTTCCAAGTACAAAAGATATTGCTTTTGATGTTATTGAACTTGCAAGCTTGAAAAAAACTGGTAAAAAACATAAAGGTAAAGATTTATACCTATCAGAAGGTAAAGTAACTGAAAAAAAAGAACACGAAGTAGCACCAATAATTAAAGCAATATTTAATTTAGGTAAAAATAAAAAGGCAGCTATTACTATAGGCAATAAGGAATATAAGATAATGAAAAAAGGTGGAAGGATTCACCTAATAAATGTTAAGTATTCTAGCGACAAATATGTATTCCAAAACAAAAAAGATATGAAATCATTCTTAGACGATCAAACGGAACCAATCGGCGGAATACAATCATCACAGTTTGGTGAAGGCAAATTAACTGAAGTTAATATAAAAGGAATGCAGAAAATTAAAGTAAACGGCCTTAAAGGGCATATGCCTGGAGTTGATTATGTATACTACGATAAGAAATCTAAAAAATACTGGTTTAGTGATTTTGAAGGCGACCCAATGGAGCTTAAAAACATTAGTACTTTGAAAGTCTTAGCAAATCACATGAAAAGTACTAGACAAACACTTGAAGGCAAATTAAATGAAGGTAAAATAAAACATATAGACATATGGTTTGAAGATAGAAGAGGTAGATTTTATAAAGTAAAAATCAATGGAGGAAGAGCTCCAAGAGAATGGGATGGATGGAGTAATGCTCAAGATTCATTATCTAAATTATTGGGTTGGGAAATTCATTTAAGAAGTATGGACGATAATAAACTAGAAAAAGCAGCTAAACAATTAAAGAAACAAGGAATTAAATTAACTTGGGATGATGCAATGGACGTATCATAATTATGAAAAAACTAATAATATTATTTTTATTAATATCAAATATAGCGTATGCTCAATTTGATTATAAAGCATTCTGTAAGAAGACGTTTAAATTCTCTACATTTTACGCTGCAGCAAATGGTGGCACATCAATATCTGACGTTGATGTATATTCAGTCACAAATGGTTTACAAACAGAAATTATTGAAACTCCATTTGATTATTCTATTACATTTGGTATAAGAAAAATTGCTAGATTTGGTTATGAAAATAAATCAAAGGCATTTTATGATGGAACAGAAAAATCATATTCAGATGCTGCAACCGTTGGTAAAGTTTCTGGCTTAGAATTTTTATTTGAAATAGATTATAAGAGACAGCAAGGTGAAGATTATATTGACCAAAATCATTTCTTAAGATATGTTGGAAACAAATATATACTTAAAGGTGAATATTTAGAAAATGGATTTGCAGACATAAAATATTTTGAAACATCACAAAGATATAGATACAACAAAAATAAAAAATTCTCACTTAATATAGGAGCAGTACAAAGACTATCAGAACCTTATGGTTATGACCCATTAGAAGAATGGTTATTATCAAATAATAATTTACATTATACATTTTTAGCAATAGAAGAAGGATATTCTGTAGAATTTGATGGTCAAGGCGGAGCAGAATATTTTGACCCATCAGGTCATTCAGTTGCAACAAGTACAGAAGTTTGGGAAGCAGTTGTAATACCTACAGTATTAGCAGACTATACAGAAAAGAAAAGAAATGAAATAGATAATACATTACAACATTCATTAGTAATAGGATTCGACTATTATTATTATACAAAATCTTTTTGGGTACACAGTTGGGGTAATGTAATGCCATATCATTATGATGCTGGAGGAGAATTCTCATACCACAAATATAATGATAACAAACAATGGTATGATTATTCAGGTGGATTGATATTTGGATATAAATTTAATAAACATTTAGGTTGTTTTATAGAAGGAAAATATAATAAGTATTGGAATAGAGAATGGCACGGATTTTCAATTGGTGCAAATTATGTAATATTTTAGGAGAGAAGAACAATGCCAAAAGAGTTAAACGA
>Ga0080013_1006079_pt1 | contig 10902 bp, 9 predicted proteins | sample ETNvirenome_6_85_FD_69236 | JGI IMG/M metagenome (GOLD analysis project Ga0080013, IMG submission 69236) | Marine viral communities from the Pacific Ocean - ETNP_6_85 (SPADES assembly) (version 2) | ecosystem: Environmental > Aquatic > Marine > Oceanic | place: Pacific Ocean | collected 2013-06-19
GAACTCTACACGCAGCTCACGCTTCTGCTCCTTATATGGTTCCATCGCATCCTCGATGGCCCTTAGAGAGCGAATATACTCTAGCATTTTCTCCGCCTTCTTTTCCTCTTCGGAACGAGGCTGTACTTCTCCTACGGATTCAATAGTCATTGTCATCTTATCTCCTTAATTTGAATTATATTTTATCTGTTTACAAAAGTCAAATGGTATGTGGACTTTCCGAAAAATAAACGGCTATATTTTCGGGAATATGCATCTTTACAAAACGACGGAATATACCTTCATCGGGAATATCATAGGTATCGTCGTTATCATCTCTAATAGTCCAAGCGTCGACTTGTCGCAACACGTCCATCTTATTGATAACAAGATTTGTAACACCGTTGATTGTCGCGGCTTTCTTTAGTAGATCAATGTTTAGCCAGTTGCACTGTCGAGGGCGGCCCGTTGTGGCACCGTACTCTTGTCCAACGTCTCGAATTTGTGAAAAAATTTGGGCGGAAGTTTCAAACTTCTTGGCCCCCACATAGGTCTCATAGCATTTGGCCACTCCCCATACGTGTCTCACGGCCTGCGGGGGGATCCCGCTGAGCATAGCGCCCGCAGCGGTGCAGTGGCTGCTAGTGACGTAAGGATAATCGCCCCAGTCGATATCAAGCCCAAACCCTTGAGCACCCTCAAACAACGCGACAGTTTCATGCTTTTCATTATGCAATTCCTCATAAATATCAACAAGATATTCTTTCAACTCCGCAACATTCTCAGCGCGGAGACCTCTACGTGCATACTTGTCAGTGTACGCTGGTCCATTCCCGCGCTTGGTAGTGCCAATCTTTGTGTCTCCAGAATCTTCAGATAGGTGTGCTGATGTAATAATATGAGCGTTTTTCGATATGAACACCAGGCCCTTACAAAATACTCCTTTACTTTCTAGCTCATCTATCTCTTTATAAAACTGTTGTAAGTTCACAACACAACCGGGGCCAATAATTGATTTGACCCCCCAAAACACACCTGCTGGTATGTGATGCGTTACAAATTTTTCTCCTTTGTGATAAATGGTATGACCAGCATTACACCCACCATTATATCTAATACAGTGTGTATAGTCTCCATTCTCAAGCAAAGTATGAGTGACTTTACCTTTTCCGCAATCTCCGTATTGAAGGTCAACAATGATATCCGCAATCATCGCCGCCTCCCAGAACCCTGGCCACGGGGCTTCTTTTTATAATTCTTGTTCCCGCCGTTTTGTCCCGGCTGAACATACTTTGTAAAAGACCCTGCGCCTTGGCGCGTGTTCTTTCCTGCTCTCCTGTTACCTGTTTCTTTTGCTGCCATTATTATTCCTTTCTATCCTAGCATCTTAAAAGCTCTACCGACCGCCCTTGTTGAAAATCCCCAATCGGGACTATAGTCAAGCTTGGCCATATACGGGTGGTTTAAGTGTATCTTATCTCTCTTGGGGTCGACACCCCAGCACCTAACTCTAGTTGTTGTGCTCGTGTCGTCAATACACTCAACAATCCAATAATCCTTACCCTTCTTGGTTTTCTTTGGAATAATCTTGCGAGGAATAAACCATGAAATTAGAAGGCCTGGGTCGTATTCCCCAAGTGGAGGAATGCGTAGCTCCTGTAGTTTCCTAAGAACCTCACCAGTTATAACACGTTCCATGGGGAAAACGCCAGTTAAACTTACAAGATATTCAATTTTTTCTTCATCATTGAAATCTCCCTCTGGAGCATACGTTTGAATGTTTTCATCTAACTTCTTTTGATTACGTGGACGGTCAACGGCCACCGCAGACCAGAAATGCTTTGCACCTGTGAATCTATCATCAATTAATTTATCGAGAGTCCCGGATCTAATGAGGATATCAAGCACTCGCTTATTTACCTTTGAATAAACAATATCTTCGTTGAATATAAAGTCTTCGATAGTTTGATATGGCCTGTTGCCTATGATTTGCTCTATAGCCGCATCTCCAATTCCCTTGCAAGAAGATAGAGGTTGGATCAAAGTTTTGCCGTCCTCTGAAATCTCCCAGACCTTTCCAGATGTATTAATATTAAGGCCTTCAATTTCAAAGTGAATACTCTTAGCAATGTTAATAGCTTTCTCTTTCCTTGTCTCGGGCTCCTTATCTAGAAACGCTGCAACCCACTCTGCAGGATAATAATTTAGAAGCCAAGCGCACTGATATGATAGGAAGCAATATGAAACAGCGTGCGACTTGTTAAAGCCATAGCCAGAGAAGTATTCAAAAGTCTGCCAAAGCTCCGTTGCTAGATGGGCCTTAATCCCCTTCTCTTCACAGCCAGCAATGAACTTATCATAAATCTTCCTCTTGGCCGTTGCCCCCTTACCAGTGCCCTTCTTAGTGAGAACCTTCCTTAGTAGGTTTCCTTCATCGAGAGACACATCTTTGCCAAGCTTATGCGCAAGCATCGCAATCTGTTCTTGGAAGATTAGGAACCCATAAGTTTCTTTAGTGTATTCTTTCACAATTGGATGTATGTAGCTGATATCTCTTGGGTTTTCCTTTGCCTTAACATACGACTTGTCCACTCCAGCACTCAAGGGGCCAGGCCTATAAATGGAAGTGATTGCAGCTAGGTCGATAATACTAGTCGGCTGTGCTCTCTGACAAAAGTCTTGTGCCCCCTCCTCTGTAAATTGAAAGACCCCTGCCCACATTCCTTTGTGAAAAATGCTCCTATATACGTCTTGATTGTTCAAATCAATAGTGTCAGGGTGCAAATGCTTATCATAAAATTCCTTTACATCATCAAAGGTGGGCTCTTCGATTCCCTTGTGACGCTTTAGAATATGTGTAATGGCCCCTTCAATCATTCTTAATGTCGATAGACCTAGAATATCAAACTTAATAAAGCCCATTGGCTCAAGGTGCCTTACATTTTGCCCCTCTGACCACGGGGTCTGTCGGACCCCCTTGCTGTTGATCAGCGGCATGTATCTATCCAGGTCATCAGCAATCACAACGCCACCAGCGTGTCTGCTGCAGCTTCTAACTTGGCCGTACAACACATCAATATGACTGGCCACTTTGGGGTACTTTGTTAAAAAATCTTGAAGTGTTTTGCTATACTTCTTGACTTCTTCAAAAGTTGGGTTGTAAACACCTGCTGTGATTCCATGGTCCTTCTTGGCAAGCGGAGTTGCTTCAGAGAGCATCTTACCAGTAACCTTGTTCACCTCCGTAAACGGAATTTCGTAAAGCTTACTAATATCCTTTACAAGGCTTCGGAGCTGCAGGGTGTTCCAATTACTAATAGGAACTACAGTTGTGTCTCCCCACTCCTCCACGAGCTTCTCTTTGAGAAACATCGGTTCAGCCACATCATAGTCAATGTCGGGATAATCCTTGGCATCCGAACGCAAGAAACGAGAAAAGAGAAGCCCATATTTAAGAGGATCAACTTGGGTGATGTTCAGAGCATACGCCACCAAAGACCCAGCGGCCGAGCCTCTCCCTGGTCCTGTGAGCATGATTTCATTAGCTCGATCAGCAATAGCCTTCATTGTAAGAAAGTATTTACTAAATCCTCGGTCATCAATAACATCAAGCTCGATGTTTAGACGAGTAGTATATTCTTCATCATTTTGCTTTCCAAGGCGGCGTAGGCCCTCAAAACACATCTTGCGTAGCGCCTGGGCCTCCGATATGTCTTCGGGCACCACAAAGTCTGGTAGTCTCACTGTGGTGTCTGGCATAAAGCGATCGATACGAGAATGAGCAATAAAGAATGTCTCAACAATTGAATTGCGCACGAGATCATCATCATACTTAACTCCCACTTGATTGGAGTATTTCTTGTAGGATTCCCACATCTCATCACCATTCTTGGGATATAGCTCATATCCAATCTCCTCAACGCTCAGAGGAAGCTCCCCATCAGAAGCCCACTCTGGTCGCCCTTTTCCTAGCCAGCCCAATCGCTTGTAAAGCTCACGGTCTTTCCAGGCACCCCTGTTAGGGTAGTGGCTATCTGCCGTTGAAATAAGCGGAATACCAAACTCTTCATGCATCTTGATGATATATTGGTTTAGGTCATGTTGTTCTGGGACGTTGTTCCATTGAAGCTCTCCATACCAACGGTCACCAAAAATAGAGACCATCTTCTTTGTTGTCTCACGCATGGCATTGAGGACAGCCTCTTCACCTTCATCTCGGTTTGCCCAATAGTTACCAGCATACACACCACCAAGGCACGCCGATGCAGCGATAATTCCCTCTGAATATTTATTCAGTAGGTCGTAATCAACACGAGGGTAACGATAAAAGTTCTCAGGCTTGTAGCTGTTTGACACAAGAAGAAATAGATTCTCCAACCCTTTCTGATTTTGTGCCAACAGCACGAGATGGCGGCGGCGATTCAGGACACTCTTGACAGCACGCTTGGAGGCAGCTTCATCCTCAACGGTCGCTCCAGACACCTCGCTGTCGCTTTTCTTTGTTTTCTTCTCAGCTTTCACTCGTTCGTATTCTTCGCGCCACTCGCTAATGGAAGGGATAAAATAGGCCTCCATGCCAAAAATTGGCTTAAAGTCCTTGCCATCTTCAAGCATCTTCTTTGCATGAAGAACTTGATGCGAAAGGCCGTTCATATTTCCATGATCTGTGAGGGCTAGCGCATCCATTCCATTTTCATAGGCAAAGTCCATGTGTTCATTGGGAAAACCCAAGCCATCAAAAATAGAGCCTGCAACGCTATGTGCGTGCAGGCCAACAAATGGGATTCCTGGTTCTGCTCTGTCAGTCATCTGGTTCGTATCCAATCCGGTTGTATTCTCTATATTTTAGTATATGGGGGCCTGGACGTGCAAGTTCTTTTCTCTCTTTTGAGCCTAAAAACAAACAATATTTATCCCAAGAATCAATGGGATAATACCAAGGAACCTCGGCCTCTACAGCGTTTTCAATTATACCATTTTTAAATACCATGTCAAGAGTGAAATGAGAAGCAGCGTTCCTTTTTTCTAACAATTCCGACTTAATTAGGTCCTCTCTTCGAAGCTTCAAAATATCCCTAAATAATTTCCAATCTTCGGCATCAAAAGTGAAACCAAGCTGTGCTCCTGTTCTAATTGACTTTCCTTGGTGTGTCAAAAAAAATGGGTTGACTGATGATATCGATTTTCTCTGGCCTCTTAAAAAGTCTGCTCGATATGCTCCATGTGGAAACGATACATAATATTTCCTAGGGGACAACTGACTGCTTAATCTGGAGCATACGGAAAAACATCTTGCCGCCCCATGTATAACGCTCCATGCTAAACAATCTCTTCTTTTCCTGTCCCTATGATGCAGGGGTATGTAAAACACAGGAATCCTTCTTTTATTGTTGCTGGGATGGACATCAAATCTATTAAAATAAACAGGATCCATCAAATAATCACCTATTCTATACCTTATCAGCGGCGACACATCATCATTGCAAACTATCCATATGGTTTCGCAACCTGCCCAGGCACACTCCAATACTGCGTTCTCAATTGCTGTGAAATTCTTTGCCAGCGGCATGAGACAGTCGGACCAGTCCATTCCAAAATCCATCTTTTGTGCCGCTACTGGGACAATGCCAGCTAAATGAAATAAATTTGGGTGTTGGTGTCCATTTTCTAACATAATCGTTTATTAATTGTCTGCAGCTGGGCGTTTACATGCTGAATTTCTATCTCCTCTTCATTGCAAACGTGATGAACAATTGTATCACTATTTTTATAGATATCCCGACCGATCAACTTTGCTTCCCTGCGATCGTGCTCTAATACAATCGCGTAATACTGGGTTGCTTGTTTTATTTTGCTAAATCCGTTTGAATATCCCCTTAGACCGGCCCCTTTCATCATGTTTTTGGCTTTCAACCTAGCAAAGTTTTCTGAATAGTCTAGATCAGCTATCTGGTCCTCTGTCATATATGATACTGCCACCATATCTCTGGTTGTTTTCCGAGTTCCCGGCCTTTCAGAGGGATAAAAAATTATTTCCCTAACAAAGTCGTCGTCAGACTTAAGCATAGTCGTTTCGTGCTTAGACATTCCCTTCGTAATAAGCCAGTCATAAACTTTGTATTCTTTTTTTGCCTTAAAGACTGGTTCTGCCAATCCGTGTATATTAATTTCGTCAAATATTAAAAGCTTATTAAAGGATATCTTTATTTTTCTAGAATCTGTATAGGCCTCTGCGTAATTGTCCTCTAAAATTCTTAAACTAGTGACCTTGTTTGTAAATGGCAGAAGGCCGGCTAGTGAAAGAAACGCCCCAAGTCGATTCCACAGGCCCACCTTGCTTATGTTGTCAAAAATTTTATTTTTAGAAATTTCAAACCTAAGAGGGACCTTTTTATCAATATACAAAACCGGCAAGCTATTACAATACCCATGTAAAAATGCAGGTAATGTGCCACCTATTATGAGTTTGTCAAATTCGTATACATGGTCTCTAATTCTTTCCATGTCTCGCTTCTCTATATGCATTCACTGTTATCGGCCAAAGCTCAGTAGCTATATCTAGACACGCTTTGGCTACCTGTTGTATCTCGTGTTGCGCTCCACTATGCATGCGTAAATCAATAAACTTTAAAAGATTGTTTAAGTTGCAAGTTCCATAATACTCTGTGTAGAGATTTTGCGGGAGGACGCCTCGTGCTTGCTCACGGCAAACCCCAGAGGCAATTAAATTATCAAACAACTCCAAAGACGCATTGTGGTGGTTTCTCACGAGGACATTCGCAGGACTTTCTACAAGCCCGCTCATTTCAGGGTGAGCATGAGAAACTTGCGGATTGATTAGTTTTTCTGGATTTGACGCCTGTCTGTTTGACTTATGCTGTGTTCTAAAAGCCACCGGTTCATAAAATCTGAGGTCGACATCAGTGTATCGCCTGGATATTTCATTATACGACCAAGTGCGATGACGGTGGTGCTGGCTACGAATAAACAAAGGAACACAAAAACGAAATGTAACACTATTATGCTCCAGAGTCGAAGTATGTCGATGCTCAATAAGATATTTAATTAGCTTCTTATCTTTATCATCTACTCTTTCTTTTTGTTTTCCAAAAGAAACTCTTGCTGAATTTACAACTGTTATGTCTTCGCCCATATGTTGGACGTATTCAACACGTCCAATGCCGTCTCCAAAAAGCTCAATACTACGCTTCATTAGACCTCTCTTTGAATTATGCCTAAAATATAATTTTCTAGTACCAAATGATAAATTGAACCTTCAAGGGAAATTTCTTTTAACATCGATCTTTCTACAACAAGGGTGTCGCCAGCCATTAAAAGTTGCGACACATCGGGGGCCGCTGCGACTACAGAAACAACCACATACGGAGATTGCGGTTTCCGGTAGTTTTCGGGAAGCAAGACTGCCCTCTCTTCCTGTTCCTCTTGTTCCTCGGGCGGCAGCACAAGAATATGGCGATTTCGTGGTTCTAATATCATATTTCACACTCTCTTTCTAAATTTTCTGCGTGTAATTCATATTGTTCATGAGAGATAAAGCTCCCAGCCCGCTCCTTGCATCGCTTGCAAACGAAGACAATACTCATATAATTGCCCTGCACTGCTCTCACACTAACTGGTTTCCATTGGTGTAGCTTTTCTGTGTTACTACAGTTGGATTCTCCAAGGCTTTTTGGCAATAGATGATTGAACTTCACATTTGTCTCCCATATTATTATATCAAGTAATTAAATAAAACTTAACCACATTTTGAAAAACCGCAACCAGTACAGGTTACACATCCTTCGACATAAATTAGCCCTTCCGATTCACACGACGGGCAAGTCTTCTCAGAAGCCTTCTCTCCATCTTGGATATAATTCTTGAGAATACGTGCAATACATCGAGAGAAGCTAAACATATCGCTCTGTCTATTTTTTTGAAGTTGCTCCACAACATAATTAATCTTTGCTCCATGTCTTAGTGATAATGAAATCATCCTAGTGAAGATGGAGTTGTTGGGATTATCAAATACTTTTACAACGTTTTTAATCAATACCTCATCTTCATCATTGCCAAATCGCAAATCATATACAGAATTCATTGTTTTACGGGGGTGCTTGACAATGGTTCCAGTCTTATATTTTCTTGGAATCTCAATCAAGTTTGCTAAGCCGCCCATGACTTCATACGGCTTCCCTTCCCAGAGGCCAACGAGAAACACCCATTTTTCACCAGCGATAGTTGTGTGGTGAATATCGCAGGGCAACTCCTTGGGGCGCTTGGGAGCGCTGTGCTGTAGGAACATCTCTTCTGCTTTTTCGGTGTTGGCGATAAGCACACCAGAGCGAGAGCCGTCAACGTAAACTGTGATGCCCTTAAGACCCTGCCTCCAACCCTCCAGGTATAGCTCTCCAACAGTAGAGGGTTCAGTGCCCTTGGGTAAATTAATAGTAGAACTAATTGAATGATCAATGTGTTGCTGAATAGCGGCCTGAATTTTTATTCGTTGTTGCCAATCAATTCCATCACTCTCGGTAAAGAAATCAGGAATTTGGCCTCCCCCTTGATCAAACTGCTGGAGATACTCCCTCACATTGTGGTGGAACACCTTAAACTCCTGCCAGCGATCACCAAGTTCGTCAATAAAATCAGCTGCCTGGTCTTGTTCGTTGTGAGACAACTTGCGCCTTCTGGTGTACCAATTTCGGAATACAGGTTCTAAACCAGAGCTGGTTTGTGACATGATAGAAACACTGCCCGTAGGGGCATTCGTTAGAATGGAAATATTTCTTCTTCCGAATTCTTTAATCGCGATCCGTAGGTGCTCTGGGAGCGACTGGATAAATCCGTTATTTTTCTCGGTCTCCCAGTCAAATATGGGAAAAGAGCCACGTTCGCGAGCAAGTTCAACACTCTGCTCGTAAGCCGCAACCTTGAGAGTTCCGTAAATGCGATCAATGACCTCTAAAGCTTCTGGCGAATCGTATGCTAGGCCCAAGCCAGCAATGGCGTCTGCGAGACCATGGGTTCCTAACCCAGTGCGCCGCCCTTTAGTACAAGCCTCCAATAGATTGTTCCATAACTCGCGCTCATCCGCTGTATCAGCAGCGCGCAGGATAGCCTCTAGTTTTTCTATTTCAAGTTCTACAAGATCATCAGATAAGCGCATAGCCTTATTGACTACTTTTGCAAATTCAACAAAATCAAAACGAGCGTCCCCTGTCCAGCGCTTCTTTACGAAATTCTTCAGGTTTACTGAAATTAATCGGCAACTATCGTAGGCCGAGAGGGGGATCTCACCACAAGGGTTCGTGGTCAGTGTTTTAAATCCTTGGTCTGCATATGATTCTGCCGGTAGGTTTTTTACTATATTGTCCCACATGAGAATGCCAGGCTCGGCAGTCTTTGTAGCCGATTCAACAATTGCCTCCCACACCTCTTTTGCCCTCACAATAGTGGTGTAAGTTGGGCTAGAGGAGCCCACGGGAAAATGAAGATGATAGTTATCATCAGCGATTACTGCTTTCATAAAATCATCGCTGATACGGACTGATACGTTGGCCCCGGTGACTTTGGTAAGATCGCGCTTCATCTTGATAAACTCAAAAACATCGGGGTGGCGCACATCTAGGCTAATCATCAGTGCCCCACGGCGACCATTTTGACCTATCATACGACAAACATAAGAATAGAAATCAGCAAAGCTCCAAGCGCCAGTAGTCGTACCAGCCGAGTTATTGACAGGAGTATCTTGTGGCCGTAGATTACTAAGGTCAAGCCCAACGCCACAACGGCGTTTAAATAAATTGGCGAGGTGCTTACCAGCATCCATGATGGAAGATATGTTATCAGCTGGGCTGTCCACCACCACACAATTTGAGAGAGATACGTTAACATGATTATTTCCAATTCCCATCATTGGCGATCCTTGGGGGACCACTTGATTAAAGTTCTTTAAGAGTGTATAAATTTCATCATATGAAAGAGCGCGGGTGCCCCCAAATTTGGCTTCCATCCGGGCGAACTCAGTAGCCAAGCGAATGTGCATGTCATCGGGGGTGAGTTCAGTGAGGTTGCCCTTTTTATCTTTGAGGCAATATTTGGTCATAAAAACATTTGTGGCCAACTCATCCCCATTAAAATATTCTAAAGTAGCTTCTCTTACTTCCTCCGCGCTATGCATTTTTAACTCTTCCTTTCTTCTTAAACTTCTTATACTTGTCAAATAGGTGCTGTGACTGTTCCTTTGAAGATGGCGCCATGGATGCGTTTAGATTCTCCTCTGTCGCTGGCGGCAGCACCTTGATAGATACATTAGACGTGTCCATAAATATAGGATAAACCAGCCCATCAGGTCCGTTACGGTTCTTAGCAATGAAAACCCTCCCACCATTGACCGCCTTATCTTCGATGGTCCGTGAGATGGAGAAAATGAAATCCGCAACAAAGCATTTGTTAAATGCTTCTGAAATGGACTCCATTGTAATGACCTCTGCGTTTAAGCCAGAGCGGTTCGTCTGCGAAGCCGTCCAAATGGACAGCCCAAACTCCTGTGCCATGCCGCGCAAGTCTTCGTAAGTATTTTCCAGCTCATGACGTCGTTCGCGATGAACAGACACCGGACGTAAAAGATCAGCGTAGTCGACCAGCACCACATCCGGCTCAATACCACGATTTCGCAGCTTCTCTAGGTGGTTCTTGATTGTGTTGGTGCTGGCTGACCGGGTCGGATATTCTTTAATAACGAGCTGTCCTGGGATATCCTTGACCATCTCATAAATCTGCTCTTTGAGGGGAATAAGTTCGTTCAATGGAAGTCCGGTTAGGCAGCTATCAAACCGTCCGCCGACAACGGTGTCTTGTAGCTCTAGTGTGTAATATACCACAGTTTTGCCGGCTTTTACAGCCTGCGCACCAATATGC
>Ga0080013_1006080_pt1 | contig 10902 bp, 31 predicted proteins | sample ETNvirenome_6_85_FD_69236 | JGI IMG/M metagenome (GOLD analysis project Ga0080013, IMG submission 69236) | Marine viral communities from the Pacific Ocean - ETNP_6_85 (SPADES assembly) (version 2) | ecosystem: Environmental > Aquatic > Marine > Oceanic | place: Pacific Ocean | collected 2013-06-19
AAGATCTTTTTAAACAATATCATAACAAAGTTCCATTTGTAAAACAGTTGATGGACAATGTAATGTATAGAGCCCAGGACTCTGGTAAGATTAGAACTCTACTAGGTCGTTTGTGTAGGTTCCATCTATGGGAACCAAATCAGTTTGGAATTCATAAAGCCTTGTCACACGATGCAGCGCTCTTGGAACACGGACCAGGGATCAAAAGAGCTTACACTTATAAAGCTTTGAATAAATTGATTCAAGGATCAGCAGCTGACATGACAAAAAAAGCAATGTTAGAACTTTATAAAGAAGGAATTACACCACATATACAAGTACATGATGAATTAGATATTTCAGTTGATGGTAATGCAGATAAAATAAAAGAGATAATGGAAAGTGCAGTTTCACTTGAAGTTCCTAATAAAGTAGACTATGAATCTGGGCCAAATTGGGGTACAATAAAATAAAAATAAAAGAGGAGTATATTATGGAAAAAGTAATACACAATGCTAAGAGAATATGGAACTTAGCAATAAGCAACAAAAAAGCTACAGCTGTAGTTGTGGTTGCTGTAATTATAGTAGTACATTTAATTACTAACTAGTAAACATGAATGGCTTATCTTAATGCAAATATACCAGTCACGTATGCACAGATAAGAAGAGAATATCTTTATGATCTTAAAGAACATCACGGAGAAGTTGAAGACTGTATTATCTTTGGTCTTAGCTCTATTACAGGTCGCCCTATTTTATTCCATGCAATTATGGAGAATGGGGCTATCTTTTATCGTCTCCCGATATCTGCCTTCATACAGAGAGGTTTTAGACCGGAAGATGTTCCTAAACATAGACTTGATGAACTTCAGTTATGGAATTGTTTTAGCTATTATCCTGCTGTCACTTCTTATGATATTCTAGATGGACAGTGCGGCAAATATTTCGGTAAAGATAAGCAAACACATCCTGGAAAATATTTATTTACTGTTGACTGGGCACATCCAGAGAGTAATATAGTCGACACAGATCATTCTGAAATTTCGCATGAACATAAGTGCGCACACATACTTGCGTTAGATGACGGCAACTATGCGGCACAGCCAAACAATCGTATCATATGGAGTATTCCATCATTCACAGTTAGAGATGAAGTTCCTGACTGGAAAGTACAAACAAGTGATTGGAATGTTGAAGATACTGGTAAATGGAAAACAGAAGATACCGATAAATTCTTCTATAACATTGAGGAAAAAGATGAGTAAATGTAAAAAATGTAATCACAATTGCCACTGCAATGGAGACCTTCATGCAGATGAATATGGAATTTGTGTTTGTGATAATTGTCAATGTAAAAGAGAATATAAAAAAGAAAAAGATCATGCTACCGACATGACTTATGAAAACGAAAAATGAGGTGTAGTTATGAATTACAGATTCACAGGAATACTTATAATATTGATGTGTTTACTAGCTTTTTGTGTCAAACCAGCCTCGCACACTCCATTGAAAACTAACTTAAAAGATTATATAATACTGCTCCCAGAACCTGTAATTTCTGATAATGAAAAGGCCTGGAACGAGATTGATTAGATATGATGGAAAAAATTTTAACTTTGTTAGTGGGACTCTTAATAGCATTAGGAGGATGGTCGCTATCTAGAACATTTGAATTGTCTACAGGTCAAGCTGTACTTCAAAATAAAGTTGAGAAACTTGAAATGCAAATCACATTAATAGATGGGAAGATGGATGAGATGTTTGACATGGATGAAGAGATCATGGACCAACATAAAAAATTATTTGAAAAATTAGAACGAGGAAATACGGGGTATAGTTATAACTAATGGCACTTAAAATTTCAGAAGAAGCGGCAGTTCAAATGCCGATGAAGACGGTAGCGTCCCTGATCGCGCTGGTTGCGATCGGAACCTGGGCTTACTTCGGCGTTATTGAGACTCAAAATAAGCTTTCAACACAAGTAGAGTTAATGTCTAAAGATTTAATTGAGAATACAGATTTTAGAATCAAGTGGCCACGGGGTCAATTAGGCTCATTGCCCGCTGATTCTGAGCAATTCATGATGATCGAGGATTTGTATAAGACCACGGATAAGTTAAATGCACATATCGAGAATATGGCTTTAAATAAAGTCAACATAGAATTTTTAAGAAAACAAATGGATAAAGTGTTAGAAGATATTGAAAAACTAAAAGATGCAAATAGAGAAATACATTATAAGAATGGAGGCACTCAATGATTGAAGCTGTAGTAGGATTATTAATGTTTATAAACGGAGAGATCAAGGAGGCACGTATTCAGGACTCAATGGGGCTTTGTCTCCGACATAAACGCGAAGCGGAGAGACAGTATAATGAAAGTGTGTCCTATAAATGCTGGAAGGGTTCAGCAGAATTAGAGTCCAATATTGATGGATCTAAGTCCATTAAAAAATTAATCATTGAATAATGGATAAAAAAGCGTATGCTTTTTTTCTTAAAAAGAATAGGAATATAAACAAACATAATCCCATGGCAGTTGAACTTCAAGATAATAAATATAATATGCGTGTAATTAAAAATAAAAAGAAGTATAACAGGAAGAGGTATAAAAATGCAACTGAGTAAACATTTTAAATTAGAAGAATTTACCAAGTCGATGACAGCGACTAGGAAGGGAATTGATAACTCACCAGGAGCAGGTGATATTAAAAATTTGGAGAATGTATGTTATGAAATACTGGAACCGGTTCGTGCGAAGTTTGATAGACCCATTACTATTACCTCTGGCTACCGCTCCGAGGCGCTTTGTGAAGCGATCGGCAGCAAAAAAACGTCGCAACATGCTAAGGGCCAGGCGGTTGACTTCGAAATAGCTGGTGTACCAAATATTCAGACAGCGTATTGGCTACAAAACAACGTAGACTTTGATCAATTAATCTTAGAATTCTATAACCCTGAAGATCCAGCAGGTGGTTGGGTTCATGTTAGTTATAATGAAAAAGGATCTAATAGAAAACAAGTCCTTACTTATGATGGCAAAAGTTATGAAAACGGGCTTCCCGAAATGAAATGGAAGGACGGCCAAGTTGTCGAATAAGGTTTTTGATAATGTTTTTAATAAAATAGATACTGTTCATGGGGTGTGTGAAAACTGTGGACATAATACAATATTAGTTGCAATAGTATCTGAATTCTATAGATGTATTAATTGTGGATATGACACAAAACAACATGTAAATGGAAGTATTAGATATTTAAAAGTATCAGAGAGAGAGAAAGAAATTTTAAAACAACATAAAAATGGCGAAAAAATTTAAAGCATTTGTAGAAAGAGACAGACCTAAAAAAAGAGGTTCCCGTCAACATAAAAAAAATAAAAGTAAAAGCGAAAAGCGCCAGCAAAAGCAGACGCGCTACAAAGGACAGGGGAAATAAAATGGCAGCACTTAAAAATAAGGAACATTTTGAATTTGTAACTAACTATGAAAACATTATTAATTTAAAAAATAAAGTTTTAAAGTACACTGAAGAAGATTGGAATAAATATGATTATAGACAAAAAACCTTTGATCCTCATCGGTTTACTAAAACACTTCCCTTAATATGGAATGAATTAAACAAAGATAGTAAAAGAAATTTAGAAAAGAATGGAAGAAAATTCTGGCCTGAAGAAGAAAAATACAGGGAAGATCTAGACGCATTTACTAAAATATTTGAAAATCATTATGGTCCAGGTTTTATAGCTACAGCTATGTTAATTAATCTACCAGCTAAAAAAATCATTGAGCCTCATGTTGATGGCTATGATCCTTTTTTTGAAAAATGCCATAGAAATCATTTAGCAATTATTACCCATGAAGATGTTATTTTTCAAATAGAACATGAAGAGAGAAATATAAGAGAAGGCGAACTATTTCAAATTAATAATAATACATGCCAACATATGGTGAAAAATGGATCCCTTATTGACCGAGTACATTTATTAATGGATTGGTTACCAACCTCTTGACAGGGGTCCTAATATATCCTATATAAAGAGTAAAGGAGAAAATATGAAAGAAAAAAAAGTAAAACTAAACATAAAAGGCATAACACCAAAACAATGGGGTGTGTTAATTCTTGAACTTAATTTAATGAAAAAAGCATGGCGTCCTTATGGAGTAGATATAGAACTTCTAGCCTCCGGGATTAAACAAATTATTGAAAAGGGTACAAGAAAATATGATCCAAAAAATAATGACCGAGAGATAAAATATTAAACTTTAGGTTTCTCAAGAGGAATAAGTATTTTTACAGAACGGCATTCAAATTTAACGACCATTTTGTGTTTTTCTATATGGTCTTTGTCCCATTCTTCCAGCTGTTCTAAAGCCAAAAAAGTATTGTGTGCTAATTTGTACCCAGAGGCCACACAATCATAATGCGTACTGTACTGATAACCGGCCACCGTATTAGTTGGACATTGGCCGCTGATCATACTACACATATGCAAAACTAATATAAATTTTTCCATTGACACCTATTGTAAATAATTATATATAATCCTATATATCAAGTAATAATAAAAAAAGAAAGGTTATAACAAATGACAGATATAAGCAAATACAAAAGTATAGCTATAGATCATGATTGCTATCATAAGATAACTAAACTCACTAAACACATGTCACCTAAATTTACAAAAATATCTAGGGCGCAAGTTGTTAAAGTTCTTGTTGAAGAAAAAGTAGAGAAGTTAAATGGAAAAATCAAAAAAGTATAACGTACACGCAGCTATTTGTCCTGACTGCAACGGTAATGGATATATTAAAGCTGTGATAGAAGAAGGTAGAGAACACATAATTATTCAATGTAAGACATGTGACTCGGAAGGAGAGATTTATGTGGATGAGTCCGAAGTTGTGGAGTCTTATATCGATGCTGATAATGCTACAGATCGTGGTAGATTACATTAAATGATACACGATACAGACAAAGCATATATTGCTGGCCTGTTTGATGGTGAAGGAAGTATTCATTTTAAAAGAGGACCGGAAAAGAAAAAGAAACATAAAGGTAAACCTGGATATAGAATCTCTAATAGCCTACGTTTATCTATGGAAGTTACTATGACAGATCGTTCTGTTTTAGTGTGGCTTCATGAAGTCTTAGGAGTTGGTACTTTAACCGACAAACCACGGAAGGGTAAACGGGTTGATGGTACGCCTTATCTTAAACAATATAGATGGCGTTGTACATTTAGAGATGCTTATTATGTTTGTTGTTTAATCTGGCCTTGGGCACATACTAAACTACCTAAGATTCAACAAGTAATAGAGCATTACACAACTCAAATTGAAAATGGTAAAGTGATTGATTTAAAAATGTATAAGGAGAACAGACTTGCTCAACAAAATAATTTATAATTTTTTAAATTTTATATACCATTGGTCAACGTACCTAACGAGTTGGTCCTGGTTTAAGTTATACGGAGATAGAAGGAAAGGTTATGGTTATAAAAAAACTAAACCTAAAGGTGGAATCTTACGTATGGATCAAACGAGAATAAATTATTATAAAAGTTTAATTAGTTATGACAAGCGAGATAATCTTGTTGAACAGATTATAAAGGAGAAGATGAATAATGGTAAAAGAAAAAGGTAGACAGTGGGACGGTAAGTCTAGACCGTCTGATGATACTTACCGTAAACGTTGGAACGAGATCTTTGGTGAAAAGGAAAAGACTTTACATGAAGAGTTGATGGAAGGTTTTAAAAAGGAACAGGAGGAATTAAAAGATGAAGAAGAGAATACACGTGAACATGCACCACATTCGTCACAACAAGAAGCACGGGACGAATAAACCTGTGATAACCGTTAAGACTTCTAAGTCTAATGATTATGGTCATGAGGTTGAAATATTTGGTCCTAGTAAAATTATATATAGTCCTGATAAACCATTAAGTTGTGGTGCTAGAGTTTGGATAGAAACAGAAGCAGAGGTTAAAATAGCATGATGAATGATGAAGATATAAAGGAATTCCACGATCTTGATAAATTAAAAGGGTTAAAGAAAAGTAATAAATACAACTATATACGAGGAAAACAGCTCACGGACCCCGGATCAGGGACCAGGGTTTATGAGATAAGTAATTATAGACTTCCTTCAGTTACTACGATATTAGGCGCTACAAAAAATCAAGATTTTTTAAAGAAATGGAAGGCTAAAGTTGGGGAAGAGAACGCAGAACGAATCAAGAATCATTCTAGTGCACGGGGGACTTGTATGCACAAATTCCTGGAACATCATATTCTCGGCACTGGCTGTGTTGATCTTACAAGCATCGGACAAGAGGCGCGTCCCATGGCCGACAAAATTATTGAGGTGGGGCTCACACCTATTGAAGAATACTATGGGTCGGAAGTTATGTTACATTACCCGGGCCTTTACGCAGGGAGCACGGACTTGGTCTGCTTACATAATGGCATGGAAACTATTGTTGACTTCAAGCAGAGTAACCGTCCGAAAAAGGAAGAATGGATCGAAGATTATTATTTGCAAATCGCAATGTACGCAATGGCCCACGACTACGTCTACAAGTCTAAGATCGAACAAGGAGTTATCATGGTCTGCACGCCTGATCTATATTATCAGGAGTTCAAGACAGAAGGAGCTGACCTTAGAGCCTGGAAACACAAGGCATTAAAACGAATTAACATGTATAACGAACTTATGCATGATGAGAAAGAAAGAACAACACCAATGAAAGCGGAGGATTTTGTCAAATGAACTGTTGGCACTGTAATACAGAATTGATATGGGGTGGAGATCACGATACGGAGGATAATGAGTACTATGATATAGTTAGTAACTTATCGTGTCCTGAGTGTCATTGTGCTGTTGACGTGTGGCATCCATCCGAGAAATTAATAGAGGAGTACGAAGAGCATGACAGATCAAACAAGATGGGGAATAGACCTAGTTCAAGTAAAGAATAAGGCGATAAAAAGGCAGAAGGATCTTGTAGCACGGGCCATGGAGAGTGTGGTCAAGCTGGACGAATCAGGGATCACGGACCTCATGATCTTAATTGAGGCGGAATATGAGCGGAAGTATGGCGAAAATGTGGCAAGAAAGTACACAAAAACAGTACTATAGTATTCTGTGACAGATTTTATTTTTTTTTTCTGTTTTGACTCGGAGATTTGCTGTCCAAGTGTACTTTTGCTCTAGAAGTGTTGGTATATATGACTTTAGGGTGGACACTTTTTGGTACACTTTTTATTTTTGGTACACTTTAAAGTGTACTATCAAATTTCGGTCCACGCGCGCGAATGTGTTTTTTTTAAAAAAAAATCTGTGGTAGAATACTATAGAAGGAAATGATATAAGGTAATTATGAAATCCAAGAAAAAATCTAGAAGAATTAATAGCTACACTAAACCTAAGACTGTTAAGCAAGCTATGCCCTTTCCTTTTAAACGTGTGCGTATCGATTGGATTGATATCATCACTGAAGGTGGCTGGGGTACTGATAAAGAGTTTAAGAACATGAAACTAGCAACACCTGTAAGTGAAGGTTGGTTATTTAGTAAGGATGAAGATACTGTAAGGATCTTTGCTGGCTATGATGTTGATGATGATGGTTCTATTCACTTTTCGGAGCGATCGGTGTTTCCAACTTCTTGTGTGAAGAAGATAACTCGGGTTCACTAATATCCTGTGACTCGCCGTCGACAGACTTCAGATTCAATAGAGGTGCGTAGTCGTCTAAAATTTGTTTCATTTTTGCTGTTAGCTGTTCTTCTGTTAGGTCCTCTAGTTTTCCTGTTTTTATTATTTTTCTGTCTATATATAGCCCTGCCGCTTTCCCTCTACTTACTTCCGCATTAACTGCAGAAGAGAATGATCCTTTCTTTAAAGCTGCTTGTTTAATTCTATCTAATTCTGCTATATGTTTTGAATAACTAACTTCATGTTTTTGTAATCGTTCGTCTTGTAGCTTTCCAATATACTGTACTACTAGAGGTGATAGTCTTGGATTTGTTAACTCACTACCTTCAACACGTGAACGTTTAGGTGAATATCCTGCCAGCTCAGCTGCTTCTGACTTTGACACTGGTCCTTCTGGTCCACCAAATATTAAATATTCGGCAAATCTCTTTTGCATTTCTGTCAATCTTTTTGGAACTCCCATATTGACTTTTTAAGGTAATAGTCCTATAAAGTCAAGGTATGAAAGACAAACGTACATATACTAAATTGAAAGAACACGGAGAAGATATGAGTCATGAGAATGAAGCTAAGATTAAACACGAGGCCAAAGAAGATAGAGGTCCTAATGATCTAACCTTAATGGCAGAATTACATCAAAAAGAAATATGGGAATGGAAGCAAAAAGAAGGTGAATACATTCAAACTAAAAATCTATTAGATGGTTCTAAAAGAATTATTGCTGAGATGAGTTCTAAAATGGTAGAGCAAGTTAGAATTATAAAAGAATTAGAGCAACAAATTGAAAGACTTGTTGCAGAGAATAAAAAATGAGAGTAAGAGACCTACAACAATTTTTAGAATCTTTTACTGCTAGTAATAAGTCAGGCACAAGACAAGGCAACGCTGTTAGTGATGCTGTACTTTACGTTGAAGTAAATGGTCAACTACATGAAATTAAAAAAATGGAAGTACACGAGAACAGTCAAACTATATTTGGAGCCAAAGGCAACCATGAATCTCATCGTCTTGTTATGAAAACAGCACCAAGATCTAACATAGTTTTACCGGGGAATCTGCGTACGCCGGGCGCATAATGCGTGGCGCCATTACCTCAATAAAGACATGGGTCCAGAGGCAAAATTTTACCAACAAATCAAAAGAAATCTTAAAGAATTTTCCTTCATTAGGATTGAAAACTCTAGCCTACTTGGTACTCCTGATCTATTGGTCTACAATACTTCTGGGCACTTTTGTACTATAGAGCTGAAGGTAACGAAGAGTAAAAAAATTAGATTTTCACCACACCAAATAGCCTTCCACACACGTCATAATAAGAACACATTTATCATGGTAAAGGCCCTTGGTCCTTTACCCAAGAAAACTTCTTCAGTTTTCTTGTTCCGTGGTTCACGAATCAAGGAGCTTGCTGCTTGCGGCTTGATGCTTGACGCTTGTTACTCTGGTTGGGACGCTTGTCGCTTGGCGCTTGAAGCCTGAACCAGAACTGGTTCAGGTTTGCTTGATGCTTGTCGCTTGCTGCTTGAAGCTTGGGGCTCTGCAACCTGCCCACGCGTTGAGTTAGCAGTAGAGTCCTCCCGAGCTTGAAGCTTGTGGCCCGGACCAGGGCGCACGCCGACTGCAGCCGTCGCTGCCTCTGGGCTAATGGCCTGATCCGATTTATTACGCTTGCGTAATTCTTTATAATAGTTTGGGTGTTTAAATTCGTGCATTAGTGTTTACCGTATATAACAGATTTAACGTCTTTATTCCAGCAAGCCCTGCAATCCATGCATTTGCCGCCCTGGTCCGGGGCTGGACAGGTTCGAGCTTCGCCAGTCGTGACGCCTGAGTCATGAGACCAGGCAGCTGGCACAGGTCCGTCAATCTTGCTTCGTGATAGTCTGATTACCAGGTTAGCTGGCACCTGTTCAGGGTCCGGCAGGAATTGCCGCTCTTGAGTGGGCAGCCAGTGATTGGTATCCGGTGTAAGTCTACACACCTCCAGGATCTTGGCCATATGTTCAGGGCTCTGGACGTCGCCGGCGTCGTGCCATCTAAACCATTTGTGACGCTTGATCACCGCAGCCATGGCCTGAACCCATTGCGGATGGTCAATTGCTTTCAGCCTCCTGTATTGAGCTTCTTTGATTGCTGGGTACCTGGTATAGTTGCCCTTCTTAGCATAACAAAAAAAGCAAGGCGTGCCTTCTACCTGCGACAGCTTCCAGCCTGTCTTACATTCCCATGCGGGAAGGCTGTAGCTCAGGCCAGGCATCTTGCTTGTTTTTGTAAAACTGTCTGTAATTTTTAAAGCGTCTTTTACTAACATTCTGTAGTCCTTACTCCTGTTTCATTGCTTTGCAGTTCCAGCTCGACCGCTTTTTTTAAATCATCGCTGTGATTCAAAAGCTTGTCAACTGTTTCCCTGATCGGCTGGTTGCTGTGCTTGTGACTGTCTAAAAACTGAATCACATCTACCAGTGTCCGGTCGTAGTCGTGTAATAATCTTAACGTTGCTCTATATGGTTTCATAGTTCTTTCTCCTTTAATTTATAGGATACTGTAACAGAGTACAGGTCCCTTGTCAAGCTTGCTGCTTGACGCTTGCAGCTTGCAGCTTGCCGCTTGTAGCTTGAGCCCTGAGCCTCGAGCCATCGCCAATGGCCCAGGTAAACCCGGGCCATTGGTGCTCCTGGACGTCTACTCATTAATTCCAGACGCTGTCAACCAGCGCGCCGTTTGTTGCTTTGTTCAGGGCTTCCAAATACTCAGTCTCCGTAAGTTTTAGGACATCCAAACAAAATAAATGTTTGTCTCCCTGAAAGCCTGGAGTCTGTAAATACTTTGGAACAGAGTCCAGCAGCTCCTGACGTTTCGCGCCTCCTGGTAAAAACTCTTTTTTTATTTCTGGTATTTTCTTTTTCATAATTTTTCCTTTCTAAATTCATCCTACACTATCCCGTACCTGTTGTCAAGCTTGAAGCTTGCGGCTTGTAGCTTTATTTTTCTCGCTCGCTTCGCTCGCTCGACCAGTGAGAGATTGAAGCCGGCGTGCTTTATTTTAATAGCCTAGGCAACAGGCTTATCACTGTATCCAGTGCTCTCACTGATCCCAGGTCCAGCCAGGTTAGGCTGATGGTCCTTTCCGCGTCCGCAAGTTTGAGCGGTCTCAGAGGCCTCAGGACTACAGGATTGTCATCACGTTTAGCGCGAAGCATTTACC
>Ga0080013_1006082_pt1 | contig 10898 bp, 9 predicted proteins | sample ETNvirenome_6_85_FD_69236 | JGI IMG/M metagenome (GOLD analysis project Ga0080013, IMG submission 69236) | Marine viral communities from the Pacific Ocean - ETNP_6_85 (SPADES assembly) (version 2) | ecosystem: Environmental > Aquatic > Marine > Oceanic | place: Pacific Ocean | collected 2013-06-19
TTAGTTTATTATGACTAATCTTGGTTAGCAATTTCGTCATTTTCAGCAAATAATCGTAGTTTTTTGGCTTCTCGTAGGCCTCTAGGACATGCTTTGTGATTTTTGTCCTCAATTCGCAGTATTTGACGAGAAAGCGAACGGGAATGAGGTCAAAAAAGCAGTTTTCGTCGAGATTTACCTGCCCAAGCATAAAGGAGCGGTAAAATGCCTTCATCTTCTCATTGCACTCGTCCCAGTCGTCCCTCAAGCTGTCTGGACAGACTTGATCGGGAGTCTTGCCTTCGCAATAAAGAGAAGCATACTCTATTTCCCCGTCTTTTAAGTAAGGGACTGGTGCCCAGCAGGCGGTCAAGCCATCAGGAAGTTCATTGAAGGACAGCTTGCCTTCTGCATATATACCGACACATTCGTTTTTGTCGTCTAATGTTTGAAATATCAAGTTTCCCCCTAGTAAACTTTCTTGTTTAGCCCCCTGGCCGCGGACTGGGCATTTTCTTTTGTTGTCGTACTTGATTCCCCAAGCCTCTCTACCTCATAAAACAAAGAGCCCTCAGAGGAAATGATCGGTGTCATTCTCTTACTAATATAACCCATTGCTTTTGCTCTGTCAAATGACTTTTCCAATCCCACAGCAGAATTGACCAATTTGACAATTTCTGTTTCGGCATATCCAAGGTCAAGTTCAATGTTTTTAATTCTAATAAATTTATCATACCAAAAATCGTTTCCCATTCTAGCATTAATGGCGTTAAATGTCTCTTTCGTTCTTTTTTGTATTTCAGTAGAAACATTCCGTTTAGAATCAACACTTTTTACGGAAACGGATGGCTTTGCAAGGACAAGCGCATTGTAGGCGCCATACATCATCCTTTTAAGATCATCCAGTTCGTCATATTTTAAAGCGGTATACGACTTTGAGAACATCCACGCGCCGATGGAGTATTCTCCAATCGCAGTCCTCATGTCTTCAAAATAATAATCCAATATGTCTTCTGCTGTATTTATACTAGAAACGCGTTTTGATGCAAATTCCAACATTTTTTTAGAAGCGATATCGGCGACGAGGCGCCATGGTGCATTTTTATCTATTGCAAATCCACTATTTGCTGCAAGGATCTTGTAAATCTGGAAATTGGGATCGTCTATAAAATGCTTGCTTTTGTCTTCATCCTTTGAGTGATCTAGATCTGCAACTTCCAAACAGAGTCCGCTGGTCAATGGGGACGAGTGTCGGCTAATCATATAAGAAGAGTTGGTGATCGGTGTTACGCCGAGGACAGGTATCAAGAATTCCATGAAAAATGGAGCAAAATCTTCAAAGGAAAGAATACTGTTGGATTCGTCTTTTATGACATTGGCATAAGAAACAAATGAGCCATTCAAGGTGGAGCGAAGCTTCCTTTGTTGGTCAGAAACTGAAAAAACCCCTTTATGTATGAATAGTTTTGACAAGTATGTACTATCAGAAGATATTTTATTTTGAAGACTGGATTTTTCATATTCTCTCTTCATTACTTCGTATGCGTCAACGACAAAATCCAAAGCTCCTGCCTTCTTGTTGGCAGCGGTTGGGCCGGCTGAGAGCAAGAATTCAGTCTTCGGAGTTATAATTGAAACCTCCCCGGATTTATCTCGTATTCGCCCATAATGCATGTTTTCCAGAAACCAGAAGTTTTTCGTTGACTCCGGAGTGACATTTACCTCTCCGGCTTTTGAAAATGCGAATCCATTATAAAGAGAGCGGTGAATAAATACGTCTCTTGCGGACATGCTGTTTTTTCCCTTGTATGCCATTATTTATATACTCCCTTTGTTATCTTTGTCATCCCACTTTTTCGCCTATTTGTTTGGATCTGAGAGTTCGCCGGTTTTGTTTTTCGACAACGTTGCCGCGCCTCCCTTCTTGTCTTTACATCCATCTTCGGTAAGGTCAGCACTAGATCGCGCTTCTGCATTGCCGTTTGAAGTCCACTGCGCAACAATATCTGTTGTAAAATCTCTTGATATCTTGTTGGAGACAGAAATTATAGTATGATACCCGCCCAGTCCCATGACAGACGATAAAGAGCCTGCTGTCATTGGATCCCCTAGCGAAGGGCCAAAGCCAATTGGATTAATATATACCGTATCGCCGGGATAAAAACATGTATTTCCAACCATGGAGGCCTGCACACTGTACACATTCGACAAGTGCACCAAAGGATTCTTGTTGTGAATAAAGAACCTTGATTCTCTTAAATATGGTTGATCGGTCTTTGAAAAGTCAATTGACTGAAGTATTCCCTGGTGTATTTTAAGATGATATATTCCCCTGGCTGAGTCTTGATCTTCTTCTCCTGCCAGATCACTGGCGCCTGAATGATTTTCCAAATATAGCACAATATAATGAAAAAGATCTTCGGGCTTGGAGAGCTGAATTAGGTCCGGATTGTTAATCCCTGATTCAGGCAAATTCTCAACGAGGATGGAGCCGTTTGTGGTGTCATAGCACTCCTTGTCTAGATTAAGCAGCGGATCTGAGCCGTCACTATGTGCCGGAAGAGTCAAAAAGGCCGTTTTGAGATGAGTTCTTCCCTCAATGCCGCCGCCGGCGGATCCGACAGCGCATTCTGCGCCCAATGCCCTATTTATGAGTTGGGAACCCAGATCTCTCACAAAATCAATAAAGCTATAGATCTCCCTTTCTTTTTCAACGACATTTCGATACCAGAAGTCACTAAACGCCTCAATGGAAATAGGGATATCCGAAAGGCTACATGTATATGGATTTGGCTTACCTTTTACTTTCAACTTAATAGGGCCGCAAATAACCTTAATCATCTTTCCGGATCCGAAGGAGCCTTTTCTGGTACCAGTGGTAGAAAAATTCTTATCAGAAAATGCCCTGTGAGCCATTATGTCCAGCAACTCTCCTAGATAGATGAAACTAATAGGGTGCGGATTATCCGCGACTTTGTAGAGATTGTCCCAATACGTTTTGTTGATGGGTCCCATGCTGCCCATGACCCTGTTATAAAAATTGCCTATTACAGCCTCCGAAGGATCGTCTGAATCGTCGAGTGCAGAGGCAATATTGCTAATTGCCGTTATCGACGATACTTGGCCGACTTCGTTAGTGGGCAAAGAACCGGCGAGACTGAGCGTGGAACTGAAATGATCTGTCGGCGGGTTGCCGGTCTTATTGCCTTTTATCCATGCGGACAGCTTGTCCCGGTCGACGGCAATTACATTAATTCTGTGATAGAGGCCACTAATCGACGCGGGGTCACCACTTAATTCAATATCACGCTTGTCCATCAACACATGAGCCTGAGACCATCTAGATGGGGTATTTTCATCATTGGTGCGGTAATTAGCTAGCGTTTCATTGCTCAACAAATTCTTAAAAGATGCATGCCATGCGCGCTTGACAAGATCTTCTCTTTCCGCCGTTAACCTATCATATTCCTCATTCTCACATTCTTTTGCGGCGAGTTCAATCTCCTTATCTATTGCTTTCAAGTCGACCAGATCTGGGATATCCCTTATATCAGAGGGCGGGAAAACTACATTTGTTCGCAACTCAGAAGCTAAAGACTCAAGGCGCGCACGATAAGTCAGTGTAAGCGTAAATGTGCCAATCTGGGAAATGGAAAACTCGTGATCGATCATGGTCAGAAAAAGAGTTGTCTTCTGTCCTTTTATTTTATCCTTAAGGGTTATTATCTCATCAGAGCGCTGATAATGGTTGGCGTTCCACTTAACATGTGCTTTTATTTCATAAAAAGCAGGATTATAATCGTCTTCGAAGCCAGACTCATTTTTCGGTGAATTCGGACCATAACCGAGCAAGTCAAGTAGAGAATATTTTGTAGTCTCTTTTTTATCGTCTTCATAAAGGCGAATCCTTGAGAGTTGCTCAAAGTTCTGAAACTCTAAAACTAGTGTCGCCTCTATGTCGTTGCGCACAGTCTCTGGGTTTGATCCTATTAGAGACCAGGAAAAACTCTTTATGCCATAGCCGGTTTGCGGCCGGTTGAACTCACCGCCGGCGGATCCGAGTTTGCCACCATATGGTTTCGAGACGGAGTTGTCTTTATGGAAGGCCACCTGATCGCCGGCGTAGTAGGAGTCCATATCCTCTGCTGCCATTTTCTCAAATACCAACGGTATCTCTTTGTCAAACTCATAATCAGTGGTTTCAGTCGATTCGTTGGCAGTAGCTGATGTTGGCTTGTAAAGAATCTTTGAAAGCTCAATGCTCCACAGCAAATTGTTGCGCTCAAAAGTGGTCATATTGACAAAATCTTTATCGCCCTCCGACATATGGAGCCTGTTCAAAAAATCTGCTGTGGGCACTCCTTCCTTGGCGGTGGAAAATGACGTCACATAGTGCCATGGTTTGCGGATGGAGACTGATGTATGGCCGTTCCTTTTGTCAGCAAAAACAGGAAGGAGTTGAGACAAGATACATTGTTCTTTCCAGCGGATATCCGGGCGGACTGAGCCCGAGGTTGGTGAACCGGGGTCTTGAGGTGTGGTTGGGTCGCTTACTTGTTGCGCAGAGGCCTCTGCGAGTTCCTCTTGCCTGGCGGTTGGGTCAGTCATATCTCGTCCTATCTATAAAAAAGTTTAATCGCACGATCTAAGGGCTGAGGGATTGCTATTGAATCTCCAACCTTTATGTGTGATTCTGTCGGTTTCTGATTATACCACGATATTAGCCACCAAAGGCCTGGATCTCCATAATATTCAGATGCCAACTTCCAGAGACGATCTCCCGTTTTCCATATATGGAGAGAATTCGTTAAAGAATACCTATTCTGGACAGAGATCTCTGCGAATCTAGCGGTGGAATAACCAGTGATGCTTTTAACCTCTCGGCTCTCAAACAATTCATCATATATCTCGTCTGTGTTGGTTATCTTTCCCCTGTTATCATATCTAATTCCCATTTTTCATATACCTCCTGTTATCCTAAAGCTCCGCCATCGTCACCGCCGCCGCCATACCATGGAAAGTGCTCGGGACCCTGCCAAGCGCCTTTGTCCGAATAGCCGAAATTCTTTGAATCATCCAATAGGACAGTATATGACATAGTGGCCTTAATATTTTTTGGAAATGCAGATTGCCCTTCATAATGAAAGCCGTCTTCCGGAACGATATTCCAACCAAAGGAGCCCGGAAACCCTGCAAGGAGAGTGGAGGCGGTGGCCGAGTCCGCGGACGGACTTCCTTCTGCATGAGCCCAATTCATAATACCAAGATGCCATATTGGGTTTCCTCCTCCTATGATCTGAGCGTTTCCGTCGGTCATGGGATACATCATTTGAACTAATTTTGTGCACTTCTCCATGTTTGATTTTGCCTCAGTTAAATCAAACGCTGGCATGCTCCAACCCAAAGCAATTGACCTAATTACTCCAGACCAAGTATATGACCTATTTATCCTTCTGGGGAGAGCAACTTCTTGCCAATCATTAGTAATGGTCTCAGAATAAGAAATATCAAATGCCTTAAACTCAATAGAGCTTCCGGTCCATTGGTGGTGAAAAATTATTTTCTGATTTCCTGCAAAAAGATAATCAGAGTAATCATGTATCTTGGGCGCGGCTGATATTGTTGATGTCGTGCCGGCGGTGCTGTTTCCGTTATCGACCGCTTCTGCTGGTACTTCTTCTTCTGCCATCCCTCAATTCTCCTTGTTAAACATTTTTGTTGTCTGAGAGTCTTTTTGCAACATTGTGGGCCACAACTTTGCCATCCATCTCCACAGTCACATCCATGTGATTCTGTATTGGGCGCGCTGCGGCGGATCCCCCTGCTGCTGCGCCAAGCAAACGAACAGTGTGAGCCGTAATATTCGCCCCCTTTGACGCGGCAAGCACGCCTTCCTCTGCTTCGAAGACCTTTTCAATGCGTAGCATTTTCGAATCCGGCAAAGCGTTTATGTCAGTGGCCAATTTCTTGATTGGTCCGGACATGGCCGATGCTTGTTTCGCGGCATACCCAATAGAACTACCAAACTGTGCCGTTTGGGAGGCTGCGATGGACATGCCGGAATCCTTTCCGAATAAAGGTGGAGAATGCTGTTCCGTAAGCATAGTAAAACCCAAGACGCTGATGAGGCCGATGACAATGCCAATAGGCCCTGCCAAGGCAGCCAGTTTGGATCCAAATGCTGCAAAACCCGCTTGCGCCGCGAAGGCTGCAATTTTCAAAGACACCATGGCGACCTTCAACCCAATTATGGCGCCGGCGAAAACTTTGATAATGCCGGTATGCTCCTGCATAAAGTGAAGTATCCCTTTAATTCCCTTGAGAACCGCTGTAACGGGGCCGGCAAGAGATCGCATCACTTGTTGCAATTCTTGTTGTACTGTCTTATACCGCTTGTTTTCTTCAGCTAGTTTTTCTATTTCACTTGCATTCTGATTGACCGAGCCAGCAACAAGGTCAAATCTACCCTTCATAACAAGAGCCAATTCATTAACATCTTGAAGTCCCGCGGCTTCTGCAATTGCCTTTCTTTGATAATAGGACATTTGATCAAAACTCATGCCGGCCTGCCTGGTGGCATCAGAAAGCATCTGCATTCTTTTTGTCGGATCCGTTTGTTGCACCATTTTCATAACACTCAGATATGGGCCGCCCAAAACAGCATTAAGGTGGCCAACATTTTCTGCCGCGCCCCTAAATGTATCAAATTTACTAGACAAAGCGAGCAAACGATCAACTTCAATACCAGATGCCTTTGCCGCGGCCTCAAGCCTAACAAAAACATTTACAGCAGATCTGCCATGCACGGTTAATTGGGGCCCTAGCCTAGTAAAATCTTCCATCATTTGGGTTGTTGACACATTTAGCCTCTGAGCTAGACCAAACAATTGTTGGCTGATATTTGCAGCCTGTTGGCCGGTATATCCCATACTTCTATTTAATATCTCCATGTTCTTCGCCGATGTTGCGGCGTCGATTCCAAGAGTTTCTAATACTGCCGTCGTTTCTCTCACTGCTTTCTGTGCGCTAGACCCAAGTCTTGTAAATCCAGACATTGAGCCATATAGAGACCCCATCACGCCGGCGGCGTCTTCAGCAGACAGCCCAAGTTTATAAAATTTAGATTCCAATTGAGGTATTTCTGCGGCAAACTTTTTTGATCCGCCGGTTAACCTTACAAATGAGACCGAGGCATTATCTACGGCCGTGCCCAATTTCATGGTCTGGCTTAAAATTGCAAAAAAGCCGGCGTTAACAGCCTCAGTGGCCTTCATGGTCGTGGAAGCCCAAGCCTCCGCTTTCATTTTGTCTTTGTCTTTTCCTTCGGCCATGTCGTCGAAGACATCGGAAATTTTCTTACCACTCGCGACTGCATGGGCCATGATGCCAACTATGTCTTTTTTCCAGCCGCTGGATATGCCCATTACTCCTCTTATCTTTTCAGTAAGAAGATCGGCATGATTTACGGATTGCTCTATGGAATCGTTAAGAGACTTTTGGGCTTGCTCCCACTTCGCGACCATATTGATATTGTCACCGGTCTTGATAGCGATATCAACAAGCGACTGGAGGTAGCCAACCATCGCTTTCTTGGCAGCATCTGTTTCGCCAACAAGGGCCTTCATTGAGTCCAATTGACGGATATTGGCATTTGATGCTTCTACGCCGGCAGCCGTTAGGCGGCGCTCTGCTTGCTCTAGGTCAAGCATGGCCTTTTCAGTTTGCTTCAGTGACGCGGAGTCCAGATCTTTTTTATCAATTGGCATGGTCTATCTCCCCCTTACTTAAAGGGCCACTTAATGCCTGTTGTCATCTCAAAAGCATTGGTCGCCTTCTTAAGCTTGGCCTTGTCTTTAAATGTTCTTGGGTCATCTAAGCCGTGTTTCTTTGCAGCGTCTATATACTTTTTCTCTTTGCCAATAGCGTTCGCAAATGAGGCCACCTCGCGAGGACTACCTGAGACAGAAACCGGTATCGATGAGCCCGCAAACATTTTATAAAGGATTGTTTCAATTTGGTGCCCGAACATGGCAAGGAAACTCTCGTCCAACCGGTTTTTCTTGATCTCGCCAAGATCGATAACAATTTCTACTAATTTTTCTTCTTTTAAGTTTTGCATATCACAGATCTCTCCCATTATCTATAAATAGTAAGCACACAGAATAAAACCCAAGCGGTGCTTGGGCTTTATTGCATTCAGTGTCCAGCTTGGGCCTTATTTATAGCATCTTCTGTCGCTTTGTTTTCGTCTTCTTTCTGCTTAAGTAATCGCTCAAGGAACCATCTACGAATTGAAACAGGCAAGTTATATGCTTCCGAGAAGCTCCAGCCGCCATAATATTTCAGAAGAAAAAATTCTTCATAAACATTTTTGATATACTCATTACCTAGGCCAAAAAAAGTCCACAGTAAAAGGAACCTCCAATTCTTGCGCATGGCCGCAAGATGCACAGGAGAATTCTTGTGCCATGTTGATATCTGGTACGATTTTATGGTATGTAGTTCTAAGATATCTTGAATCCTTAGCTGGCATATATTTAATAAACTCTTTGATCATTTGGCCAGAACTATCGCCGTTGACAGAAACAATCATTCGACGAAGTTGGTCTGTTAATGTACTTTCTGGCAATTTGTTTTTTCTTCGGTTCTCTGACATTTTGTTAAGATATTCCTCATCCTGTCCAGTCATTAGGCGAACCTCAACCACGACCTTGGATGCCGGCATTGTTAATTCAAACCTTCCATTGGAGGAGATCTCAAATCCATGCTCTTTCACCTCTTCATCGTTGGCATGATAAATTGTCCTTAATGCCAAATCAAACCTCTGAGAGACTGACTTCATACACGATGGACAAATCATTTTTGTGTCATAGGCTTCGCCATATCCGGTAATTCTTACAGCCACCAAAAGGGCATTTTTGTCGCCAATCAGCAAACTATTAGGTTCTATGCTCTTGTCAACTAGCACATTTTTCAGCAACCTATCAACGACGATGCCTTTTTTGATAAGAGTTTCTGACGTCAGAATATCTTCATCTTTTGCTGTCATATGATATATTTCAACTTCCTCTTTCCCACAGAGAGGGTGTCCTTCTGGGTAATATCTACCCGCAGAAGGAAGTTCCACGAACTCTGTTGGGGTGGAGAAAGAAAAAGAAGCACCTGTTTGGGCTCCTTTGGTCTGAGGGGGTGCATCAGCATCGATGCTCTTCGTCCCCAGACGATCTTCGTTATTTCTCAATTTTCACCTCTAATTTTGTTTTTGAAAATAAATTGTTGTTAGCTAAACATCCCAAAGGCCTGTGTTCTTCGGCAGGTCTCCGTTCGCGGATTGGCCATGGCTCTTCAGTGTGGCGTAATCATACCTCAACTCGATTGTTACTTCAGAAAGAGAATCTCCGGAATAATCTAGGCCACTGAGGGTGACACTCTTAATCCAGGCATTTCTCAGTACCCACTCTTCAACGGGATTATTAATATCTCCATCGCCGGCGAACTGAGTTATTGTTACTTGACCCAGCGTGCCCACAGCGCCGGATTTTGATACTGTATCTAGAACATCTGCGGTATCTGGTACCGTATATCCGGATGCGTTGATAGCCTTCATCATGGTAGCTGTAGCGTCAGGAGAGACAGGATCTACGAGAGTGACAGACACGGTGTTCCAAGAAACACGGCCTGGATAATAAAAAGTGTGATTAAGGTATTGGTGAGAAGCCTCGGTCAAGGTGATGCTGGGCTTCCCTATGTTTTTAACCATCCATTTACAATCCGAGCCCAGATTTGCAAAATCGGCAATAAATCTATATTGCCTTTTTGGATCAGTTGCGTCGAGGCCTCCTCCTTGTGTCCAGAATCCCATTTATTTATTTCTCCTATTGCTCTTTATATTAAATAGTGGCGAGGAGCGAAAATCTCCTCGTTTTTTGGCTAGTCCTCAAATGAGGCGCCTGTGCGAGTGATGATAAAGTCAATCGCGATATACTCAATTGCTCTTGCGGGCTTGAGGAAAATCTTGGCATACATGACATTGCGATCTATCAGATCGTCGGTAGTCGTAGTCTCATCAAGAACAACCTTGAAGTCAGTCAATCCATAGCGCGCTTTGATGTCGCCAAGGAAAGGCTCAACCTGTCCAGTGAATCTAGACCAAGTGGTTTTGTTGTTTTGATCAAACAAGATAGTCGCCGCGATTCTAGAAATCTCTTTCTTGACATAAATCATGAGCCTACGAACATTAATTCGATCCAAGGCAGATGAAGTCTGTTGTAGAGTCTTCTGTCCGAAGATTACAATGCCTTCCGCTGGGAACTTGGCAATCGGATTGATGTTATTCTCATAGAGATCGTCTCTATTAGCCTGAGTAAGCCTCTCTGTTAGGCCAAGGACCGGCAGTCCAGCCGCGCCGCCCGAAAGGCCGCCGCGAGTAAATCCTGCTGGTGCGAACCAAAGCTCTGATTTTGCCTCTGAGCTTGCGAGAGTACCAAGGGCGATTACAGATGGTGGCACGAGAAGTTGTCTAGAAACTCTCCTGTCCAGTATGCTAACCCATGGGTAATATGCACACCCATAGCTGGTATTAAGATCTCTGGTTTGGATTGATGAGACCGCTTCTGTCACGCTACCTTTTCGAGTTGAATAGTCGCTAGTGTTCTCTGTTTCTGGCACATAGACATTCTCGATATCAATTATGCCAAGAGCATCAGCCCTTTCGGCGCAAGTATTCAACACAAGGTCTGTAATCTGAGTATTTGTGATGCCAGGAGCCATAATGATGTTACATTCGACTGCTTCTGGATCTGCAATTGTATGAATTGCTCTCTGTACAGAGTTAAATGTGGCGCTGTTGAGTTTCGTTGAGTCCGAGGTCCAACCAGCGTTACGGAACGGCTCTGCCTCTGTGATATCAAGACCATCAA
>Ga0080013_1006084_pt1 | contig 10896 bp, 17 predicted proteins | sample ETNvirenome_6_85_FD_69236 | JGI IMG/M metagenome (GOLD analysis project Ga0080013, IMG submission 69236) | Marine viral communities from the Pacific Ocean - ETNP_6_85 (SPADES assembly) (version 2) | ecosystem: Environmental > Aquatic > Marine > Oceanic | place: Pacific Ocean | collected 2013-06-19
GCTGTAACATAGCCGAATGTTTTAGAAAATACCCACAATACAACATCTACAAGATAGACGTTGGCGTGGAAGGGGATAAATGTTTCAACGTCTCGAAGCAAAAGAGTCCAGAGGACTATGAAAGCTCTGCGCCCGACCTATCTTCCTTCTTTTCAGAACTAAGCGAAGAGGCGATATTTATTGTAGGAGGGGCAGGCCACATATCGGGTATGACACTCGCGATATTAGAACAGATAAAAGATAGAAAAATATCTGTGCTATACATTCGCCCTAACCCTAAGAGCCTGACAGGAAAAAAGAAGTTGCTTGAACGAGCAACCTTTGGTATACTACAGCAGTACGCCAGGTCAGGCCTTCTTGAGGATATATACACTGTGGATAATGAAGTTATAGCAAAAATAGTTGGTAATCTACCAGTTATAGGTTATTTTGATAAAATAAATGAAATTATAACATCAACCTTACATTTTATAAATATATTTGATAGATCGAGACATGAGTACGGTGTTGTAGAAGAAAGGGAACCTGTTTGTCGTCTTTCGACGATTGGCCTGTTAGATCCTGAGACTTCGGAAGAAAAGATGTTCTATAATTTCGACCTAATAAGAGAGAAAAGTTATTTTTACGCTTTGAACAAAAGCAGACTACTTAATGAGTCTAACCTGATTTCGACCATAGAAAACCATATCGAAGAAAAAAAGGAAAAATGGTTGACAAACTTTTCTTACAGGTTATACTCCACAGACTACGAAAATGATTTCGGGTATTGTATACACAGAACATCAAAAGTTCAGGGGGAAACATGAAGGCATATATGGGGATATTTCTTAAAGAAGACGGTAGCAGAAGACCAATGCGATTTGCTAAGTTAGAAGACCTACCGGATGGCTTCCTAGAAGCCAAAACAACAGGCACAGGCCAATCCCCGCAATATGCCCCAGGCAAAGAATTAGTTTGGGACCTAGATGTAGGACAGTTTAGAGTATTTAATCATAATACGGTCCAGGGAGTAATCTCTGTAGCCGATTTTGACGAAAATAATTTAGTTTGACAAGTTTAGCACAACAGGATATTAGCTGTTGTGACTATAGAGCGATGCTCACAATTAACAAAAAAGGAAAAAAAATAATATGGCTATTAATTTAGAAAAGATGCGTAATAAGTTGAATAAGTTAGAGGGCAAGGGAGCAGGACAGTCTTCATTCTGGAAGCCCCAGGATGGAGAACAGACCATTCGGATCCTGCCTTGTGCGGACGGAGACCCCTTTAAGGAGTTTTGGTTCCACTATAATCTCGGAGATAATCGAGGATTTTTGAGTCCTAAGAGAAACTATGGGGAAGATGATCCTCTTGATAAGTTCGTCCGCAAGCTCTTTAATGAGGGTACCGATGAATCTGTTAAGATGGCTAAGAATCTCATGGCTCGCCAACGTTTCTTTTCTCCCGTCATTGTTCGGGGAGAGGAAGAGAGGGGAGTCCGTCTTTGGGGCTATGGTAAAATGGCTTATAGAGAGCTTCTTAACCTTGTGTTGAACCCGGATTACGATGACATCACAGATCCCGCAACGGGTACGGATCTCGTAATCCGTTACGGAAAGCCAGCAGGCGCAGCCTTTCCACAGACGCATATTTCTGCTCGTCGCCGGTCGTCACCTGTCTTTGAGAACGATAATGACGGGTCTAGGGCTGCCGATGCCCTGGATTCCATCCCAGACTTTGAGGAAGTCTTTGTTGAGTCACGTAAGACTCCTGAGGAAGTTGGTCGTATGCTCGACGAATGGCTCTCAGGTGAGTCTGATGGAAGACAAGACGTTGAAAAATACGGTAGCGGCACTAAGTCCAAAGTAGATGAGAAACTTAATCAGCTTTTGAACGCCAGCGCTACTGTTTGATCCCCCCCCGCCGCAGGGAGGCACGGGCTGGAAAACTATCCCAAGTTTTACTAATAGGTGTCTCATTTTTTTATTAGAGGTAATATAAATGAATTTCAGTGAAATATTGAAAAATAAGTATTTTCTTTCCGCCGCTATTGTGTGTGCAGTCGGACTCTTTGCTATCCTTTCGTATAGCAATTCTACAGAGGTCGAAAACGCCAAAAATTCTAGCAGCACCGAGAATACCAGTGAGGCCCTTCAGGCATCCGAAATTTTAAGCCCCCAGGACGAAGCGCCTGAGGTTGCTGTGGAGACCGAGGTCCCCGCAATTGATAGTAGTGAAAATACAGGAGAAAATAAGTAATGTTTATTAAAAATTGGTTGTCAGTGTTTATTGTTCCAACCGGCGCATTTCTGGTCGCATTTCTGGTCGCATGTTGTCCAGACGTGAGGGAAGACACGGCTGATACAGATACTACTGAAGTCCTAGAGGATACAGGAGTAGTAACTACCCCTGTTGGCACAGGAACCGAGGACACCGGAGTATAATCTCATATACCGCAGGGAGGCATGGGTTTACAGATGTCTCATTTTTTTAAGGAGGGGTTGTGGCAAGGGCGCAAAAGAAAACAGGCAAAGTCGCTATGGGCGATATGATTAAGCGTTTAAATAAGAAGTATGGGATGAAAGTCGCCCATAATTTAAACCAGGAAAATCCAACAGAAGTCAAGGAATGGATCCCGACCGGCTCCAGATGGCTTGACTCAATCATTTCTAAAGGGCAAATGGCTGGGATTCCTGTTGGCAAGATAACAGAGATCGCTGGTCTTTCTTCTACAGGCAAGAGCTATTTGGCAGTTAACGTCGCTGCAAACGCCCAGAAAATGGGCCATTATGTGGTTTATTTTGATGCCGAGAGTGCAATAGACCCTAATTTTATTAGAAAAGCCGGGGTAGACACAGACCCAGAAAAATTTATGTATATTCAGGCAACTACGGTTGAACAGGTGCTTGAGATGGTGGAAGAATTCATTGGTACAGAGCAACAAACTCTGCTCATTTGGGACTCAATTGCCAATACTCCCACTGAGTCTGACAAGGAGGGTGATTTCAACCCTCAATCTTCAGTTGGGAAGAAAGCCAGGGTTCTCTCCTTGGGATTCCAAAAACTTACAATTCCAATTGCTAACTCACAGTGCACGCTACTTGGTCTTAATCAACTAAAGACTGTCATTCCTAGTAGCCATGCCCAGAGAATGGAGGCGATGAGTGAACCGTATTTTACACCAGGTGGGAAGGCTATGGTTTATAATGCTTCTCTCCGTATCTGGCTGACAGGTCGTAAGGCAAAATCCGCATATGTTAAGGATGAAAATGGATTTACTATTGGTTCTGAGGTTAAGGCAACCTTAAAAAAATCTAGATTTGGCACGGAACGACGACAATGCACGTTCCAGATTATGTGGGGCGATGATGAGGTTAGAATTCTAGATGAAGAGTCGTGGTTCGAGGCGGTCAAAGGATCAGAGCACATCCAGCAGAGTGGGGCATGGTATACTCTTATCTACGAAGACGGGACAACAGAAAAGTTCCAAACTGCAAAATGGTTGGAATTGTTGCAAAAGCCTAAATTTAAGAATAGAGTGTTGGAACTCATGGACGCAGAGGTTATAGGCAAGTACAAAGATAGGCAGGGAAGCATAGAGTCCTTTGAAGATATAGATCGAGGGGTGTAGAGACCGCCACGGGGGGAAATTGAAAAGAGTAATGTTAATAGATTGCATGAATATATATTTGCGATCTTATATAGTAGACCCAAGCCTATCGGAGAACGGAATTCCGATAGGAGGGTTTAAGGGATTTCTTAAAACATTACAAAAGCTTTGTAGAGAAGTGAACCCCGATAAGGTAATAGTCGTGTGGGATTGCGGTGGTGGCTCCCGTAAGCGCAAAAGAATAAGTAAGGACTATAAGGCTGGCAGGAGCCCCATACGTTTGAACAGAACAATAAGAAACCTTACTCTAAGAGAGGAACAAGATAATAAAATCTGGCAGCAAATAAGGCTGTCGGAGTACCTGAATCAGCTACCCATCATACAGTATTGTATTGAAGATGTGGAGGCAGATGACGTTATTTCTTATCTAGTTCAGAATAAACGACTTAGAGGTTGGCAGAAGATAATCATATCTAGTGATAAAGATTTTTTTCAACTATGTGACGATAAAACCATTATGTACAGGCCAACTCAAAAAGAAGTGCTGAATAAATATTCAATTATTGAAAAGTATGGCATTCATCCAAATAACTTTGCTCTAGCCAGAGCGATAGTGGGAGACCCTTCAGATAACCTGAAAGGAGTTCAGGGGGCTGGGTTGAAAACAATTTCTAAAAGATTTTCTTTTATGGGAGAAGAGAAAGACTACTTACTGGAGGACATTCTAGAACACTGTAGCAGGGTGGAAAAGCCACTTCTTATTCACAAAAGAATATTAAATAATATTAAATTAATTAAGAAAAATTACAGTTTAATGCAACTGTATAGCCCCTCCCTGTCGCCAACAGTAAAGTCCCAGGTAAACTACATATTGGAAAACACAGAAATGGGATTCAACTTAACAGAAATGAGAAAAATGATGGTGATAGATGGTTTCGGAGAATGGGAGAATTCTGAACTGACTATAGCCATGAGAAAAATAGTTGCGTGTTCTAGAGAATCAGATAGATAAAAGGGGGAGAGGAATTATGGAACGAACAAATTTTAGCCATTTTGGCAAAAGTTTTCAAGAGGCGTTGTGCCTCTTGGTTTTAGAGGATAGACCGTTCGCGGATCAGTTATTTGAAGTCTTTGACATCACTTTTCTTGAATTAGGATATCTAAGATTATTCGTAGCTAGAATAATTGAGTACCGGGAAAAGTATGGTGTACATCCTACCAGAAATATTATGGGTACGATTATAAAGTCGGATTTGGGAAAAGAAAACGAAGCGATTCAGAAACAGCTTAGGTCTTATTTCGTTAAGGTTATGTCGCTACCTCATGTAGACGATTCTGAATTTGTAAAGGATAAAGCCCTGGATTTTTGTAGAAAGCAGAAGTTAAAGGGAGCTATGCTTAAGTCTGTGGATCTGTTGCAAAGTTGTTCCTTTGACGAAATATCTAAAATTATAAACGATGCGTTAAAGCTTGGTAGCGACTCCAACTTTGGCTATGACTATATTAAGGATTTTGAAGAGCGCTTTCTTGTTAAAGCCCGCAACCCAGTTTCTATGGGATGGTCGGAATTGGATGTTATTTCCGGTCGTGGGCTAGGCCAAGGTGAATTGGGTGTGGTTATAGCACCCACAGGAGCCGGTAAATCAATGGTTTTAGTCCACTTAGGGGTTCAAGCCTTACTTCAGGGTCGTGATGTAATACACTATACGCTGGAGTTGAGTGATACCACTATTGCTTCTAGGTATGATAGCTGCATTACCGGCGTCCCCCTCAAGGATCTTTTTTCGTTTAAGGAACTGATTTTTGACAAGATCGAGAACGTTCCAGGAAATCTCATTATAAAAGAATATCCAACAAAGTCAGCTTCGACTAGGACTATAGCTAATCACCTTGATAAGCTGGTGAACAGGGGTGTCAAGCCTGGCTTAATAATAATTGATTATGGTGATCTTTTACGTCCGGTCACAACAAGGAAAGAAAAGCGAATGGAACTTGAATCAATTTACGAAGAAATGCGTGGTATTGCACAAATAAATGAGTGTCCCATATGGACCGCATCACAAACAAATCGATCAGGACTAAACGCAGAAGTTATTACTATGGAATCTATTTCGGAAGCCTTCAATAAGTGTTTCGTGGCAGATTTTATCTTTACAGTGTCAAGGACAATGGAGGATAAGAACTCCAATACTGGAAGAATTTACGTAGCAAAAAACCGTAACGGCCCAGATGGACTGTTATATCCCATTTTCATGGACACAAGTAACGTAAAGATTCGTGTGTTGCCTCCAAGCGATGAAAGTGTGGAGGAGGTTACCTCGAAAAGTCAGGCTGACTTTTTAAAGAAGACATACAAAAAGTTTAAAGAACAATTAAGGGAGACTACCTAGAATGGAATTGGCGTCTAAAATATTATCGGATATCACCGTATACATGAAATATGCAAGGTTTTTACCAAAACAATACCGACGAGAAACATACAAGGAACTTGTTTCTCGCAATAAAAAGATGCATATAAAAAAATACCCTGCCTTAAAGGAGGAGATAGAGGAAGCATATCAGCATGTATATGACAAGGAGATACTTCCTTCTATGAGAAGCATGCAGTTTGGGGGAAAACCAATTGAGGTGGCTCCAAATAGAATTTTTAATTGCGCTTACCTTCCCGTTGATGACGCTCGCGCTTTTGGGGAGATAATGTTTCTGTTGCTGGGAGGCACAGGTGTCGGTTATTCTGTTCAAAAGCATCATGTAGAAAAGCTACCGGAAATAGTTAAACCAAATGGCAGGAGGACCTATCGATATTTAATTGGGGATTCCATTGAGGGCTGGGCTGACTCCATTAAAGCTCTTGTAATGTCTTATTTTCGTGGGACATCTAAGTTGCGTTTTGATTTCTCGGACATTAGGTCCAAAGGAAGCAGATTAGTAACTTCCGGGGGCAAAGCTCCCGGCCCACAACCGTTAAAGGAGTGCTTGGTTAAGTTAGAGGGTCTGCTTGAGACAAAAGAAAATGGTGATAAGCTTAGGCCAATTGAGGTTCACGATATGATATGCCACATTGCCGATGCAGTATTGGCTGGTGGCATTCGCCGTGCTGCTTTAATTTCTTTGTTTTCAGCAGATGATGATGAGATGATTTCGTCTAAGACGGGAAAGTGGTGGGAGAATAATCCTCAAAGAGGGCGCTCTAATAATTCTGTAGTCCTTATGCGTCATATCGTTACCAAAGATTTTTTTGCTGAATTATGGAATCGGGTTGAGGCAAGTGGGGCTGGAGAGCCGGGGTTTTATTTTACCTTTGACAAAGATTGGGGTACAAATCCTTGTTGTGAGATCGCTCTTCGGCCATTTCAGTTCTGTAACCTGACCGAAGTTAATGTTTCGAGCGTCAAGACCCAAGAAGACTTTGAGAGCAGAGTAAGAGCCGCAGCCTTTATAGGGACACTGCAAGCATCCTATACGGATTTTCATTATCTACGTCCAGTGTGGCAGAGGACCACAGAAAAGGATGCCCTGATAGGAGTGTCCATGACTGGCATAGCTTCGGGAGATGTTTTAAAGCTTGACGCTAAGGCAGCGGCGAAGATAGTAAAGGAAGAAAACAAAAGAGTGGCAGCCTTAATCGGGATCAACCCAGCGGCAAGAACAACTTGTGTTAAGCCAGCGGGAACAACCAGTTTAGCACTTGGGACCTCTTCGGGTATTCATGCGTGGCACGCCCCGTACTACATTCGTAGGATTAGAGTGGGGAAGAATGAGGCGATTTATGAATACCTGAAAGAATTCCATCCAGAGCTAGTGGAGGATGAATATTTTAGGCCTCATGATACAGCAATTATCCAAGTTCCACAGAAGGCTCCAAAGGACTCCATACTACGCTCTGAGGACGCCCTGGAGCTTCTTGAGCGAGTAAAGCATATCAGCACTCAGTGGGTTAAGCCGGGGCACTGGAAGGGCCAAAATACGCACAATGTGAGTGCCACCATTACAATAAAAAAAGATGAGTGGGATGACGTTGGGCAATGGATGTGGGAGAACAGATCTTTTTATAATGGGCTCTCTGTACTACCAGAGAATGGGGGCTCGTACATTCAGGCTCCGTTTGAAGATTGCGATGAAGAAGTATATAAAACTATGATGAAATCTCTTGTTGATATAGATTTAACTAATGTCATCGAAATGCAAGACGATACGGATTTGCAAGGAGAGTTGGCGTGTTCGGGTGGTTCTTGCGAAATAAGATAAATAGCTTGACCTATTCTAGAGTAGGTGTTATACTATCTTGAGGTGAATGATGAGATTTAACTATATGCTTCCTAAAAATGAACAGATAAGACGTTGTCCTGATAATAGGGAACATTATTATGTTCCGACTAGCCATACAGAGGCTTCTATAGGGCATATAGCAGTGCGTTTTAAATGTAAATATTGCGGGCAACTAGCGACAGCTTTTTTACCCAATGAGCAATATGAGATAAATAAAAAACTTATTAAGAAACACGGAGGAAACAGTGAGGTTAGAACCTAAGCATAAATGGGTTGAAGTGGATATATCCCAAAAGAAAATAGAGAGTAATAAAGAAAAAAGTTTTGTAATCCTGCCGGAGGATTATAGTCCATCACAGTCACCTTATAAAGACGTTGCGGTGGTAACCGACCCATATGAAGAATATGCCCCCGGCACCAGGATCGTAGTACCTACGCATATTATAAGGGATATAGAAATTGACGGGTTTAAGTTTAATTTTATTGAGAGGAGTCACATTATGGCAGTTATTCATTTGGAGCCTGCCCAAATTATCTATACCAATAAGGAAAGTTTTTAGACCAAATCTTATAAAAAGCTTCGCGTTGTTCGGTTAATTTGTATAATTCATTTAGTAGTTTTTCGCGTTTTGGCTCATTTTTGAACCCCAAAACTTTCATAGCGAGCAACTGGTTAGTTAAATCGTTAATCCTCTTATCAATCGCCTGAAGTAAGAACATTCTTGTCCCCTTAATAAATAGGGTTTGAGACTACGCATTTAAAATTTAAAGGAGAAAAAAGAAAATGAGTATTAAATTAGCAGAATATATCTGGCTCGATGGGTCAGAACCCACCAGACAGCTTAGGAGCAAAACTAGAGTAATACCCGTTGAGGAACAACCAGGTATTTGGGGTTTTGACGGCTCCTCGACGAACCAGGCAGAGGGCCATAGCTCTGATTGTGTTCTGAACCCGGTCAAAGTCTTACTAGACCCTACAAGATCTGGCCCTATACCTTCGATTCTGGTTTTATGTGAAGTATTGAATGTAGATATGACTCCACATAAGTCTAATACGAGGAGTCGTTGCGTAGAAATTGGAGAAAAATATCAAGATCAAGATTCTTGGTTTGGGTTAGAACAAGAGTATACTTTACTGAAAGATGGTAGGCCCTTAGGCTTCCCTAAAGATGGGTATCCATCCCCACAGGGGCAATATTATTGCAGTGTCGGAACATCAAACGCATTCGGCAGAGAGATTGTTGAGAGCCACTTGGAAGCCTGCTTACTAGCAGGCCTGAAGATTTCGGGCATCAATGCCGAAGTTATGCCAGGCCAATGGGAGTTCCAGGTTGGCCCATTGGGTCCGGTTGAGACTTCAGACCACTTGTGGTTGGCGCGGTTCCTTCTTGAAAGGATTGCGGAGAAGCACGGGGTGTCTGTCTCTTGGGATCCCAAGCCGGTCGAGGGCGATTGGAACGGAGCCGGATGCCATACCAACTTCAGCACCAAGGCGATGCGCGAAGAGGTGGGCCTGTGCGAAAAGGCTGCCGCGTCTTTGGGTGAGAGGGTTGAGGAACATATTGCAAATTATGGTGCCGACATTGAAAAGCGGTTGACCGGCTTGCATGAAACAGCGTCGTATAAGGACTTCTCATGGGGAGTTTCCGACCGTGGAGCATCCGTGAGGATCCCATGGCAGGTTGCCCAAGAAGGTGTCGGTTACATCGAGGATAGGCGTCCAAACGCCAACTGTGACCCCTATGTGGTTACCACCTTGATCACAGAAACAATTTGTTCGGCATTAGGATAGGAGGATCTCGTGGACGAAAGTGGACTTTTCCTATCAGAACTGCTAAGAGCGAACCCGTCGTGGGAGGTACCATTATTGTTTTTTATTTTGGTGTCTTTGTCGATGTTCTTTTATGGAGTGGGAGCGCTAATTCTCAACTTCGCAATGAAGACATCGCTCAATAAATGAGAAGGAGAAAGGCTCCTACATGCAAGAAGTGCAATGATTTTGGGGCGTACCAGGCTTGTACTGCTGGCAGGGTTCATCGAGTATACTGTGATTGTGAAGCAGGAGAGAGATTTAGGAAAAGGGCTGCGGGGGAAGAATGAGAAAGTGCAAGTTCATTAGAACTAACAATGAAGTAAACTCTATTTTTGTCCCTCTACCAAACTCGTGGGAGAGACACCAGTGGCTAAAGGGCTACTTTGGAAAAGAGTGTGCTGTCGCCGGAGAAGAGATGTGGGGTTTGCTCATTGAGAGGCACGAGGTTAAAGTGTTGGTGGAAGAGGACGGTGTGTTTCGCGAGGAGAGCGAAGAATGAAAGTTGGTGACAGAGTAAAAGTTCTTCCATACAAGACCCTTTATGAAAAGCAGGGTAAACTTCGATATAAAATCTGGACAACAGAAGAAGACTACAGGGGGAAAACGGGAGTCGTTTTCGAATATGAGAGCCTGCCAGATCCAGATCCCGACATTCCAGAGATAGATTTAGGTTTACCGCCACTGATTCCAGTAAAGTTTGACGATGGGTTTGTGGGACATTATAATGCACAAAACTTGGAGAGGGAAGAATGAATTGGGTTAAGTTAGTGTCTTTGGTCTGCGGTCTAAACGTAAGCACCGATCTACATTCCCAGATAGACTTAGTGGCAAAAGAATTTGACATAGAAAGGACTTTGATCTTAAGCGTTGTTAAGAAAGAGAGCCATTGTTCTCAAGCTGCGCTAGGGACTTCGGATGATAGAGGTCTTATGCAAGTTATACCAAAATGGCACCATGATAGAATGGATAAGCTTGGTGTCACAGATCTTTTTGATCCTATGCAGAATCTACGTGTTGGTACACATTTTCTTATGTCTCTTGGGGCTGCTGACGAACCGCATGATGCATTGGTTTTTTATAATGGGGGCCACAGAAAACCCCAAAGTAGTTTTAAATACGCGGAAGATGTCCTTGAAAAAAAGAGGCTATATGATGATATGCTTAACGTGAGCGAAGAATGAGCATCCCTAAAACAGCACGCATAATCCTTAAACCAAGGGCAGGG
>Ga0080013_1006085_pt1 | contig 10895 bp, 20 predicted proteins | sample ETNvirenome_6_85_FD_69236 | JGI IMG/M metagenome (GOLD analysis project Ga0080013, IMG submission 69236) | Marine viral communities from the Pacific Ocean - ETNP_6_85 (SPADES assembly) (version 2) | ecosystem: Environmental > Aquatic > Marine > Oceanic | place: Pacific Ocean | collected 2013-06-19
AATATTAGCTGTTCTAATAACTGCTGGTGTCTTACTTATATTCGGTGGTATTGGGCTGTGGGTGTTCGCTGACTGGATGGAGAATAACGAAGAATGATTTTATGGTACTGTCGTGAATTGATCGTCTATATTTTAATCGTGCTATTTCTAATAGGGTGCGCGTTATAAGAACAACGCGCATTCCTCCTCACACAGCAATTCGCCTCCTACGCGAATTAACCTTTTACGCGAATTCGCGTATTAAGTTAATTATTAGCTTTACTTTAGCCGAAATTAGTTTAATATAATAATTAGAAAGGAGAATTTAGAAATGGATAAACTCGTTAAAGTAAAAGAAAATAAAGTCGCGATCGCTTTACGTAATATAAGTAGCGATACGATTTTATTTCGTTTAGTAAATATTAAACGTTCTTCGACTAAAGCTTATAAAATATTCGAAAACGTAAAATATTCTACTAATTTAAAAAACGCGTTCGAAAATAATTATCGTTCTATCGATTATACTTACGATACTCTTAGTAATAATCGTTTAAAGAACGTAAATTTATTATCGAAAAAAGCTTTACGTTCTAATCTAAAAGATAAGTATTTAGATTTACTAAATAGTAATAGTAAATTTATAAAAGAAAATAAATCTTTTAAGAATAGAGAAAATATAATTAAAGCTAATAATTATTATTTAGATTTAGTAAATAATTTAAAATAATAATTTAAAAATTAAACGCGATAGATTAAAACTCTATCGCGTTTTTTTTATTCGTAACGACTAATTAAAATAAAAATAAAAATAAAAAAAGAAAAAAAATAAAACGCGAATAAAAAAATCGTATTAAGTTTAAATTAAAAACTTTATATAAAGTTTAAACGCGAGTAAGGGTTCTTCTTCTAGTCGTAAGACTAGAAGAATGATGAATCAGGTATATCTATATAAGTCTAAATATGGTATAAGGAATCCCTAATATAGGAGGATATATATGGATTTTTTAGATCAAATAGAACACCTATGGACTGATCATAAGAAACTTGTGATCGGTGTTATAATTGTACTAGTGATTGCCCTTGTTCTATAAGGGATCCCTAATATAGGAGGTTCTATGTTTTTATTTGGAAAAACTCCCGTCGATTGGTGGGGAGCACATAAGAAGAAAATTATAGCCGCTGTAATCATAGCTATTGTTGTACTCGTAGCGATATAATCTTTTTTGTTTCGTATAGTATCTTTTTACTCTATTGTCATAGAGTGAACATCTCTATTCTATTGGCTACTCGAAAAAGAAAGCACCTACTGGAAAAATCTATAAATAGTTTAGTTCAGAATGCAAAGGATTCTACCAAGATCGAAATCATCTTTGGTCTTGATGAAGACGACGTTGAATCAGCAAAGTTTATTAATGGTGTCTTTAAACATGTTCGTAAAAAGATCATAAGTTTCAAACCTCTTGGATATGCTAATCTTCATAAGTATATGAATACCCTTGGTGCTGCATCACAAGGGAAATGGTTATTTATTTGGAATGACGATGCTTTAATGAAAACGGAGAATTGGGACGAGATTATCTTGGGCCACGGCGACGAATTCAAGTTACTTGCTCCACGAGACAATCACGACGGACATTCTTACGCGATCTTTCCCATTTTTCCAAGGGACTGGTTTCTACTTCTCGACTATATCTCGAATAATCCTCAAAACGATCGATGGTTAAGCGAGATCGCTTATGCCCTTGATATTTTCGAACGTGTCGATATAGAATGCTTTCACGATCGTGCTGATCTAACGGGAAATAATAATGACGAAATTTTCAAGAAAAGGGTCTATAAAGAGCTTCGTCCCGAGGATCCTGAGGATTTCGGTTCCCTTAAAAATCAAAAGCTTCGTACACACTCGATGCATAAAATAGGCTGGTATCTTGATAAAATTGGGCAACCCTCTAAATTTTGGAGGGAAGTTCTTATGGGAGCTAGAAAACCATTCGAAAAGATGGTACACTCTAAAAATGTAAAAGGAGCCGGGATTCATGCAGCACTTAAAAGAAGCGACAAAGATAAATCTTAAAAACGCAATAACATTATTTCAAAAAACGAAAGATCGCCGTATAGGCGAAGTTATCGAACATCTTACGAACAGACTAAAAACGAAAGGAGCACGTTCAAGCATCCTCAAATTCGCAAACTATATGTACAATGATAGCTATAAGACACCAGCACATATTCAACTCATCGCGAAACATATTCAACAATTAGAAAGTGGAGAACTTAAACGTCTTGCTGTCTTTATGCCTCCTCGACATGGAAAATCTATGCTCTGCTCAGAGTTCTTTCCCGCATGGTACTTGGGAAATAATCCGAAACATTTTATTATTCAATCAACATACGCCCAGGAACTTGCAGACGATTTCGGAAGAAAAGTTAGAAACTATGTTCAATCTCCAGAGTTTAATCAGATTTTTCCAAATGTAGGATTACGTTCAGATTCCATGTCAGCGAAACGTTTTCATACTGTCCACGGTGGAACGTACGCTGCCGTCGGTGCGGGTGGAGCCATCACGGGCCGTGGAGCACATCTTATGATTATTGATGATCCGATTAAAGGACGCGAGGACGCTGAGTCAGAAGTCCAGAGAAGAAACTTAATCGAATGGTATAAGTCAGTCGCTTATACGCGACTTCAACCAGGAGGAAAGATTATTTTAATCCAGACCCGTTGGCATCAGGACGATCTTGCAGGCTACATCTTAAACGAAAGTGGAGAAGATTGGAAAATACTTGATCTTCCCGCAATCGATGCAAGTGGGAATGCGTTATGGCCCGATGCTTATTCGCTTAAAGAATTAAACCAGATTAAAGAAACAGTAGGAACACGTGTCTGGTCAGCATTGTATCAGCAGAAACCATCAGAAGAAGAAGGATCCATTTTAAAAAGGGACTGGTGGAAAATCTATACCGATAAAGAAATGCCAATTTGTTCGTATGTTCTTCAATCTTATGACACGGCCTTCTCGACGCGGTCTTCTGCGGATTACACAGCATGTACAACATGGGGCGTCTATAACGAACGGGACGAGAATGGAGTTCCTCATCCTGCAATTTTATTATTCGACGCATGGAAAGAACGTCTAGAATATCCCGATTTAAGAAAACGAGCTAGAGAAAGTTTTTTTCACTTTAAGCCCGATGAGATTTTAGTAGAAAAACGGGCATCAGGACAATCCCTGATCCAAGACCTACGAAGATCGGGTCTTCCCGTTGTCGAATTTAAACCTGAGAAGGACAAGGTCTCACGTTGCCATAGCGTTGCTCCAATGATGGAATCAGGACTCGTTCATATTCTAGATGACGAATTTAAATCCGCTGTTTTAGAAGAATGTGCTCACTTTCCTTATGGCAAATTTGATGATATAGTAGATACAGTCGTACAAGCGTTAATGCGTATAAGGGATGGATTTTTAGTTGTACATCCAGATGACCCAGATGATAGAATGGAAAGACATGAGAGGAAAATTAAAAGACCTAAAAAACATTATTACTCTTAAAGTCGTCAATAAGAAGAAGATCGCAGAAGACGCGAAAAGAAGAACTGACGAATTATTAAGAATGGATCTACTTAGAAATACAGCGAAACTAAGCAATAGTATACAAATGCGAGGATACGCCTTATGCGTATGGGACGAAAAGGGAGTTCCCTGTATCGCTTGGAACACGAAACATCCCGAAAATATTATTTCAGAATTCATCATTCCGAGCTTTCTATCGACATCATTTCAGAGTATAGTTAGTAACAAAGTAGCAACATCGGAGGTATACAAAGATGAGTAAAAATCCTTTTGAGAAGGTGGGAACAGCACCTAAGATAGGAACAAGAACATATAGCGTTCAAGACGTCAAAGCAGCGAATAGAAGATTTTATGCAAAATTCCCTGGTGCGATTGAAGACGCAGCAATGATTAAAAAAGCGATGCAGGATCCAGGAGACGAGGTCGTGAAAGAAGAATCACGTAGATCGACAGAATACTCCTTTCTTCCTAAAATTAAATACACAGTTGAGGGACTATAATGACAACTAAAAAAGAAAGAGAATCATTAAAAAAACCAGGAATGCTTAAAGATATTTTTTTTGGTCCACTTCGACATGGAAAAAAGCTTTTGAAGAGAAAGAAAGTAACTTCTAAAGGCGAAGAAGCAGCAGTCTATGACGTTGAAAAAAACAAGAGCAATAAGTATGGCGCTGTTAATCGACACTTGATTAATAAATTAAAAGGCTAGTTATGGGAAAACCACAATTTCAAACAATAGATCCTATACCCGAAGATACTCCTGAAGAAATGCATGATATTCTACATTCAATCGGTGCGCTCGGTCAACAAGTAAAAGCGAGTGAGAAACAAAAAGCTAACGAGAATAAAGCAAAGGGTTACGCGAAGGCGAAGTCAATAGGTAGGAAGTATGGCTAGTAAATTTAAAAAGAAAGATAAAAAAAAGACAATAAAAGAAGAGACAATGGATCAAGTAAAAAAAGACGCTAAAAAACTGTATCCCGTGTCAGACGCTGATGTTAAAAGATTAGAAGAGGCAGCGAAAGGCGATACAACAATAAATAATATGGCACTTATTAAAGCTCTTAAAAAGAGATTTGATAAGGTTAAAGATTAAGAACATATGGCTACAACAATTGAACCTAAAGGTCCAGGAAAAAAATTTGAGATTAATACAAGAATGCCAGTAATTGATCCTAATAAGAAAAAGGAAAAAAAAACTGAAATTCGAGAAGCATCGATGAAGACTATTAAAAAACTTAAACAAGGATAAGAAGGTAACATGAAGAAACAAGGCTACAACGCGAGAAAAGACGAGCAGTTAAGTGCTAAGCATGGCAAAAAGAAAATGTCATTTAAAAAACGTCGAACGATCGCTAAAGCAACTCGTAAGCCACGTGGTTCATACGGATTTGCATAGGAGATAATAAGATGGATATTGAGGATTTAAAAGAAGCCGGTAAAATGGTTACTGATCCCATTAAGAAAAAAATTGGAAATATTTGGGGCGGAATCAAAGCAACACCTAGTTTCGTCTTTAAAAAGAAATCACAAGAGGTGGACGACGATGGATATGAAGAAGGAAAATCTAAAGCTAGAGAAATAGAGATTCCTAATCCTTATATTCCACCACAGGAGTAATTATGGCAGTAGAAAAACCACTTTTTGTTAATATATCAACAGAACAAGTCATCGATGATGACGGTTATATACCAAACGCAGATAAATCAAGAGAACTTCCTGTAAAAACAGATGCACAGGGAAACGAGCTTTTTTCAGAACCTCCTCATGGAGCAACGATAGAGGAGACTTATCCAACATTATTCTCTGATACAACGACTTCGATCGAAGGCGCACCTAATCGTAAAAAATATAATCCACCGAGATAATGGCATTACCCAAATACGGGTTTTCGAACTACATAAAGAGAACTAGAAAAAAACGCCCGGGACGTCATGCTAAAGCTTACTCTAAACGTATTCCTAAACATAAACGACGTTATCGTGGGCAAGGACGATAAGTATTTTTTGTTTCCAAATCACTTAAAAACAAGTTAAGATAGTTCTTAAAGGAGTAAATATGGCTAAAAAAAAGAAAAAGAAGAAGAAAAATAAGAAAAAAAATAAAAAAGTAAAAAGGAAAAGATAAACATGCCTAAAGTCGGAAAGAAAAAATTTGCTTACACTGTTAAAGGTAAAAAAGCAGCTAGGCGATTTGCCAAAAAGAAAAATAAAAAAGTGAGAAATAACTATGGCTAAAAAGAAAAGCAGCGTTATTATAGAAAGGAAAAAATATGTTTAAATTTAATTTAGAATTTCCAACTTACGCAGAATGGAAAATCCAACTGGAAAAATTTTGGAAAGACCAACCTGAACAAGCCAAGAAGTACCAAGAGCAAGTTCAGAAGTTTTGGCAAGATTTTTTTAATGACGTTTGGATTAATATTCCAAGCGATAAATAAAATCCCTTCTGCTTAAAGAGCTCATTTCTTTTATCTTGAGGCCGCTCCTCTAGAGTTTTGGTTCCATAATCGTCATAACATGCTAGACAATTTTTATCGCAAATATTAGGCAACTCAACATCATCTCCAAAGTGCACCCACCATCTTATATCATTCATCGTCTTCTTTCTTGACAATATACATACATTATCTTAATTAATTTATCCAATCGTTTAATAAGATCTGTTGCCATATCCACTATAATTTTTTTATTTATGTTAGGAGCATTCACTAATTTCTCATACTCAGTTTTAGTAATAGTGATTAAATGTTCCCACGTTCCTGTTTTTGGTCTTTGACCAGTTCTTAAGGCTATATTTCCAATAGGGCACTATAAACATAGTGTGTTTCATATATTTCTATTTTATACTTAAAACTAGCATAAGAACAGCTTTAATTCTCTAATGTTTTGAGATATAAGATTTAAAAGGAGGATTATGCCTTTAACTCAATTAACAGTAACACCAGGAATCGATAAAGAAAATACAGCTACAGGCGCCGAAGGTCGCTGGATCGATTGTGATAAAGTAAGATTTCGATTTGGTCAACCCCAAAAGATAGGAGGTTGGGAACTCACAACAGATGCTTATTATGTGGGAGTTGGAAGAGCTATTTTTAACTGGTTCGATCTTGACGGTTTTAGATATACAGCACTAGGAACTAATAAAAAAGTCTATATCTATCGATCTGGAAATATTTTAGATATTACTCCTATTAGATCAACAGCTTCCCTTACAACAACATTTACTACGCTCACAGGATCTGCCAATGTCGAAGTAAAAGCCTCTGCGCATGAAGCACTTGCGGGAGATTTTGTAACTATTTCTGATGTAACAACTTCTATTGGAGGAATAGCCAATACAGCTTTAAACGCTGAATTTGAAATCATTAATTTATCTAATAGTAATTCTTTTACAATTGAAACAACGGGAAATACTGCCTCAAGTAATGTTGTCGATACAGGTAACTGTACAGCAACTTATCAATTAAATACTGGACCGGCACTTCAAACATATGGTTATGGCTGGGGATCAGGAACTTATAATTTAAATACATGGGGAACGGCACGTCCAGCAGGTTTTATTGAATTAGTAATTGATGCAGCAGAATGGTCTTTTGACAATTGGGGAGAAGATTTAATTTTTACTCAACGAAATGGAGGAACTTATCTCTGGAATCAAGATGCTGGAATGAGTAATAATAGGGGCACAGCCATCGCGAATGCCCCAACGACAAGTATTATGTCGCTAGTAACACCAGAGTCACGACACTTAATATGTCTTGGAACAGAAACAACGATTGGTAGTGCGAATACTCAAGACAAAATGTTTATACGTTTTAGCGATCAAGAGAATTATGATGAGTTTACAGCTAACGCTATTAATACAGCTGGCTCACAACGTTTAGCAGATGGATCTGAAATTCGTTCTGCTAAATCAGGAAGAGCTGAGACATTAATTTGGACTGACACAACACTCTTTTCTATGCAATTTATTGGTGCTCCTTTTACTTTTGGATTTAAAAAACTAGGAACAGACTGCGGATCGATTGGTTTAAATGCAGCGATCGTTATAGGTGACGTAGCTTATTGGATGTCCGATGGACAATTCTTTTCCTACGCTGGATCAGTTCTAGAGATACCTTGTAGTGTTAAAAACTATATCTTTAATGATGTTAATAAAGTTCAATACGCACAAATCTATGCGGGACATAATTCTCGATTCACTGAGGTCATCTGGTATTACTGTTCAAGCTCTTCTGATCAAATCGATCGCTATGTGACTTATAATTATACAGAAAGAGTTTGGGCGATAGGAAACTTGGAGAGAAGTACTTGGATCGATAATGGTGTCTATGAAAATCCTTTTGCGTCGGAGTACTTACCTAATAATACTGCTAATACTACGACTACTATTTATGGTATGACACCGGGTCGATCTGTCATCTATAAACACGAATCAGGCTACGACGCTAATGGAACAGCTCTATCTGCTCATATTGAATCAGGTGATGCTGATATCGCTGATGGACAAGACTTTAGCTTTGTTAATAAATTTATTCCTGACTTTAAGGATCTTATAGGAAATACGGAAGTTACGATCTCTGTACGAGATTATCCAGGTGATACTAAGACTGCTAAACCTACTCAAAATGTCACAAATACTACAACTTATTTAAATACACGAGCCCGAGGAAGACAAATCTCACTTAAAGTTGCTAATTCTCAATTAGGCGATAATTGGAGATTAGGAACAATGAGAATTAATATAAGGCCCGATGGCAGACGATAAATATACCATTCGTCGTGCAACTTTAAAAGATGCTGTCGATATTCGGGAAGTACTCAAGACTTGGCTCACAGAAAGCCCTTATAACTTTGGAACTGCCAATAATAAGAAATTACTTGATAATATTATCTTTTACATTCGTGATAGTTTTGTTATAGTAGTGGTAAATAGGAAAAATGTAATTGTCGGCACGCTTGGAGCGGCGCTTGATGATACGTGGTACACGGACAAGAAATTCTTACGAATGATGTGGGTCCATGTATTACCAAAATGTAGGAACTTTAAGGTCGCTAGATCAATGATGATAGTTTTAAAAGAATATGCAAAATCAATTAAGAAACCTTTAATAATCGAAATTTTTCAAGGAAGCGACGTACAACGAAAGCATATGTTATTTACAAAACTAGGTTTTGATGTTTTAGGAGGAATTTATACACATGGGTAGTTTATTTAAAGGTTCAACAACTGTCGTTCAAGCACCTCAACAGTCAGCAACGACATATGATATTCCAGAATATTTAAAGGAGTTTCAATCCAGTTTATTAGATCGAGCTAACGTTTCAAGTCTAGGAGCTTATCAAGGTTACACGGGAGATCGAATTGCTCCTCTTTCTAATGCAGAGACACAAGCTGGCGGTGTTATTTCAAACCAAATTCTTCCTCAGGCAGGAGCACTCGCTAATATAGGCGCACAACAATATGATACGGCGACAGCACAAAGTTATATGAATCCGTATTCTAATACAGTTATTTCGGGAGTTATAGGAGACCTCGAGGAGCAGTACCAGAAAAACCTACGTGGGATTAATCAAGGTGCTGTGGGGGCTGGCGCATTTGGTGGAGCAAGGCATGGAGTCGAACGAGCACTTGCGGGAGAGAGATACCTCGATACGGTCACTGACACAACTGCCAGGTTACGTCAGGCGGGCTTCGAATCCGGAGCCCAAAGATTTGCTGCTGATCGACAAGCAGAGCTTCAAGCGGCGGGAGGACAAATATCTGCACTAACAGGAGCACAACAACAGCTTGGTCAATACGGAGCGATGGGACGAGGATTAGAACAACAAAAATTAATAGAAGAATATAGAGATTTCATAGAAGAAAGAGAATATCCAAGAGAACAAGTTAGGTTCGGTGCAGGTGTCTTAGCAGGTGCACCTATTAGATCATACGGGCAAGAACGTACAGGAATGGTCGGTCAAGTCTTCGGACAACCATCGATCGCAGGTCAGGTTGCGGGACTTGGTATGGCATATGCTGGAATACAAAGTGATATACGATTAAAAGAAAATGTTAAACAAATAGGTCAATCGCCTAGTGGTATTAATATTTATTCATTTAACTTTAAGGGAGACGACGATCAATATCAAGGAGTACTCGCTCACGAAGTTCCTTACGCTTCTATGGTTGACGCTAGTGGCTACTGGAAGGTGGACTACTCTCAGCTTGACGTTGAATTCAAGAAGGTAAACTAATGGCTGATATACAAGAAACTTTAAAAGAAAGTATAAACGAAAAAACAAAATCAATCACTGTAAAAGATGAGTTTCGAAAGAAAGGATCAAAAGAAAGTGATATTGATGATAATATCTGGACTCTAAAAAAAATTAAATATCGAACATTAATCGATGAAAATGAAGACCCACAAAAAACCAGATACGGAATTTGGAAGAAAGAAGGCGCGTTCGGAAAAGGTATGAGAAAGTTCTCTGAGAAGATGGACTCTGTAGTTCAAGACGATAGTAAATTTACACAACTTCTAGCAGGACTTGGCGTTATTTCAGAAAGTAGCAAAATGGATCGAGAATTTAAAAGTCCAATTGGAAAAGTTGCTACGGGTTTAACGAAAGGTCTCGTTACAGGAAAACAATTAGATATAGCTAATAAAGCAGCGAAAGCAAAATTACTAAAAGCACAAGCTGGTCCAGATACGATCGACTTAGGAGGAAAAAAGTGGCAAGAAGGTTACTTCGAAAAAAGATTAACAGATTTCGCAGATAGAAAAGTAACCCATTTAGAGCAAATGGATTTTGTTAATAATCGATTTACGATGCTTGAAGGAATTAAAGATCAAGGTGTTCCCACAGGTCTAATCGCTTCGCTTTTACAACCTTTCGAAGAAATTTTAGTAACGATCTTTCCTAAGGGAAGTAGTCAGTATGAAGCTTATAAAGAGTTGGATCCTACAAAGATAAGAGGTCTAAGTTTAGCTGATAAAGTTAAATTTAAAAAAGAATTTCAAGCAGCGACGATGCGGTCAGTAATTAGTTTAGCGAAAAACCTTTATCCCGTTTCAGAAAACGATGTTAAACGATTGATGGAAGCAGCGGGAAGTGTTCAAACGTATGGAGAGGCATTAAAAATGTTAGTATCTCTTCAAAAAGCTGCCCTTGAAAGAGATGACTTTTTCTATCAAGGAATTAATAAATACCTGGCTCAACAAACTGATGGTCCGATGGATACAATCGAGGTCGATGGAGTATCAGGTAACGGTATCGAAGACTTCGCACAAAAATGGTCTCAAGCTCAATTAGTAGAAAAATATAAAAATATTACACAAGATGATGTCGATCAAGT
>Ga0080013_1006086_pt1 | contig 10894 bp, 23 predicted proteins | sample ETNvirenome_6_85_FD_69236 | JGI IMG/M metagenome (GOLD analysis project Ga0080013, IMG submission 69236) | Marine viral communities from the Pacific Ocean - ETNP_6_85 (SPADES assembly) (version 2) | ecosystem: Environmental > Aquatic > Marine > Oceanic | place: Pacific Ocean | collected 2013-06-19
AGTAATCCATCCTCAGACTCTGTATTACCTTATCCACAGGATATTCTATAGCATTAGGTATGTCAGGATACGCCTCCTGCATATATAACGGGACATCAAGGTTTCTCAGCCTGTCCTCGTAATGACTCGGGCGCATCGCCTCCTTCTCTCGCAACAGCTCCAATGGGTGTATCTCAAAGCACCTGTCAAGAAAAGGCCAACTTCTCTCATCCCATGGTAAACCCCATTTCTCCCAGGTAGGGTCGTCAAAAGGCGCATCATCATGCGTTGTTGGGGCCAAGCCTACTACAGCTACTCTCCTGTAATTACCTAGCACATAAGCTCCTGTATTAGAGATTGATTATATTGCATATATGCTCCACCGCTGCGTGGGATGGATATTTATATATACAGAACACAAAGAGGGGGTCTCCGGGGGGTCAGCAGGGTACCATGGTTGATGGCATGGGAGGCAATCCACTCCGGTAGGGCTGAGCAATAGTTGGCGTGTGTGCGTGTGGGTAGGACATCCATACAGACCCATAGTTATGTCCGGTATAGGAGACAGCGCCTTATTCTACCCTATGGGAGAAGCATAGCCTGTCGTTCCTGCTTCTATGCTTTGGTGCCGGCCCGAAGGATAACAGCTTGGGCGATTCCGCATACAGAAGCGGACCGCGAACAGCCTATCGCTTGCGACATCCTGTCGCTTAATGTGTCGACAAGTCGACCACGACTCTTTATAACGGCCATGGTTCGATGAGGTCGTAGGTTGATCGAACAAAGTCTGATCGCGCCAATGGTGGTGGGATAGAGTTTGTTTGAGGTAGGGCGCAACAACATTGCATCTGTTTGAGGTAGTCCAGGTGGGTCTATCAGGACAGAAAGCCCCAATAGAATATTATTCTATTAAAGGCCGTTATATTGCTTACACTTTCTCCGCTAGGTCGAGTATAGTTAGTTCTCTGGCGCTGATGTCCATAAGCCAGTAAATGCCGTACTCGTGCGATCAGATGCGTACCTTTGTGGTCCGCTACCAGTTGATCAACATCGGGGGAAATGGCCCCGGGCGATGCGTTCGCAGACCCGACGGTGGCATGGATTTTTCAAACAAACCAATTCACATATACGGAGTATTTCTAATGCTATTAAACGACATTCAATCAACAGTCGCACTCGGTCGGGAGCTCAACATCTTTCCGGGTTCCTTCAAAGGTACCGTTCAGGGGACCGCACGAGTGCACGCTATCAATGCCGCGCTGACGATCCTGCGGGAGCGGGATGGCGAGGTTCCGACGGACCCGACGCTTGAGGTTCGGAACGAGCAGGATGACCGGGGGATCGACGAAGGTTCGCCCAGGTGGCACACTGCTTCGGTCGGTCCGGACAGTGAACTGTCGGCCGATGACAAACTGAGCCAGGCCGTCATGGTCCTGCGGTATCTGAACGACGAGTTCGGGCAGTGGGAGCACGACGAAGGCGTGCGCGGTACGGTGAAGCACCTCATCAAGTCGAACACCTCAGCGGTCGAGGTGGACGAAGAAGAAGCGATCTTCGGATCGGGCGATCAGCAGGCCCTGCGCGATGCTGAGGAGATGGCCGCCAAGAAGGCCGACCTCGATCGGTTCGAGCACGACATCGTCGCCATGGTCGAGCACGCCGTTACTAATGCGGACCTCGATGAAGTCGAGCCGGCATGGCTGGCCGACGCGATCAGCAAAGGAGCGAAAAACCAGAAGTCCAAGCTTCGCGTGATGTTCCGCCGGGGAACGGTAGCCAAGGAGCCGGTGACGAAGATGGCCCAGTGGCTTGACGGTCTCATCGTCCTTCAGCAGTAGGTTAGAGAGCCGGGGTCCTTCGGGGCCTCGGCACCTCTAAAAATTTTTAACAGCCTAATGTCGCGACAAGTCGCGCCTTATAACAGCCGGAGTCTACCCACCGGCCATGCTGACCGTTGTGCTGTCTATGCTGTTGGGTCGAGGCTCTGGGGGTTTCGGCTAAGGCGAATTGGTAGTGAGGCGTCGCAAATGGAAACGATGAGGTCGCTTTTTGAGGCGCAAGTTAACTGAAAATGTGGTATAATCGGTAGCTTAATTAAGGTCAATCAAGATTGGGAGGTTAATATGAATACGGTAGACAAGATGGATGTAATCTGGAAGGATGTGCTCTCACCTTACGCAGTTGAAATGCACGATGAGCAGATCGATTTGCTGTTCGATTTGGAGAAAGTGTTGGTAGACAAGGTCGATAGGTTGGAAGCCAGAGTCAAGGAGTTGGAGGCTAGGTTAGACAAGTATGTGTTCTATACAGAGAAGACACTTGATGATGTTTGTGAGCAGTGGATACCTGGGTTGATGGATCGGCTCAATGATTTGGAGAAGAAGGCATGAAGGTAGCAGTCACCCATGTAAACGACCAGTTCTTTTATGTGTTGGTCGGCAAGACGGAGATGATCGTATCTCAAGACACGTTGTCTAGGTTATCAGCATACATTGAGGTAGCTATTAGAGAACACAACATGACTACAAGGAGAATGCAGCATGAAGAAGACGCTCAGAGATTTCATGACACCGGCACAGCGTGCAGCGATGACGCTGCCTAACGGGGTGTCGATACCCACATGGCACTCAGTCTGCTTTGATAAGACTGGTGTGTCTCGTCCAGGTAAGACGGCACGGGATCGTGCCAAGCTGATAAGGAGACAGTCATGAGAGAGCCACCACTTGATGAGCCGGAGGTGCTGCCGTACGCATTGAGGCGTAGCATTAAGTTTCAGAAGGATCGTGCGCGTTGGGAGGAGCAGCAGCTTGAAGAGCAGCATCTCCAGTGCATGATGGAAGACGATGAACGTGAGTGGGCCATCGCCCAGATGTGTGATGAAGGTACTTACTTTGAACCACAGGAGTACAAGTAATGAGCGGTTTTACCAAAGCTGAGATACAGACAAAGATTACCAACCACGTTATTGATGGGTTGGAGAGAGGCGTAGCGCCTTGGATTAGGGAGTGGTCAGACGATGGGACTAGCAACCCATTGGTTCTATCTCCTCGCAATGGAGACAGTCAACGTCCGTATAGTGGCGTGAACTGGCTCATCCTGGGTATGCTGTCACCCTATAAGTCTAATGAATGGTTCACTGCGAATCAAGCTAAAAGGTTGACGAAGAATGATCGGCCTATCCCATATGAAGAGTATCAGAAAGGCACGCAGATCATCTTCTATAAACCTTGGGACTTCAAAGATAAGGATGGTGTCGACCAGACTCGGCCAGTCATGCGTGTCTATACCGTGTGGAATAGAGAGCAGATACCGGGCCTACCTGAAACTGTACGCACTACCAAGTTTGATCCCAAATCCACCATCGACAAGATGCTTTCTAACCTCAACCTCAAAGGTGGCATCAACCAAGGTGGCGACAAAGCCTGTTATGTTCCTTCCGAAGATGCAGTCATGATTCCTAATGACGAGGCCTTCGATACACCTGAGGCCGCCGTGTCTGTTAAGGCGCATGAAGGTTGTCATGCTACTGGTGCAGAGCATAGGTTGAACCGTAAGCTAGAGCAGGATACGAAGGCTTATGCCAAGGAAGAGCTGATAGCTGAGTTGGGTTCGGCGATGGTGTGTGCTTCTCTTGGTATACCGCTTGACAAACTGAGGCATACGGATTATATTGGAGCTTGGTTGGAGCGGCTAAAGAATGATAAGACTTATGTCTTTAGTGCAGCAGCCGATGCAAGCAAGGCAATGAAGTATCTTATGAAGGAGGTGGCGTAATGGGATGGCAAGCAGATCAACCGTATATAGATGCAGAGGATGAGCTTGTGATGGAGTTGGCTCAGTATTATGAGTACCTTGGGTTCTCGGCCCAGGATGCGGAAGAGATGGCCGAAGATGAGGTCACTCTTGAGATGATAGAGGATCGAGTGATGCAGCGTGTTTAGGCTTGCGTCTATAATCCTTAAGTGTAGCGTGGCGTTTCGCCTTGTGGTAGTTGTTCTTCGCAACGAAGTTACGCCGCTTGGCGCGGCGCTGCTTCTGCTCTTGTCTATCATCTGTATTCATAGTCTCTATACTATATACCTTTAAGCTGTAGGTGTATGATATTAAAGAGGAATCTCAACCTATAGGAAATAGCTATGCGAGCATGGAAATTATTTAATCTCAGAAAAGATGGCTCGATTGGGCCTCTCTTTATCAACCGTCGTCAGAGGATTCCAGTTGGGCAGTGGTTGGAAGCGGAGTCTCATCCCACCAAAGGATTCAAGCTGCGCCCACAATGGCACGCAACGAGTGCGCCGATGGCACCCCACCTGTCGGAGAGAGGCAGGGTCTGGCGTGAAGTGGAACTGCGCGGAGTAACAGAGATGGTACGTCCCAACTCTCAAGGAGGCAAGTGGTTTCTGGCCAATAGTTTAATGGTGGTAGCTTGACAAGGATGGTATTGGGTGTATAATAATCTTATCTCTCATTACCGTCCACAACTCAAACAATAATGAAAAGCAGCTACGCATTGAAGCGCCTTGTTAGAAAGGCAGAGAATCTTGAGCGCAAGATAGAGTACGATCTCAGGAAGACAGGCAGCACACCTATCGAGGTGTATATGAACAGGTGTCTGATCTATGCTGAGAAGGTCAACGATCTAATCCAGGCGTCTGAAGAGGAGAAGATCAGAGCAAGACGGAGGATATTCAAAGTGTATTTTAATCTACAGGATTACTCAGGTGCCGAGACAACTAAGGAAGAGCATCTTGAAGAGATGATGGGTGACCTAGACCTGGCTATAGTCGAAGCACACTCGGCTGATATGAGAACAGGTGGGATGGGGTTCTCTTCTGCGAACAACGTGATGATGACTGGTGGTCTGGGCGCACCAAAGAATCCGTATTGGAATGCGGGTAATTATGCCAAGGCCAGGAAGATAGTGGACATTGATACGTCAGATCATGTTTACAAACCCAAACAAAATATGGTACAATGGAAGGAAGCAATCAAGCAAGAGAAGAAGGAGATGCTAAATGAATGAGAGATGTATAGATTGTAAGGCCCCGGCTACTCAGTTGTCTCCGTTCCCATTGTGTAGTTTGCATTGGACTGAACGGTACGCCAAAGGCCCGTTGAGAGGAGAGGATGGGGAGTTACTACCCTACAAAAAATCATTGAAGGACTTACTTAAGGAGATGGGATATTGGAAAGAGCAAGACGAATCTGTAGAAGAATGGCAAGATCGCTGCAAGAAACATACTTCAGGAAAGAGCATTGTGAAGCGTATGCCTTGATTATAGTGGTTACAATACTGGGAGGACTTATCTTATGGACATAAGTTACAAAACATTTTTCGAGTATTTGTTTGTTGTCCTGTCAACAATGGTTTATTTATTTCTTGTATGTATAGTATTAGTACCGCTTCTTATTTACTACATGAAGGATCATCCTGCTTACCAAGAAGGATGGAAGCAACTATCGCGAATGCTAGGTATAGATATGTGAGTCGTGGAGCATTGGTCAGGTGAGCGACGGCATCTGGATAGACATCAGGATTTCTACGACTCGAAACCTCCTTTCGGTCCTGGTGTCATCCGTCGCATCCATTCACTTTTATAGGAGATTGTTATGAAGTATTCAAGACATGGCCACGCAATCGGGTCTGGCCCCGGACAACGCACACCGACGTATAACTCCTGGCGTAAAGCTAGGGAGCGGGTGGTTAATCCAAATGAGATTAGCTACAAATACTACGGTGCTAAAGGCGTGAAGATGTGTGACAGTTGGGTCGATAGCTTCGAGACTTTCCTCGAAGATATGGGTGAGCGTCCCGAGGGTACGACGATTGATCGCATCAATCCTCACGGGGACTACGAGCCTGACAACTGCCGGTGGTCCACACCGAAGGTGCAGGCCAACAACAAGCGTAGGGATAAGCAGTATCTTAACCTGCGTCTTGACATGGCTCCCATCCTTGAAGCACTGAAGGCTGCGTGAGCACCTGGAAACACTGTGAACGTGCCGTCGCTAGGCTATTGGGCGGCACGCGAACAGGTTGTAACGGTGAGTCAAGGCGGGATGTAGAGCATCCGGTGTGGAGTATCGAGGTGAAGCACCGGAAGTCTTTACCGTCCTGGCTGCACGATGCGATGGCCCAGGCAGAGATTGAGGCAGAACATAGGACACCGATGGTTGTTCTGCATGAGAAGCAGATGAAGTATGAGGACTGCTACGTTATAGTGAGGCTTAAACATTTCAAGGAGATTACTGATGAGCACGAAGAAAGAGTTTCTGACAGAGTTGGTGAAGGCTAATGGCCTGGATATAGACGAGGATATATTCCGTCTGTCTCTGGGTGGTAAGCAGGTTGCGATCATCACTCGTACTGGTATCGAGAAGATACAGTACAACAACGACATCGAAGTAAAGTTCGAGGTTGTCCATGTATCTCAGGAGTTCAGCGTTGTTAAGGCAGTAGCTACCAAGGAAGGTGTGGAAGGTGCTATTATCTACATCGAAACCTTTGGCAGCGCATGGCATGGTCAAGGTGGTAACTGCCACAGTAACTATGTCATGGAGATGGCAGAGAAGAGAGCGTTAGCTAGGGCGGTGCTGAAGATATCAGGCGCATACAAGTATGGTGTGTTCGGTGAGGATGAATCAGACGACTTCAAAGGAGACAAGTCATGAGTAAGAAAGAAAAGTCAAAGCTGACACCAGAAGATAAGGCGTTGGTGTTGGAGTACATTAACAAGAGCCGGAGCAGTGTGAGTACAGTGTTGGAGTGCGGCTCGGATTGGGCGAGTACCCTGCATGAGATAGATGATATGGGCAGGAAGCTTGGTAAACAATTAGGGTTCAAACAAGAAGCGTTCTATAGCGATTTCGAATAGGAGAGATACATGGAATTCAGAACAACGTATGGTCAGGATATCTTCAAGACTAAGTACGCACAGAATCAGTATGAAACCTGGGATGATCGTGCAAAGGTAGTAGTGAACTACGTCTGTGGTGACATGGATGGTATGAAGAACAGCCTGATGGAAAAGGATGACCAAGCTCAGTTGGTACAGTACATCTCGGACTTTAAGTTCATGCCGGGTGGTCGGTATCTCTGGTACGCAGGCAGAGAGGCGCGGTTCTTTAACAACTGCTATCTATTGAGGCTTGATTCAGATACCAGAGAGGAGTGGGCCGGGCTGTCTCAGCGTGCCATGTCCTGCCTGATGACAGGTGGTGGGATCGGGGCCGACGTATCGTTGTGCAGGCCGGGAGGTCGGGCATTGAGGCGCACTGGAGGAGTGTCCTCTGGGCCTCTTCCTTTGCTCTCTACGCTCAATGAGATAGGAAGGAACGTCATGCAAGGGGGTAGCAGGAGATCGGCTCTCTACGGCTCTCTCAGTGCCTCTCATGGGGACATCTGGGACTTCCTGCACGTCAAGAACTGGCATGAGATGCCTATCGAGGGGACTGGCCTCACGATTGCTGATGCCAAGAAGGCCAACTTCAACTATGCAGCGCCGTTGGACATGATGAATATCAGCGCGAACTATAGTGATGAGTGGCTGAGTGGCAATGACAATGAGGTATTCATGGAGAACTGTAAGCAGGCACTGATGACTGGCGAGCCTGGGTTCTCATTTAACTTTGGAGATAAAGCTGATGAAACTTTACGCAACGCTTGTACGGAAGTTACGTCGTCGGATGACAGTGATGTCTGCAACCTGGGGTCTGTTAACCTTGCGAATGTGGATACGATTAGTGAGTTTAAGGATGTGGTTACACTCGCATCTAAATTTCTAGTGTGTGGGTTGATCAGAGCGCACCTACCCTACTCGAAGGTGGGCAAGGTGAGGCAGCAGAACTCACGTTTGGGTCTCGGCCTGATGGGATTGCATGAGTGGTTACTCAAGCGTGACAGCAGGTACGAGATGAATGATGAACTCAAGAAATGGATGAAGGTCTATGAAACAGAATCAGAACGATCCGCTAACGAACATTGTGAGCGACTTTTTCTCAATCGTCCTAAAGGATACAGAGCGATTGCACCTACGGGGACTATTAGCATCCTCGCAGGTACAACCAGTGGAGTGGAGCCAATCTACGCCGTGGCATACCGCCGCCGCTACCTTACGGATGGAACAAGATGGAAGTATCAATTTGTCGTTGACGGTACGGCCCAGTACCTCATTGACAACGGAGTTCGGCAAGACAACATTGAATCTGCAGTGGACCTCGCAGAAGATGTCGAGCGACGGATAAGATTTCAGTATGAACTACAGAAGTATGTCGATCATGCTATTAGTTCTACTGTCAATCTACCTAGTTGGGGAACTGATCTCAATAACGAGAGTCATGTAGTACCGTTCTCCAGGATACTACGCAAGTATGGTAGTGGTTTGAGGGGCCTCACCTTCTACCCGAACGGGTCCAGAGGTGGGCAGCCTATCGAAGCCGTGCCATACGAAGAGGCCCACGCTAAACGTGGTGTTATTTACGAAGACAACTCAGAGGAGCAATGCCTCTCAGGAGTGTGCAGCTTATGAACAAGCCAACAAATATCGTACCGCTTAAAGATATGGAAATGAAGAAGCACCCATACGCGCATTACAATGGGCGCAATAAACCTATCACTGGAGAACAAATCGAAGAAATAATGGCATCGGCCGGGGTGTACCCAGACAAAGATGGCTTTTTTTTATGGGATGACATAAAAGCTGCCGCCAAAAGACATGGGATAGAATGGGAATGATAGACAAGACTAAACGATGGGAGAACAAGCAGTATATCAGGTGGGTATCCTCTCTGCCGTGCTCTAACTGTAGCATAGAGGACGATACTATTGTGGCGCACCACCTCAAAGGAAGGTACGCTCCTCTGTCGGGAGGCGGGGGCTACAAGGCATCCGACTGGTTGACTATGCCTTTGTGCTACATCTGCCATGCAGAGGTACACAATGGTAATATAAATATACTAGACTGGCAGCCCATGTTCATCTTGAAGACGCTTGACAAAGCATTCAGAGATGGTATAATGGTGTACCGTAAACATTTGCTATTTGGGGAGGACTTAAATGATTAGTGACGAACAGGCAGAGATTGCACACAATGGTCTGGCTGACAGTGATGACAAGTACGGTAGGCTGCAAGGTTATGTAGCCATGGCAACGCACTATATCAAGTTAATCAAGGCGAAGCACTTCCTTGAAGCAACTGGTACGGTAGCGGAGAAAGAGTCTAGGGCTTATTCATCGGAGGATTACATTGAATTCATGAAGAAGCTAGACGAAGCAACGGTATCATACAGTGTTCTTGATGCGCAACGAGCAACTTGGCAGAGAGAGATTGATATCTGGCGCACGATAAGTGCTAACAGACGGAGATAAAGTTATGGATTATGAGCAAAAAGATATGGACGGTGTAGCGTTTGCCAATGACAAGAAGTCAGAGGATTGGCACGCTGATTGGAATGGTCACGCCATGATAGAAGGCACTATGTACTGGGTTAATATGTACGATAATGTCTCTAAGTCAGGTAAGAACTACAGGAAGCTGCGGTTCAAACCTCAGAATGGTGCGGCTCCCGCTGCTCCCAAGAGCAAGGATGACATTCCGTGGTAATCAAGTACAAAGATGGACGTGAGTACGACCTTGTCTTCGATGAGGTCGACCACACCTACAGGGTAGACGGTGAGAAGATACACTCCGTCACCAAGGTGTTGGATGCTTGCTTCCCGAAGTACCTGACTGACTGGGCTGTTGGTGAGGGTGCTGACTTCTTCAAAGCGTCGCTAGAGCCTTATCGCTTGGCACCTAGTGAAGAGGTCGGCACCTTCATGATGCCTGCTAAAGTCGTGGAACATATCTACAAAGGCATACGAACCGCACACAAGATGATAAGCGGTGAGGCTGCGCAGGTCGGGACGACTGTCCACAACTGGTTGAGTGAGGCAATCGCCTGGAAGATGGGTAAAGGTGAAGAGCCTGCACTACCGCTCAACGAGGAGGCGAAGCAGTGTACCAGAGCCTTCAAGAAGTGGGCTTCGACAAAGGATATCAAGTGGATATGTACGGAAGAGAAGGTCTTCCACTCCAGTAAGAAGCCACACTACAGGTATTGCGGCACGATAGATGCGCTCGCCAAGATAGATAAGGTGGAGTGCCTGATCGACTTCAAGACCTCGAAGAAGATATACAAGCCCAACCACCTACAGATCGCAGCCTATGCCCACGCTATGGCTAAACAAAAAGGAAAGAAGAAACCTGCAATGGGTATCATCTTAAGGTTGGACAAGGATACTGGGGACTTCCAGGAGAAAAGGTTTAACGTTGAGCCGCACGTTGATATGTTCTTCAACTGCCTCGACCTCAAAGCCTGGAACTCTGAGAGGATAAAGAATGAGGCATGAGGATAGTATGCTCTGGCTGCTTGAGCATCACATCCAGGCGGCACTCACCCTAATCTTTATCAACATGAAGCATGAGATACTGGATGGTGAGGCGGCAAACTACTACCTCATGCAAAAGGCAAAGGATGCAGACACAGTATGGGAAGAAGAGGTGTGGAAAAAAATAGCCGACACCTTCCTCATCGAGAAAGAGTCGGCCGCTTTGTATACAATTAAATAAGTTCTTCTATCACCCGCATTGTGGTGACATTTCTTGTTGGGATGTACCATAAATTACCCCAATAGTCTTTCTCTTTCGTCATGGCTAGGGTAGTCCAGTCTTCATTCTCATCTACGAGGAGGCCATATGTTTTGGTCTCCTTTTTTTCTGGGCTGTACTCTGCCCAACTGGCCTCGGTGTACGAGTCGAGCCACAATACTTCGACTAGCTTTACCATCGTAGCTTATAGGTGAGGAACACAGTACCGTCTGTGTCGTACCTAGCTCCCAGTCCTTCATCGTTGGAGGTCCGCACTGAGGTGTAGT
>Ga0080013_1006087_pt1 | contig 10894 bp, 13 predicted proteins | sample ETNvirenome_6_85_FD_69236 | JGI IMG/M metagenome (GOLD analysis project Ga0080013, IMG submission 69236) | Marine viral communities from the Pacific Ocean - ETNP_6_85 (SPADES assembly) (version 2) | ecosystem: Environmental > Aquatic > Marine > Oceanic | place: Pacific Ocean | collected 2013-06-19
TCTGTTCTATTACCAGTTATATTATACATACTTTTAGCTAAACCATTAACTGCAACTGTAAATTTTTTAAATGATTTTGAAAACTCATTAGTTAAATTATTAGCATCTCTTTTTTTGCGTTCATTTACGGATTCTTTTTTCAAACGACTTTTTTCTGCTCTTCCACGATTTTTTGATTCTTTTTCAAATCCCACAATTTTGCCTCCCTTATGTGATGCATCCTTTCCATCACCATTACCATAAGTTCCTTTTTTTCTATTATACTTATTTAATTCTGCTCTATATTTCTTTGCTTTAGTAGATGAACCATATTTTTTGTATTCTGCCTTATAATCTCTTTCTTCATCTACGGATTCCATTGGATGACTTTTCATATATTTAACAAATTGTTTAGCCCCATCAATATATCCTAATAATTCTTTCTTATCTACACCCTTAAAATATCCACTTTTTAATGCTACACTTAAAATAGACTTTAAACTTTTATTTTTATTTCTTAATACTATACCCTGTAATATATCAGATTGGTCTGAATCCAATATACCCATTCCAGCTTCTTTTACCACAGATTCCACTACATCAAATTCAATATCCTTACCTTTTCTTTTGGTGGCCACATCTATAAGACTTTTAAGTTGATAATTACCCATTCTGGTTTTTAGTTTTTTAAGGTGTTTCATTACAAATTTCCTATCACCTTCAAACTTTTGTTTACCATTTTTATCCCAAACACCATACCAACCAGGAGTTTTAGTTAATCTTATATGATATTTAGTAAATCCTTCATTTACAGATTCATTTTTCTTTTTCTTTTTCAATAAATGAGGACCTGCGGGTGTTAATTTATCAGTATTATGTACATCTAGTTTCCCATCAGGAGCGTAACCACAAGTTCCTTCTAACTCTATACGAACTAACTCACGAAGTTTTGCAATAATTTCCTTTTTTACCTTATTAGGTAATTTTTTATGTTTTGTGGAAGCAAAATCTTCAGCATCTTTATCACTCATAGAATCGGCAACCTTTTTAACTTTAGCTGATGCATCAGACGGTTTCACCGTTCCTTTTTGTAGTCCGTGAACCATTCCCATAAATTTTTGTTGAGCTTTAGATGTGGCTGGCATTTTATTTCATCTTCTTAATCATTTGTACTGAATCTCTCATAAATTTTGTTACATTATCTTTATAAGATTTCTTTATATCTTTTGATAATTTCATATTTTCAGGTCTTGGGTCTCTTAAAAATGCTTGTTCAATTTCTTGCATAGCTTTTCTCATCTGTGCTTCAGCTTTTACCACACCAACCAACGCTCTTCTTGCAAATCTTTTATCGTCTGGACCTTCAACTACTATTTCATCTTCTCTTTGATGTTTTTCAGTAACATCTTTAAGTGTAGGTAATGGTTCACCGAATTTTCTATCCCACGCTGACTCTTTTATTAATTTTTTCAGTTTAATCATTTTAATTCTCCATATAGACATATGTATGTCCGTCTTTTTCTATTTGACCGTCATTATGTAACTGTGCCATTTCTTCTTTAGAAAATGTAATAGTATGTTCTTCATTATAAGCTTTAACTGCTTTTGAGTCTTCATTTATAGGTTCAGTAAACCGCCAATCTTTCCATTGTTCCCACATTTTTCTATCACCGGCCATTATTTTCCACCAAATCTTTCATAGTTTTCTCTTAAAATATGTTTTTCTGTAATTTTCTTTTCTTCTTTAACTTCTTTATATTTTTTACCATTGATTATTTTGATTGATTCATCCCATTCATCTTCATCACCAAATTCATCTTCCATATCTTTCATTGCCTGGTTCATGGCTTCTTCATCATCTTCATAACCAAAATCAGCATCCATTCCAGTATCTCCGCCAAATGGTTTATCTTCGGGTTCACTATCATCTAAATCTCTTTCAAAATCATCAGGTTCAAGACCTTTACCTTTTGGTTCTTCTTTATCGTCTTTAGGTTCTTTTTTATCATCTCCACCTTTAGATGGTACAAATGCTCCAGAGTCATCTTTTTTAAATGTTGGAGCTGTTGGGTCATCTACGTGGTCTTTATCTTTATATTTACCATATCCTATATGAACATAATCTTCATCATCTTGAGAAGCTTCATTCATTACATCATCTAAAGTAGGAAGTGGTTCACCAAATTTTCTGTCCCAAGCGTGTTCTATCAACATACTTTTTGCTATTTTTTTATATGATTCTAAAATTTTCATTTTATTTCCCACTATGTTTGATTTCTGTTTCCAAAAATCCTTTCAAGACACTTCTTTTATATAGTACATTATAAGCGTTCTCTACTTGACCTTTTTTCACATACTTTGTTATTTCAGTTAACATTCTTTGAATGCCACCTTGTAATTGTTTTCTCGTCATCACACCATATCCAGGTATCTGAACTTTAGCATCCAAAGGTGTTTTTACACCTTTCTTGGGTGCTGTGATTTTAGCCTCTTTCATGTTTCGTATTAAAGACTTTAAACTAATCATTAAAATCCTCCGCCTGCCATCTTTTTAAAAGTTGATCTATAATCACTTTTATTACGTTTGCTATCATCTTTGTCACGTTTACTAACATCTCTGCTATCTTTTTCTTTTGCTTTCTTAGCTGATGTTCCAAATAAAGACTGCTCCATACCGTAACCTTTTTCTGCTCTTACCGCATCGTCAAAGGCCTTTAATGTTTTTTTATTAGGATTTTCTAAAAGATCACCCAATGGTCCAGTTAATTCCACATCATCCATCCAACCACTTTCAATAGCTTGTTCTATCTTAACAGGATATAATTTAAAACCAGTTTTTTTCAATAACTGATCTGTAACATTTTTCATTGCCTGTTTTCGTTCTACTGGATCATCACTTACAAACGCAAGTGCTTGTGGTTGATCCCTAAATGCGGCTTTGGCGTATCCTCGCTCTTGTTTTATCCGTTTTGCAGCTGCTTGTTTTTTTGCCTTATCTTCCTTATCTTTTTTTACTTGAGTTTCTCTATCTGCTTGTGTGGCTTTTTCTTTACCAGTCATTGGAGCATCTCTTTCACCACTTTTTACATCTTTAGCATATTTACTATTTGGATTAGCCTTTAGATATGTTTGTTTAGCCTTTGCTGATAAATCAGAAAACCAACCTTCATCTAATTCTCGTTCCCAAGGAAGTCCTTCTTTTAAATTCTGAATTTCTTCTCTAATAATTTCTCGTAATTGAGATTTAATTATTTTCATTTTTTTAGGATCCATACTAAGCTCCTCGCATAATATCATTAACAATAGATTCTACTTTACAATAATCACCGCACGCTCTACCAACTGGTATTTCTATATCATTATTAACACTTTCTTGCATTGGATACATGAATGCTCCGTGTGTAGATGGATTAGAAACAAAGTCAAATGCTATCAATTCAAAATCTGGTTGTACTTCTTGTGAGGGTTCACCGCCCGCTTCACTAACAGTTTCTACTGAACCCATTCCACGAGAACTAATACCAAGTTTAATTCCTGATTTAAATAATTCTGTTAATATATTACCAGATGGTGTACCTAATACTTCAACTGTACCTAATAAATTATCACCTTCCCAATGCATTTCTTTAATGTTATGAGAAACATTAGCTAAATTAACTACAGAACTTTCTGGATGATCCAATTCGCCCATTGCTCTACTTTGTTTTATAAATTCTTTATGATATTTTTTAGCTTCACGCACTAATACTTCACGTGGATAAATTCTACCATTTTGGTTTTTTGCTTCTGCACGTTGTAATACGCCACGAACAATTAACTTTCCATTATTTTCTTTCATAGATTCAGTAATTTGTTCTTGTTTTATTTCAAATGGTAAATAATCTACTATAAGTTGTCTCACATCTAACTCCGTGTTTTTAAAATTTCATTTTTTAAGTCTTCTAATCTTTTTATCCATCTATTAATAAAATTAATAGTTTCTACCTTATTAGGTTCTTCTCCTTTGACTTTAGTTTCTTCTATAAGCCACCGACGCTTTAAATTAGATAGACCTAACAATCTTCCTAAAAAGTTAAGTCCATCTTTATTCCAAGATGAGTTCATAATAAGATTAATAAAGTTGGCCAACTTTGTTTGCTAGTTTTACTAACCTTTCACTAATTTTTTTCATGGCTCCGTGAGTTCGTTTCCAATAAGATGTAGAATCTACTCCTATTTCGTTCTTCAATCTCACATTCATTTTAACAAGTTTATCTAACTCGTTTAGTTTATCACGAACTTCTCTCATTGAATAACCAATTTTTTGTTTAGGTGATAATGATTCATCATTTCTATAATCGTGATATTTACCTTCAGTTACAGATTCAAGTTTCTTATCAATCTGTTTTGCTTTACCAGTTTGAACTTCTTTTACAGCAATTCTTTTATTAACGGATTCTTTAATTGTAAGAGATTCTCCCAATCCTTTTTTTGCTGCTTTTTGAACAAATGGTTTGAAATCTTTTTTCTTTGACATTTTAATTACACCATCAATACCTTGAGGATTCATCCATATAAATTTAGAAATAACTTTTAGTTCTTTTTCGTTATATCCTTTGAAATGTTTTTCCCAATCCATTGAACCTTCATTTACTTTACTATATCCAGTAGAATTAGTTACAGATTCTTTTTTTCTTTTTTCTTCTGGTTCATCTTCAATAGTTGTTTTTTTCCCACCAGGATGAAATGGTATATGAGCTTCAATTTTCTTATCAACTTGTTTTGCTTGAGATACACCAACTCTTTTAACACTTATAATAGCTTTAACACCACCCTTTAATTTTTTAGCAACAATCATTTTAGCTTCACCTTTAGAACCAGCATCAACTAATACACTACCAAAATCTGTTCTTATATGAAACTTTGCCTCATTTACTTTTACAAATCCAAATACTGCTGGTTTCTTATGACCATCTTCAAAACCCGCTTTTTTAATTTTTTTAGAGTTTTTTTTACGGAATGCACGAGGAGTTTTAGGTGGTCCTGCTCCACCATCAATTGCTCCAGTTACTGAAGCTTCTTCTAATTCTTGTTTAATAAGTTCTCTAATATATTTTCGTAATACTTCAATTTTTATGGACATTCTTAATCTCCTTGATTAGTTCATAATATCTCATTAAAGTTAAAACTTGTTTATCTTTTACTATTCTACCTTTTGTTAAATTTTCTATTTGATTTATAGCTTCAGTTAATTTAATCTTGGTAATATCATCAGTAACTTTAGGTGTATGAAGTTTTAATGTTTTTTTAATTTTTACTACTTCACTATCAACAAATTCTCTCATTGAATTTGTATTGCTAACGTTATTAATATAATTTTTTAATAAATTCTTTTGAGATTCATCTAACGTTTTATATTTTTGATTAAACTTATCTACAAGAATCTGATATGCTAGTAATCTTAAATCTTTATCTTTTTTATTATATTCACGTAAAACTTTATTTTTAGTTTCAGTTGAATTAATTTTTTTACTAGTAATATGTTCTAAAACAGTGAATTTAGAAGTAACAACTGCTTCAGGATCAAAAATAGTAGGTACAGTTTCTGCTTGAAATACATTAGAAATTGACGCTAATATTCTATAATTAGATATTCGTCCATTAAAGAAATCATTTGCATTATAATTATTCTTAATTTCTTTAATTAAATTATATTTCTCACGTCTTAATGTTAAGTTATTCAATTTTTGTCGTGATTTAATAACAGCTTCTATTAATTGAGTCGCTCTATCTGCAGACTCATAATGTTTTTCTGAAAGTACTCTATATAATTGTAATTCTTTACCCAATTCAGTATTTTCATTAAAATATTTCTTTACAATTTTAACTGATTTTGTGCTTTTTCCAGCTAAAACATCTGCTGTAATTTGTCGTGTTAATAATTCAAAAAGAATACTCGTATTCTTTATTTTAGAATGTTTCAATTTTCGAGCCATTATAAAATACTCCAATATTTAATATAGTATGTCATAAATAAATATAAAGTTAAGTAATAATCATTCATTTGAAATACTTTTATCTAAAGAACTTAACTCATTCTTATATTCTTCTTCAACTTCCGAAGCTTCATTTATAATTTTTTTATCATGTTTACCAAAATTTGTTGATTTTTTCAATTTATCTAAATGAGCAAGCGCTAAATGTTTACCATATTTACGTGAACTACTACCACCTTTTTTCATATCATGTGAGCCTAATGGATCTCTTCCTCTAGCACTACCATCTTTTCCATAATGTGGAACTTCTTTAGGTCTTCCAGCGCCATCCCAACCTCCAGGAGGTGAACCGCCTTCGGGTCCTAAATCATCTAATTCATGACTGGTTCTTCCCATCGCCATATCAGAAGGTGTTCCTGAAGCTTCTCCGCTCTTTGCGGGATCATTACCCTCATTTTCAATTTGAGAACGTCGAAATTTTTGTTTATAATCAAATACTATTTCATCATCTAATTCTTTAATTTCTTCTTTAGTAAATCCAAAAATATTCTTATAAATCCATTCTGAAGAAACTAATCCATCACTTAACATTGAACTTGCTAATGAAGTTTTATTATTCCACAATTCAACTTTTTCTTCTTCATAAATTGTAGATGGATTTGTTAAATCTAATTCAAAATTAACCAAATCTGCATCTGTATATCCTTGTGCATATAAATGAACAATAGCTATTTTAGTTAACTCTGATATTGTGATTCTTTGTATTCTTTCAATTGTTCTAGCAAATCTAACATCCTCTGCAGCTAAAGTTGCTTTACTACCAATTTGTTCTTCATACCCAAGAAATGCTTTAGGAATACGTAGTGAAGCTAATAATTTATTTTTAAGATATTCAATATCTTCTACTGCTTCATATGTTAAACCGGGAAGTGAATCTATACTTGTTCCACTATCTCCACCACGAACTGGTAAAAAGAAATCTTCTGTAATATTTTGCATATTATATTTTAAGTTATAATCGCCAGTATCTTCATCAACTACTGGAGCTTTTTTCATTTTATTAATAACCTTTTGCATATAATTATCAACTTCAGCGGGCGGTATGTTTCCAATATCTAATTTGAAAATTCTCTTTTCAGGAGCTCTCATAATTCTATGAATTAACATCGCATCTTCCATCAATGTCAACTGTTTCCAAATTTTACGGCCACCTTCAATTTGTGACTTACCATAAGGAAGATAATTAGAATCTGAAAGTAATCTAAAGTGTGCTACTTCATAATTTTCTAATTCTTCTCTTGTGGCTGACCGTTCAGGTTTATATCTATGTTGTGATGTTGTTGCTTCAATTAAAAATTTAACATATTCTGGATTTTCTGGATCTAACCCTTCTAATCTTGATACATCGTAAACTGACAACGGTATAACATTAGTAACACCATATTTTTCATTAATTTCTAATTGTAAAAAGAAATCACCATACTTACACATATTACGAATCCATGGCCACAAGTTAAATTCAATATTCAATACATCATAAAATAAATTATGTAATATGTCTTTAATCTGTCCATTATCTGTCTTAATTTCTAAAACATCTCCATATTCAGATTTCATTGAAGATTCATCTGCGTAAATATCAAGTGCACTTGAAATTATCGCGTCATTATCCATTGATTCATAATCTTTAAAAAGATTTAATCTCATTGATTTTGTCAATAATGAATCTGAATACCCACTTAATCCGGCACCAGTAAATATTTTTTGATATCTATCAATAAAATTACTTTTTGTTATAGATTGTGTACGACTTGTATCAGCAACTTTTAATTTTTTACCACCTACATTTCTTACAATTACATTTGTAGAAAATAATCGTTGTAATCTACCAAATAGACTTTTATCAGCCATTTTTTACCTCTTTACTTAATTAACCATTCTAATGATTCTCTCTTTTTACCGATTTCCCAGCTCCAAGAATCATTTTGATTATCTGTTGGTGTATAAACACCTTGATTTGATGTTATACTATTTATTGCTTTCTTTTGTAATTCTATACCTTCTGCTCTTAATCGTAAAGCAGTTTCTCGTATCCACAGTCCCATTGCATAAGACATTACCAAGTCATCATTATATCCTGACATAGCTTCTGCACGATTTCCATTATATATAAACACAAACAGTTCATCAATCAATCTTTGTGAATAAACCGTTACTAATTTTTCTCTAAAAAATTCTTCTAATTTTGCTATTACCAATGGTCTTGTCTTTTGTGTCAATGTAAATCCTGGAATTAACTGTTTTTCAACTCTATTAATTTTATTATTAATATGTCTTTGAGTATCTACTATCTGTAAATCTTTACTCATATAAAATAAATTATCATATTCTCTATCAATACATTGTTGAATAGCAGCCCATCCAATATTATTATTTTCAACAACAAGTAATGCATTATTATATTCAATTGCTATATTAACTAATAAATTACCATAATCTCTTGTAGACATTCTACCTTTATACTCTGCCACTTGTTCTAAACTTTCTACATCTAATATATGAAATGCTGAGTAATCTGTTGCATCTCCTCTACTAACATCCGCGCATACTATATAATCTTTTGTGTAATTCGGTGGTTCCCATATCCAAACATTACTATCAACTCCTCGTTTTTCTATAGGTTCTTTAACTTGTGTTGTCCTATACTCTTCTAAAATAGCACCATCAACTACTGATTGTCCTGAAGTAATAAAATCACAATCACACTCTTGTGCCGCCATTGTTGGACCTAATAATTTATCTTGTTCATCTCTCCACTCTTGTTCTCTGTCGGGATGAACTATCCAATGTAATTTAATAAAATTAAAATCATTCAATCCATCTTCAGCATCCATCCAAGTTCTATGAAACCAATTACCAACACCATTTGGTGTAGAAAGTGCTATACATTGTCCACCCGTTGATAATGTCTGAGATGCTGCTGCCCATATCGTATCAATTTTATCAATAAATGCCGCTTCATCTAATATAAGTAATGATAGTGCTTCTGAACGACCGGCCTCGTCTCCACTAGCTACAGCCTTTACTTGAGAACCATTTTTATATCTTAATGATAATTTATTATCTTCAACACAAGGTTGTTTTAACCAACTTGGTAAGTTTGCATGCATCACACGAACTTTTGTTACTAAATTTTTGGCAACTTCTTGTTTAGTAGCAATCACCAAGATATTTTTATCTTGATGAAATGTCATCATCCATAAAGAATATCCAGCTGTAATAGAAGATATACCTAATTGTCTTGCTTTCAAAATTATATTAAAACGATGTTGTACTAAATCACTAACTGTCTTTTCTTGAAAATTATATAAAGCAAACGGTATCTTACCCTCTATTGGATGTTGAATTACGCAATATTTCCTCAAGAAATAAACTGGATCAGAAGCACACTTTATATACTCCTGTTTAATTACATCTTTTAATTGTCCTTTTGAATTTCGGTTCATATTAATATAATACGCTCACAGTACCACTTCCACTTATTCGTTTTACACCTACTTCATAAAGTGTTTTAGCTGTTAAGTCGGACGCGGCTATAGAATCACCTTCGGTTGGCCAAATATAAGAACTTCCTGCAGACGTTACAATAAATCCACTTGACCCTTTAAAAGACCCAGTTAAATCTGTTATACCTGCACTTACTGTTTTAATTTTACTAAATTTTGCATCGTCTTTTATAGTAGGTACACTTCTACTAGATACATCAGTTCTTCCATTTGAACCATGTGTTATCGTTGCCATTTAATTTCTCCTATTAATTAATGTTATTACTCTATATATAAATATATTACTTCAAAGAATCTTCTATTTTTTGTAAATATTCTAAGGCTTCATCTGCTTGTTTTTTAATTTCTTTAACATCTATTTGCCATTTTTCTTTATCAACAGAATATCCGTCGGGTCTAAATTGTTGCCAAAATTCTACTGTATCTTGTTTCTTAAACTCTTCAATACTTTGTTTTTGTTCTTTTATCCAAGCTAATTTGTTTGCAATCACTTTTTTCTCTGCCCATTCATCATATGTACCATCAATTCTCATTTTATTCTCTATTTTTATTTGGCATTCAAAACAATGATTATATAAATACCACATTCTATCGTCTAAACGTTTTTTCATCACTTTATCACACTTAGGACAAAACCAAGGTACTCTTGCTTCTTTAGTTATCTCTAATTTTTCTGATGCTCTTTTACGTTCTTCTTCTTTTTCTTTTTTTAATTTTTTCTTAAACTCTAAATCTTCATTGGCGACAAAAATCCGTTTTTCTGGAGTTTTACCTCGTAAAATACTCTGTAATGCAGTGTTTTGTCTTTGATTTTCTCTACTATATCCCATTATAATATTCCCTAAAAGTTTAATAACCCTAAAATCTGATTTACTGGCGCAAAAGCTCCCGTAAACTTATAAATTTTACCTTTATATTTAAAAACTATACCTTCTGATGGTACTATTGATTTCAATCCCCCAATTTTATTTAATTTATCTAATTGTAACTTCAAAGTTTCTATTTTTTTAATATCACCTCCACGTTTTACTTTACTAATTGCGTCAATTACATCTTTTCTTATTTTTTTAACTGCTTTATCTGGTGAAGCTGCTAGATATCCACTAATATTCTTTAATATTTCAGCACCTACATCAAAAAATAATACTTCAAATGGTTTCATATTTTGTTTTACCCATTTTTGATGGTCATTTTTATCAAATGATAGTACCCAATTAAGAAATTTCTTATTATCTATGTCTTTCTTTATCGTTGGTATCTTATATGACTTATCAAAGAACGCCCATCTCTTAGTTAAGTTAACTAAAATATGATTTGGTATCTTATATTTCATTTGTTTTGACGCATTAAAAATAAACTCTTCCCAGTATGATT
>Ga0080013_1006089_pt1 | contig 10892 bp, 15 predicted proteins | sample ETNvirenome_6_85_FD_69236 | JGI IMG/M metagenome (GOLD analysis project Ga0080013, IMG submission 69236) | Marine viral communities from the Pacific Ocean - ETNP_6_85 (SPADES assembly) (version 2) | ecosystem: Environmental > Aquatic > Marine > Oceanic | place: Pacific Ocean | collected 2013-06-19
GGCAAAGGGGATGTCTAAGATTACTCTCCCGATTGCAGATAAGCAAGCAACCCTCCTCGTGTTGAACCAGCTTAAGGACAACATTACCAGCGGCCCCCTCGCCCGTATAACGGCGATGACTACACCCTACATCACTCCGGGCGGCAAAGCTCTAGTTTACTCCTACAGCCTAAGAATTTGGCTCACAGGAAGAAAAGCTAAGTCAGCCTTCGTGTTGGATGACAAAGGCTATCGTGTAGGATCAGAGGTTAAAGTCAGGATTGAAAAATCTAGATTTGGAACTCAAGGGCGAAATTGCGCTTTCCGCATCATGTGGGGCTCTGTTGACATTGGTGTACGAGACGAAGAAAGCTGGTTTGATGCCATTAAAGGATCTGATAATCTCACTTCTGCGGGGGCGTGGTATACACTTAAAACAGACAATTATGAAAAGAAATTTCAACCATCTAAGTGGGTTGAACTAATTAGTAGCGACACAGAGTTCCGAGAACATGTTGAAAAAATCATGGATGAAGAGATCATCTACAGATTTAGCAACCGATCCGGCAACGCAACAGACTTTTACGAAGAACCCGAAGACATTTCAATACCAGTAGGAAAAACAAAATGAAAACTTTATTCACAGCAACATTATTACTCTTTACAACTGGGTGTATAGCATACGCCCATCCGCCAGCACGTACACCAATATCACAAGTCACACCCGATATTCAGGCTTGGGTTTGGGTACCCGGTCACTACACTCCGACTGGATCTTGGCAACACGCACACTGGGAGCTTCGAAGGGTGCAGCGGCACATGCTAAATAGGTACCCCCGCACTCACATCAGATACGTTGAAGGACGCCGCCGCCCCGCCTCGCCGCCCCGCGGTCACAGACCTCGACGTCCCCACCGCCGATAATCCACAGAGAGAAGTAATGAATCTACAAGAAGTTATCAAAAAGACGCTCGACGAAATACCCCCATCTAAGACAGACTGGACTAACTCTGTTTTCCAACCGGTTAAAACCGCTGGTAAGAATAGTGTGGGAGCCTTCGGCGAACATCTCTTTAGGGATTGGTCGGAGTCAAAAGGGAATAGTGCTCGAATTATAAGAAAAGGGCACGATGTTCTTTCGGGCACAGAAAAGGTCGAAGTTAAGACTGCCTTCAAGAATAAAAAAGGCGGCTTCTTCTTTAACCAAATTTATTACATTCATCCAGAGACTCATGAACCCAAAGATTGGGATCATCTAGTATTTGTATTTGTTTCTCCTACTGGTGTGGAGATGTGGAAGTGTGAAAAGCCATCCGAGCCGCAAAAGTACTTTAGACGCAATAATGGTTGGAGTTGGAACCGCAAGTCGCCGGAGAAGCTAGACAACAGCATCTGGAAACAGATCTACACAGAAGAGGTACCTCTTCTGAACAATGTTACGGAAGGCGCCAAACAAAAAGCATCTTACGCGAACAAGAGGACGACTGGCAAGGAGCAGTTTTACACACAGCCAGCCGTCGTTGATTTGTGTATGGAAATCGTCAACAAACACATCGATTTAGCTCACAGGACAATCTTAGAGCCAGCCGGCGGAACAGGGGAGTTTATCGAAGGGTTCTTAAGGAACGGGATCTCAGCCGATAGAATTATTTCCTGTGACATTGAGCCTAAACATAAGATGGTATCATCTGGGAACTTTCTAGAGATGGAACTGCCGGACGAAGGGATGGTGTGTATCACTAATCCTCCTTTTGGTCGATGTAATAGTTTGTCTAAGAAGTTTTTCGAGAAAGCTACACACAACTGCGACTACATTTGTTTTTTAGTACCAAAATCATGGGAAAAATGGACCGTAATCAATAGCCTTAATAGTAGCTACCACTTGCTGGAGTCAGTTGACCTCCCGAGAGACTGCTTCTATCTACCAGAAGGGAGAAAGACTAAAAAAGGAGTACTGAACACAGTATTCCAAATTTGGGAACGACGTGTAGAGAAAAGAGAAAAAATCAAAATACCAGATAACAAGGTGATCACAAAGATACTTCCAAGCACGGATGACCTTATAGTACGGGGTGCTAACACCTCTATTTTGGTGTTCGGTCATAGCTGCGGAAAAGTTTCCAAAGTAGATGGCAATGTGAGGAGAAAAACAACCACGATGTACTTAGACGTTAAGGATGAAAAAGTATTAACAGCGCTCCAAAATTTGAATTTGGAGAGATTCTTTAAAAGAACCGCTTTCGTAGAAGCATTGTCTATTAAAGAGATCAACTATGCCCTAAACGAAGAGCTACAATTGCCGAACTATGTGTTCAAGAACGAGATCTATAGATGACAGTACTACCAATTACATTGCTTGATGTTCGTACCGAAGAAGAAGTAGCCGAGAGTAGCGTTAGCAACAGTCTAAACATCCCCCACTCAGAAATTCTGAATCGTCTGGACGAGATCCCGAAGAATGGTGAAATTGCAGTATTTTGTAGGTCTGGAAGGCGAAGCGCAATTGTAGCAGAGGTCTTAGCTAGGCTGGGATATAATACTCGCGACATTATGTCTTTTGAGATAGCAAAGAGGGTTTACAAAAACCCCACAAAATAAATTTTGACTTTCACCTCATAGCGTGATAGAATATGTTATAACAAGTAGAGGAGCGTAAAATGACAATTCAACCGATTAACCAAATTCACCCTGAAGCCCTATTCTTAGAGCCTCGCGAACATTTTGATAAAGCCCTTGTAGGAGCAGTCGCCTCGCCAGATGATCACTGGCCGAGAGTTGAATCTATGAATGTTGCAGCTTACGACACTTATCTCTGCATCGCCGCAATTCAGGTGTGGCTTGAATGCTCAGATGAGGAAGCTGCCGAGTGGTTTGATTACAACACTTCAGGCGCATGGCTTGGCGAGGGCACCCCCACATTTATCACGACAGAAGATGATGAGTACTAACTTTATTAGAGCGAAAGATGGTAAAATCTACCTACCGCGCCCAAAGGGCTGGATGCATGGGATGGGCTTGCAGAGCCTGTTCAGAAAAGCGCTTAACGAGCAAATTCACATCGCCGCCCCGAAATACTGGGAAGAACTAAAGAAAGATAATGAGATGCTTGCCCTAGTAAAAGTAGCAGAAAACAAATATACAGTACAGTCTGCGGGAGAACAAAATGATTGAATTTGCTTATTTATTAATTGGTTCTGTTCTTTTTTATAACATTTTTGCATTGGGCGTGGACATTCTCCACGACATCAGAAATAAAAAGTACGAACTCGCAGACGCTAGAGACACCGAAGAGAGACAAATTGCTGGTGAAGAGACAAGTGAAGTTGCTTTGGACTATTTACAATTAGCGAAAAGGTCAGGGAGCCCGCGTGAAACTCGTTAGAGATAAGATACCCCAAATAATTCTAGAAGACGGAAAAACCCCGATTTATCATGTTGCTGATGTAGCTGAACATAAGCGCGAGTTATTTAACAAGGTAGTAGAGGAGCTAGAGGAATTTCGAGCTGATCCGTCACTTGTCGAGGCAGCAGATCTTGTTGAGGCTGTCTTTTCCCTCATCGAGATTCACAAACTTAAGATGGCTTCGGTTGCCAAGGCAGGACTTGCAAAAGCACAAACTGCCGGAGGCTTTGGTCGCGGCATAATTCTTGAGAGAGTTGAATAAAGTGGTGAAGGCGCAAATCAAATCTGGAGACTTGGTGAAACACAAGGCAACTTGGCACGACTATGGAGTTGGACTCGTTATTTGCAAAACAGGAGAGATCAATACGTGGGGAATGAGACACGATCCAGACGAGCACATGAGATGGTGGGTTCTTTGGACAAGCTCGCCCAGCGTACCAGAACCTAACGGATATTCTATAACTTACGAAGCGGACGTTACAATCGTCCATGCTGCATAAAAGGAAAATAACATGCTTAGAAAAATAACACAAACGAAGATTTTACTACTACTTCTCGCGCTTTCGCCATTGGCAGCATGTAACGAATATGGTATTGTCGAAGATCCAGACAACATCGGCACAATCAAGGACGGCTTAGAACCAGACATTCTTGTCACGCCCGCTTCAGTCGATTTCGGAAGGATAGACGCCGAAAACTCCGTAACTGAGATCATCTCAGTCCAAAATGTCGGAGAAGGAGACTTACACATCCTAGACATACAGCTATCTGATGACGCTAACGGAGTCTACGACATCGGAGCAATCGGCTCAATCCTTGTTCCTCCAGATGGGACGACATCATTCGCCATAACGTTTGATCCAATCACCGCAGCACTGGAAAACAACAGCATCCTTATTGATTCTGACGATCCAGACGAACCAGTAACTGAAGTTCAGTTGTTGGGAGAGGGTTTAGCGCCGATTATTGACGTTTCGCCCGCTGAATACGACTTTGGACAGATGTACATCGGATGTGAGGACTCTCTTCCGCTCGTTGTCTCAAATCTAGGCAACGCAGACTTGGAAGTGTCAGGATTTTCGTTCAATACGGCAGGAGACTTGTATTTTGACGCAGATGAAGCCAACAATGGACAACTGCCGTGGATTATCTCGCCAAATAGTTCAGTAGAAGTATTCATAGACTACTCTCCCTTGGATGAATTCTCGGATACGTCGTATCTTACAACCGTATCGTCAGATTTGACAACACCATCTAATTTAACCGTTCAATACGGAACAGGACTGGAGTACGGAAGAGCAAATGATTCATTTGAGCAGCCAATCAACGGCTCAACCGACATTCTGTTCGGATTAGACTGGTCATGCTCAATGTATGATGACATCGCCAACGTCCAAGCGAACTTCAGCGCCTTTATCTCAACACTCGCAAGCATGGATGCTGATTATCATGTCGCGGTGGTTGTCGAGGACAGTGGATGCATTCTTGGCGGAGACTCATACATTGATAATAACATGACTGAATCAGATCAACAAGCAATCTTTACAGACATGATTGGAACCAGTGCAAATCAAGGCTCGAACACGGAGAGAATCTTCAGCCTATTCGAATCGGCATTATCTTCAAATAATAGAAATAATGGTGGATGTAACGAAGGATTCTATCGAGACGACGCAAAACTAAACCTTATCGCAGTATCAGATGAGCCTGAGCAGTCAAGCAATCCTTATACATACTATACATCTCTATTCCAGTCGCTAAAACAGGACACGGATGACTTAGCAATGCACGCTATCGCAGCAGACAACCCAAGCAACGGCTCGTCAACCTGCGGAGCGTCATACAACTCAAGGTATGAGGACGCAACGACTGCAACTTCAGGGATCTATCTATCAATCTGTGCTACGGACTGGGGCTCACACCTTGAAACTCTCGCAGAGAACGCTTCACAAGACTTGTCTTCATTCGAACTAACTGGAACGCCAGTAGAAGAGACGATAGAAGTGACGGTAGACGGCATTACAACCGTCAGCACTTGGACATACAATCAAGTAGACAACACAATAGATTTCGAACCAGATCACGTCCCAGAGGGCGGTTCAACTATCGACGTAGAATACACACTAATGGGCAATTGCCAACAATAAAGGAAAGACAATGCGTAAAGGACTAGAAGACAGAGACAGACGACGTGATGCCGCTGAAGAGCGAGCAGAGAAGCGTGCAAACCTAACGGCACAGCAGCAACTAGACAAGCTAGACGCACTCCTTGGAGAAGGCGTAGGCGCAGTCAAAGAGCGTGCTCGCCTTGAAAAACAACTACGAGACTAAAGGAAATAATAATGATAGTAATAAACAATGGTGAGAAGAACCCAAGAGCGGGCGAACTTAAGAAGTGGAAGGATGTCAGAAGAACAGCGAATGGTAGGCTGGGATACGCAGCGCATCCAGACGCCGAACCTTCTGTTCTGGACGAACTGGCGAGAGATTCACACCACCCAGTTCGCTACAATGTTGCTTCCAATCCCAGCACTCGTCCCGACACTCTCAAATGGTTGTATACGAGCAAAGGAAAATCCAACAATAAATACATGAAGGCGTCATTAGCGAGCAATCCTTCTATCCCTATTGAGATGTTGGAAGAATTATTTCTTATAGTCTCCGAACACATAGATGAAAACCAGTGGGATACAACGAGAGAGGAGATAGAAAAAGCGGTTGCACTAAATCCAAGCACACCCGAAAGTATGCTCCTCCGCATCGTAGAAAACCCGACTCATCCAAAGCAACTCCAGTATGTGATGAAGAACGAAGGCGACGGACTAACGGAAGCAGTCATTCGCAAAGTGGCAGAGGACGACGGATGGGGAGTGAATGTCGTAGCAAAGCACCCAAGACTGCCCCTTGACTTTATTGAGGACTACTCCAAATCAAAGAAGTACGGCGTTCGGATGAGCATAGCGAGTCATCCATCAACACCTCCTGAGATACTGCGAGAACTCGCCAATGATGATTACCTCAACATTATGGGGATGTATTGCGTCAGGAAAGAAGTAGAGAAGAACTCAAACACTCCTGAAGATGTTGTAAGAGGACTCTCCCTTTGGACTGAAGAGTCGTGTAAAAAGTTAGGATTCAAAAACGCTTACGAAGAAAAACAACTCCGAGATAAATAATGAACATGAACACAATCACTTTACTAACTATCACGGCAGTAGTCTTGTTCGTAGTAGCAGTGTCTACACTAGTGTTATAGCTCTGAGTCTCGAACAAAGCAAGTCAGAGGCTAAAGAATAAAACACCTTTTAGAGATAGAGATGAGACTTGGCGATTTGGTAAGGATAAGATTTAGAAGATTTATACCACATCTGCGCGGTGGTCCGCCTGAATGGGAAGAGTGGTGGGAAGAGGGCGCAATTGTTGCTGCAGAGTATCACACTTGGGAAAAGATCGTGAGTGTTCTCCATAAGGGTGAGATAATTAGAAAGGAGGCTAATGATGTGCAATTAATCTCCAGGAGTAGAAAGGGTGCAAAAACAGAAGAAACCATCGATTAGGACTATTTATTACCATGAAACTTATAATGGAATCTTGGCGTGGATACATAGAAGAGTCCTCGACCCGCGGAACACAACTACCGGACGAGAAGACAGACCTACTCTTTGATAAACAGATCACAGCGATGATAGAAAAAGCTGGAATGCTTGAAGAAGGCGCGCTCTTGGACAAAGCGAGAGACTATGCCATGAGATACGGCGTTCCACTTGCCACAGCGCTGGCTCTAGTGGGCACTATCCCTGCAGGCGTGGTTGCCGGCAAGTCCCTAGCAAACAGGCACAATACAGAACTTGCAGCACAGCAAGCAGAAGAAGATGCTGCAGTCCGGCAAGCTCGCGATGATCGCTTTGGCGCTGACTTTGGAGAGTTGCCCGCAGAGTATGATGAGCTTTCAAATGATGCAATAACTGACCGCGCATGGGACGAATACGCCAATCGCGATCCTATAGCGGCACCCGTCAGCGGGATGCTAACCGTCGTCTCCGGAGGAAACATAGAGGGCCGCCCCTTTATGGTGTATGAAATCTTACCGAACGATATAATGCCCTTAAATCAGATATCCGCTGAAGATTATAGGGCGCAGGTTCAAGCGAAGCTAGAGGACAATGGTGAGCGGGGAATAGAGTATCTCCGAAATCAATTATTCGGCGACACCGGCAAATGGCTCTCGGGTTCCGGCAACGAGACGTTTAGAATGGTTGATGGGAACCCAATCCTTCCTCCCGAGTGGTCTGTCGCCTATGACGTCTATGCTGAAGCGGTTGTGGAGAGAGTCGATCACATTAGAGAAGTTGCGTCAATTTCTCCGGCATATACCTTGGAAGTCGCTCGCAGGTTTAATTTAGAAACTGCCGATGAGCTGGAAGCTTTCTTACAACATGAGTTATGGAAGGTTGGTGCCGACACGCCGAGCAACGATATAGAATAAACTCCTTGACAGTACCATTCGTTCATGCTATATTAATAATAGGAGGAAGAATGAGAACAGTTTTACTGATAGTTACGGGTTTGTCTTTAGGATGGGGTGTGGGCTATTTGCCCAGCATGCTGATAGATGACTCGTCCGCTATTATGATGATCGACCAATCGCAACTTGATGATGAGGAGAGCAATCTGTTATGGAGTGTGGATTTAATGGATTTACAATTGGGGGTGTGCTATGACGGATACTAGTACAACTAAGAAGCGAATATTAATTTTTGATGCCTTGAACGCATATTTGAGGGCATACATAGTTGACCCGAGCCTTTCAACGAACGGAGATCCGATCGGTGGAATCAAGGGGTTCATTAAGATCTTGCAACGACACGTTCGCGAGACAAGCCCGGATCAAATCGTTATCGTTTGGGACGGACCAAACGGCTCTCGCAAGCGCAAGAGCGTAGACAAGAACTACAAGGCAGGACGGAAACCCATTCGGCTAAACCGAGCTTTCCACAACCTCACAGACGACGAAGAACTGCAAAATAAGATGTGGCAACAAACACGCCTCATAGAATATTTTAACAATATGCCGATTATCCAGTTTATGCTCCCAGAGGTAGAGGCTGATGATGTGATTGCCTTTATTACTCAGATGTCAGAGTATAAGGGTTGGCAAAAGATCGTCGTTTCAAATGACAAAGACTTTATGCAGTTGTGCGACGACGAAACAATTCTCTGGCGTCCCACCCAGAACGAGATCCTCAATAAGAAAAGCATTATTGAGAAGACCGGCGTCCACCCTGTCAATATGGCGCTAGCACGCGCTATTGTCGGCGACACTAGTGATAATCTTCCGGGTGTTAAAGGGGCTGGCTTTGCGACGGTTAGTAAACGCTTGAACTTTTTATCGGATTCAAAGATTTACACAGTTGATGATGTTATTGAATTCTGCGAGAAGACGAACGCGAAGCTTAAAATCTTTAACAATATCACGGAGAACCGAAAGCTCATCGAGCACAACTACAGAATGATGCAGCTATATGCGCCCCAATTATCGGTGCAGGGCAAAGATCACGTACGATATTCTATTGAAAACTTTGAGTGCGACTTTAACAGGACGGATGTTATTAGGATGATGAGAGAGGATGGCTTCGGCGAATTAAATTGGGAAGATCTCCGTGCCGGGTTGAATAAAGTTCGCAAGGGATGCACTAATACAACTGGTGGAGTATAAAACTTATTTTTTACTTGACTTCGAGGAATTATTGAGTTATATATTATACAACAGTGAGGGAATAAATGCGAGACGATAGGGTTGATTTTAGCAGGTACGGAAAGGCTTTTCAAGAAGGACTCGTTCAACTTATTTTTGAAGATCGACCCTTTGCGGACCAGATCACAGAAGTGCTAGATATACAGTTTATAGAATTGGAATATTTACGCCTGTTTACGACCTTAATCGTTGACTATCGCGAGAAGTACGAAACTCACCCATCTGTTGACATTATGTTGGTTTTGTTAAGAACTGAGATGGATGACGAAGATGAGGTTGTACAATCACAAGCCCGTGAATATTTTGCAAAAATCCACACCAAAGAACCAACAGATACAAAGTACATTAAAGAAACTGCGCTTGATTTCTGTCGTAAACAAAACCTAAAAGAAGCAATGATGGAGTCAGTCGGACTCCTCCAGAAGTGCTCTTTTGATGAAATCTCCACAGTCATTAACAATGCGCTTAAGCTCGGCTCGGATACTAATTTTGGATACGACTATCTTAAAGACTTCGAAGCAAGATTTGTGCCTAAATACCGGAAACCCGTTACGACTGGATGGCCAGAAATTGACTCAATAACGGGAGGCGGGCTTGGTAAGAGCGAGTTGGGAGTGGTAATCGCCCCCACTGGTGCTGGAAAGAGTATGGCACTTGTCCACCTAGGAACTCAGGCCGTCAAGGAGGGTAAAACAGTTGTGCACTATACTCTCGAATTGCAAGACACCGTAGTTGCTAGCAGGTATGATAGTTGTCTAACAGGATACCCGCTCAGCGATATCATAAACTTTAAAGAAGAAATTTACGAAGCCATTGGAGACATTGACGGATCTTTAATTGTTAAGGAATATCCTACTAAATCAGCTACAACTAATACGATCCGCTCTCATTTATCTCGCCTAATAAAGCGCGGCATTAAGCCCGGGCTTGTTATTGTAGATTATGCTGATCTTTTGAAGCCAGTTATCGTAAGAAAAGAGAAAAGAAACGAGTTGGAATCTATTTATGAAGACCTAAGAGGGTTATCTACAGAGTTTAAATGTCCCATTTGGACCGCCTCACAAACCAACCGTTCAGGGCTGAGTGCCGAGGTCATCACGATGGAACAGATTTCGGAAGCATTTAATAAATGTTTTGTAGCCGATTTCATCTTTTCTATTTCGAGAACAATCGAAGACAAACAAAACAATCAGGGTAAAATGTTCATTGCAAAAAACAGAAACGGACCAGATGGTATTATCTATCCGATTTTCATGGACACCTCGAATGTAAAAATAAAAATACTTCCACAGACCACAACTGCGGCTGTTGGGAGCATGCCTACACAAGCGCCGCTTGGGGTAAAGCAGCAACAAACATTGTTGCGACAGAAATACACAAAGCTAAGAAGGAAATAAGAGAATGAGAACACTGGCCAATACGCGTAAATTCAGATTATCCGATTCGTTTGTCGACCCCTACAAAGATAAAAATGTGCCTTGGGGTCCTGTTGGGTACGTTACCTACAAGCGCACTTACTCTCGCCGACTTAGCGAGTTCGATCCAGATGCCGCAGGCTCAGAAGAGTGGTACCAGACATGCCGGAGAGTTGTGGAGGGTATGTTTAACACTCAGAAAGAACACGTTGTGCGTTTGGGGCTGGAATGGAACGACTCAAAGGCACAGCGCACAGCTAAAGACGCCTATGACCGCTTGTTTCACTTAAAGTGGACGCCACCTGGCCGAGGGCTGTGGATGATGGGCACCAAGTTCGTC
>Ga0080013_1006090_pt1 | contig 10889 bp, 15 predicted proteins | sample ETNvirenome_6_85_FD_69236 | JGI IMG/M metagenome (GOLD analysis project Ga0080013, IMG submission 69236) | Marine viral communities from the Pacific Ocean - ETNP_6_85 (SPADES assembly) (version 2) | ecosystem: Environmental > Aquatic > Marine > Oceanic | place: Pacific Ocean | collected 2013-06-19
AGTTGGCAGTAAGATTGATAAAGTTTTAGATTTTTTTGAAGATTTACAGTCAAATGAAGGTCCTGGTAAAGAAGAATCAGTCAAAGTAATCAACGGAAAAAAATATAGTGCAATTAAAGAATCTAAAAAACATCCATTAAAAGAACAATACGATAGATTGTTTACAAACAGGACAATAATTTAGGAGTAGGTTATGGTTGAAGCAAAACAAGAAAAAAATAAAGAATTTCATGTTATAGATCAAAAACATGAAATCAATAAAGAATTGGTTAATATCATCCAATTCAGACAAAGTAAAAAATGGTATATCAGTATTGCTGTCGTGGCATTGTTTTCCGTTATATTGGCACTTATGATTTACTTTATGAGTAATGGTGTTGATGTTCAAGGTGGATGGAAAGAAATCCTACTACTGATGTTAGGTGGTTTTGTTGGTTCATTTGCCAAAGTTATTGACTTTTGGTTCAACAATGCAGAAGATGATGTTAAACTATTAGAACACGCGGATGATTAATTATGGGATTATTAAGTACACTTACTAGCGCTGCCGGAAGTTTATTGGGCGGTGATACGATAAAAGATGTAGGAAATATCATTGATAACCTACATACTTCAGGCGAAGAAAAAGAAGAAGCCAGACAAAAAATTACACAAATATTAGCACAAGCCGAACAAGCGGCTCAAGCACAAGTATCTGCTCGTTGGGAAGCCGATATGAAACACGGAAGTTGGTTAAGTAAAAACATCAGACCATTAACTTTGGTGTTTCTTACATTTGTGTTTACGATATTAAGTGTATTTGATGGTAATTTGACAATTGCTGGAGAGGCTTTTACAATAGGTGCAGCATATGTTCCTGTATATCAAACATTATTGATGACCGTGTATGCGGCTTATTTTGCTGGTCGTTCAATTGAAAAAGTAAAACAGGTAGCAAAATGAATAAGATAGACGAATTATTTAATGAAAGTGGTATTTTGTATAAAGCCGGTGTAAAAAAATACGGCAAAGAAGGAATGAAGAAAATCCAACAGGCTGCAGGTAAAAGAAAATCACACGCCCAAATAGGTGCAATTAAAGACAAATACGAAAAAGAATCTGTAGAATTAGATGAATATCGTATACAGAAGGCTAAAGATATACAAGCTAATCCCAGAACTTGGAAAGCTTTAAAATACGAGTTAAGAGACCAGTTTGATGAGTTAGTAAAGATTGGTGCTGATTATGAAGTATTTCAAAACGCTAAAGGTACTGCGAAGATTTTAAAACAAATCAAAATATTAATGGACAAGATATAATGATTAAACTAAAAGAACTTATAACGGAAAAGAAAGAACTTGGTGGTGCTATGATTAATACAATTGATAGATTAACCGATAGTAATAATCACAATGAAGCCAGATTGCAATTAGCTAAATCCTTTCTGGGTAAAAATTCACCATTAGTTAAGGGTTATGAATCTTTAATATCATTACAGAACTTATTAGGTGATATGAATACATTGATGAAAGCTAGAGAGAAAATGGATAAGATGTTATTTACTGGCGCAAAAAGAGTGTATAGTGATTATGATGCTATACATGGAGTATTTTAATGATTAGTTTAAAAAACTTAGTTAAATATGTTCGAGAAGCAAAAATAACTGCTCCGAAAAGAGGTAAACAAACACCCTTGGATGCAAAAGTTCAAATACCTGGATTTGGTGTCATGACAAGAAAACAAATGCAAGGAAGTATTCAAAGATATGTAGCTGAAATATCTAAGTATGTCAAAAAAGGTGATCCAGAAGCTGCATATAATGCAATGTATAAGAGAACTGTATTAAAAGGTTTTTTAGAAACTGAAATCAAACATAGCGGTAAGTAGTAATGATTAAGTTGAAAGACTTATTAAAAGAACAACTAACTGATGATGATATTAAAGTCGGTGATGCTTATAAAAATTCAACAGCCCGTGGGGTTGAGGTTAGTTTTGTATATAAAAAAGAATCAAGAGGTGGAGCTACCACTATAGATTATCAGTTTAAACCACAATACGGCGCTCCTGGATTTATGGGCGTTGGAGTTGGACCTCCTGAAAGTGTTGATGGTTGGGGTAAAGATAAAAAGATTAAGGTTACTTCCAGTATGAAAAAAGAAATGATTAAGACTTTACAAGATGCCATGAAAAGCAAATATAAGAATTCGGAAGAAGTAGATACATTAATAAGAAATGGATTACGATTATCTGATGTATTGAGTTGGGTTAAAAGATTATGATTAAGTTAAAAAAATTATTAAGTGAAACATCAATTTCAATGGGACAAGTTCGTTCAAATCCTTATGCTCATTCATTTAAATCACCCGAAGAAATTAAATCCGTAACAGAGGCAAGTACTTCGGTTGATTTAACAATTCAAAGATCATTAGAAAAAGATTTAAAGTCTGCTGGTATAAAAGTTAAAAGTTTTAAAAAAGATATAAGTGTGATGGGAAAACGTGCTCCTAATTCAAAGACTATCGTATGGGGTGGTGTATTTAAAACAAAGAATGCTACCATTCCGATTAGTGTAGCATCTGAAGGTAGTGTATTTTATCAAGATAGACATATTGGAGTACTGAATAAAGGAAGTAAAGTTAAAGATAATTTTCGTTCTTTAAAAGTTTCTAATAAATGGGTAGAATCCGTAGATGAAGCATACGGAGATTTAAACGATGATGGATTTAAAAAGGTCAGAAAATATAATAAAATTGTAGTTAAACTGGTAAAAAAATTAGAAAACGCAGTAAGGCACTCGGAAGGTAAAGACGCTGTTAAGTGGATAAGAGGCCTTTATGATGCAGTGGGTATTATGTATGATACTATTGGACACAAAATGTATTATGAATCCATAAATGAAAAAGTAGCAAGACCAATGTCATATCGTTTACGAAAGGCTCAAGATGAAATTGAGTATATGATTACACAGGGTCCATTAGATGATGAAGGGGTTTATGATAAACCAGGACAAGCCATGAAATTATTACAGACCGCACAGAAGGCTTTGGGTAAAATTAAGTAGTGTAAAGTCAATAAAATGATATTTATATTTAGGAGATTATTATGAGTATATCAACATATAAAAGATGGATGAAAGAATCATATCTGTATGAAGCAGATGATGATGTGGTAGGTAAACGTGAAGATGGTGAAACTTGGAAAACTGCAAGTGGGAAACACGCTGGTAAATATGATAAGGATAACATAGATTACTTTGACGATCCACAGGATGCTAAAGATTATGCTAAACATGGTCCGTCTGGTATGCCAGATGATGAAGATGGTGAACCAGAAGGTGGTACTTCAGTTAGTGGTGATCGTGGACCTGCCGGTTATGATCCACGACAAGGTGAACCAGAACCAAAAGCTGAACCAAAAGACGAACCAAAAGCTGAACCAAAGAAAACTGCTATAAGTAAAACTGGTGGTCTTGGTGGTGATGATGAAGAAGATCCTATTGGAGCTCCTGGTGATGTTCCAGTTGGTGAATTGCCTGATAGGTCTAAAGATGATGACGATCCAATGGGTGATAAACAAGAATTAGAGGATGCTAAAGCAGAGCTTGAACAAGCAGAAGAATATTACGATGAGTCAAGAGAAGAATTAAAAATGGCACAAGATCCTGAGGATATTGAACAGGCAAAGAGAGCAGTAGCAATGGATAAAAAAGAATTGGAAAGGGCTCAAAGTGTTGTAGATAAATTACAAGGTGGTGAAGAACCTGATGATGATGCTTTGGATCCAACCCAATTAGGTATGCCTGCTTATGATCCCTACACAACTGGTGATAATTGGGGTAGAGATGCAGATTATGGTAAACCCGGACACAAAAGCTACGATTCTTCACATATAGAAAGGGACAGACGGGCCAGACAAGCAAAAAAGGATGCAGAAGCCGGTGGCGAAGAACCAAGTGCTGAAATGCCGAAACCTAGAGGCAATCCAAGCAATCCAGTAAAAGTAAACTATGATGGTGACCCACGAGAAAAAGCAAGTACTTGGAGAGCAAAGGATACCGGTAGACATGGCGCCACACATGGATATGGTTTAAAAGATCCCAAAAAAAATAAAGTATTTTTTGATACTCCAGAGGCCGCGGAAGTTTGGGCTTCTGGTGTATATCAGGATCCTGAAGACGCAATAATAGCAGGACGGGCAGCACTTGAGAAAAGAAGGGCAGCAGCTAAAAAAGAAGCCTCGGATATAAAAAAGGAAGTTGAAAACGCCCCACCCGAAGCAAAAAGTTGGTATGAGAAAAAAGTTGGCAGTAAGATTGATAAAGTTTTAGATTTTTTTGAAGATTTACAGTCAAATGAAGGTCCTGGTAAAGAAGAATCAGTCAAAGTAATCAACGGAAAAAAATATAGTGCAATTAAAGAATCCGTTAATAAAAGAATTTCTGTAAAAGAAGTTCATAAGTGGTTAAAGGGATTGGAAGAATATCGATATCGTAAGATACCAGGAGTTGATGCACGAAGAATCACTTCATTCGTAAACAATGGTTTAAATGAAACAGATTTACCTATTTCATTACAAAAGAAATGGGGAAATGCTACATATTCTAAAGAAAAGACTTTAGCAGATAGATTTATGAAAGAAAGAATCAATCGAAAATTAACACAAACAGAATCCAAACATCCTCTTAAAGAACAATACGATAGGCTGTTTAAAAATAAGGTAGTATTATGAAAAACATCAAATTAATGGGTATGGTTGAAGACATCGGACTGGGATTGGCTGATGACAGACCTAAAGTAAATAAACATGAAGTAATTGAAGCAGTAAGGTCATACGCTAGAGTTGGAAAACAAATCCAAGTCAATAATAACATCATGGAAGCCGCTAAACAATTAGCTCAAATGGCTGAAGCTGCTCAAAATCATATACTAAGTGAAACAAGTGATTGGTTTGATGGAGTTAGTGTAAAGAGAAATATGAAAGAACTAAAAGGTTTGACAGGTCAGTTTAGAAAAACTGCTGTCGAGGCGAATGCCACTAATCAACGACTTTCTGCTCTTTACGAAGATATGGGAAATATATTAAACCGTTACTATGATATCGATGAGGCTTTAGATCCAGTCGGTGATGAAGATGATGATGTCGATAACGATGGCGATTCCGATGATAGTGATGCATATTTAAAGAAACGTAGAAAAGCTGTCACGAAGGCTGTCAAGGGAGATGGTTAGGGAATTTTTATTTTGCTCACTTATATTGTGGCAAATTGGTTTTATTGTAGGAATATTATTAAAGTTATTTTACAAACCAAATGAGAAGAATTTTGTTTCAACATCAATGCCGGCAAGAATACCAGCAGTAGAGGTTGATACACCAAAAATAAAACCAACTCATGTGGACATAGAAGTGAAAAAACAAATTACTACAGAAAAACCAACATCATCAACGATTAAGTCGGATGAAGTTATTAAGGGTAAAGTAAAGACTCAAAAGAGTAAATTAAGAAAATTAACAAGAGGGTTATAATATGGCAAAAGGATTAGATTGTGGAACATCATTTTATATTGCTGCCACAGAAGATACAATTAAAAAACAACGAAACGCATTCTTAACTGTCGATGGGGAGGTGAACCAAGTCAAGAGAATGTTAAAAAGACAAGGAATACCTTTTGTAGAAAAAGCAAATAAAGTACATATCGTTGGACAACACGCTTTTAATTATGCTCAAATATTCAGTACGGCAGAACTTAAAAGACCAATGAAAAGTGGATTATTAAATCCAACTGAAAAAGATTCATTACCAGTACTGAATGCTATTATAGGTGAACTCTTGGGTGATGCGATAGAAAATGAAACTTGTGTTTATTGTATACCATCTAAACCAATTGATGTTAAACGAGAAACAAGTTATCATGAAGATGTATTAAGAACCATAATAGAACAATATGGTTATAAGGTTAAGAAAATAGAAGAAGCAGTTGCCATAGGATATGAAGGATTAGTTGATACTCAATTAACTGGTGTAGCACTCTCTATGGGTGCTGGTATGTGTAATATTGCTGTCATGTATCAAGGAATGACTGCTCTGTCCTTTAGTGTTAGTCGTGGTGGCGATTGGGTGGATGAAAACGTATCTATGGATACGGGTGTCTCAAAAGCAAAAGTCACTAATATAAAAGAAACATCCACTACATTGGATTTAAGTAGTGCGACTTATCAAAATATTTATGAAGAAGATACCGATGAGGCAAATGTCTTGATTGCTATTAGGTCTTATTATGGTGCTTTGATTAATTATTTATTGACAAATCTAAAGGTTCAATTTGAAGGTGTGGAAAATGTACCTAATTTTCCTGAACCAGTACCTATCGTAATAGGTGGTGGTACGGCATTAGTAAAGGGATTTTTAGATGTCTTTAATGAACAATTTGACCAAGATGAATTCCCAATACCAATTTCAGAAATAATTCTAATAGAAGATGCTCATGTGGCTGTAGCCCGCGGGTGTTTGTCTGAGGCACAATTAATTGAAGAAGATAATGATGAATAAAAAACAGAAAAAAGATTTACAGAAACAAAATAATTCATTGATGCACGTGGTGGTAAAAGATAATAATATTGAACGAGCTCTTAGAGAATTTAAAAAAAGAGTAAAGAATTCTAACTTATTATTAGAATTACGAGAACGAGAATATTATGAAAAGAAATCTTTGAAGAAAAGACGACTTGGAAAGCTCAGAGCATTGAAAATAAAACTATCACAAAAAGATTAGTTTTTAGTTTTTACTTATACTTATATATAACCTCAATACACCATGTCTATATGGTGTCTAAAATAGAAATTCCTATTAAAGTTCCAGAATAACTTTATTCCAATATAACACATATATGGAGACAATTATGTCTGATTTACTAAAAGAAGCTATTGCTGATGCAAAAGCAGTTCGTGAAACGGCACTACAAAACGCTAAGATGGCTTTAGAAGAAGCTTTTACTCCGCATTTGAAATCAATGTTATCAGCAAAACTTGCTGAAGATGATATTGAAGAAGATGATAATCCTTTTGCTGATGATGAGGAAGAGGATGAGGAAGAAGAAGCTGAAGATATGGCACGGTCTCATTATCGTGAAGATGATGATGAAGAAATCGGTGATGAAGAAGAAATCGAATCTGATGATGAAGAAGAAGTCGAAGAATCTGAAATTATTGAAATCGATGGCGTAAAGTATGCCCCAATAGTATCTGAAGAAGATGAAGAAGAAGAAATCGACTCTGATGAAGAAGTCGAAGAATCTGAAGAACTTGATCTTGAAGCTGTAATCAAAGAACTTGAACAAGAAATTGCTGAAGCTGACGACTCTGATGATGAAGACCTTACTGAAGGTCCTAAAGAAGATGAAGAAGAAAAAGTATCTGAAGAAGTTGAAGAGATTACTGAAGAAGAAGATGAAGATGATGAAGTCAAAGAAGAAGTTGATGAACAATCTACACCTGAATCTGAAGAAGATACTGAAGTTCACGAGTCTGTTGATGACATACAAGCAGAGCTTAAAGAATATAAGGAAGCTGTCACATTTTTACGTGATAAGCTTCATGAAGTTAACATCCTTAATGCAAAACTTTTATACACGAATCGTTTGTTTAAAGAATTTGCCCTAAGTAATGACCAAAAACTCAAGATTGTTGAGACCTTTGACAGAGCTCAAACAACTCGTGAAATTAAATTGGTTTATTCTACTTTGGCAGAATCTTATACAGATAACGGCTCAAGTAAGAAGACTGAAATTAAGGAATTTGCTAGTAAAAAAGCTGGAAACACTGCACCAAAGACAAAGATTATCTCGGAAGAGAATCAAGTCGCAGATCGTTTCAAGAAACTTGCTGGCATTTTAAATGATTAATCACAATTAATTTTGGAGAACGAAAATGAGTGATATAAACACACTTCTCGACCCTTCCCCTATGCGGAAGCAGAAAGAAGAATCACAAAAACTCGTAGCAAAATGGAACAAATCTGGTCTTTTAGAAGGCATGGAAAATGATTGGCAAAAATCTGGTATGGCTGTATTGCTTGAAAACCAGGCTCGTCAATTAATTTCTGAGAATTCTAAAACATCCCCAAACGCCGGTGGCGGAGTAGGTGATGAAGAATGGTCAGGAGTTGCTCTACCTTTGGTACGAAGAGTATTTGGTAACATTGTTGCACAGGAATTAGTTTCTGTTCAACCAATGAATTTACCCTCCGGTCTGGTATTCTATCTTGATTTCAAGTATGGAAGTTCAGTCGGTAAAATGACATCTGGAGATTCAATAGGCGGTAACACTGGTCCTAACTCCCCATCCGGATCAACTGGTCCTTATGGTGAAGATAGTGGATTTTATGGAGCTGGTCGATATGGATATTCCATTAGTGCATCAAGCGTGGCTGTTACTTTTGCGAGTGCAACTCAAGCATCTTTTCAAGATATTGATTTCAATTCCGAAGTCTCTGCATCTTGTGCTACCGCTGATAAGTTTTGGACAGTAACAACTGCTAAAAGTGGTTTTACTAACCCTGACTTAAAGGCCATTAGGGCTTGGAGTTTCACAGACGCAGGTACTGGTGCTTTAAAGGCAAAAGTCTTACCACAATTTACAAAAGTTGTTGGTGCTAATGTACAATTAGTTGTATCTGCATCCAGTGCTGCTAATGCATCTGGTTCCTATACGGTTAAGTATCTACAAGAAACTCAAGCTGGTAACAGAGGTGATTTTGAAGATCGTATTGGTAATGCTACTGTTGATCAACTTTCAATTCCTGAAGTCAATTTGGAACTTAGGTCTTTACCTATTGTTGCTAAGACTCGTAAGTTGAAAGCTGTTTGGTCACCTGAGTTAGCTCAAGACCTTAACGCTTATCATAGTGTTGATGCTGAAGCTGAATTAACAAGTATGTTGAGTGATTACATTTCGATGGAAATCGATTTGGAAATCCTTGATATGTTAGTTAGTGATGCCCAAACAACTGATTACTGGTCAGCAAAAGCTGGTGAGGATTATGATTCCGGTACGACTGCATTCGTAACTAATACATTCTACGGAACTCGTTTTGAATGGTATCAGACTCTTGTTGCTAAGATTCAAAAAGTATCAAATGAAATTCATCGTTTGACACTTCGTGGTGGTGCTAACTTTATCGTGTGTTCACCTAAAGTTGCTACTATCCTTGAATCATTACCTGGCTACAATAGTTCACCTGGTGACGCTGACGCGGCTGCTACTCAATTCGCTATGGGTGTTTCCAAAGTAGGACAAGTTGCTGGTCGTTATACGGTTTATAAAAATCCGTATATGACTGAAAACAACATCCTTGTTGGATTCCGTGGTTCGAACTTCTTAGAAACTGGCGCTGTATACAGCCCTTACGTACCACTTATTACAACTCCATTGGTTTATGATCCAAGTGATTTTACTCCAAGAAAAGGTGTAATGACTCGTTATGCTAAGAAAATGATTAGGCCTGAGTTCTATGCTAATATTAAAGTTAAATCTTTGGATTTAATTTAATCTAGTTTAGGTCAAACCTAAGATATGAAAAGGGGATCTTTTTAGATCCCCTTTTTGTTTTTATAAGTTATATATTTATAGTTAAAGAGAATTATATATGCCAAAATTAGATTACGCCTACACCGATCCATCTTCTTTTACGAGTGGACAGACACCATATGGTACATATGATGCCGATTCAACATTTCAATCAGATATAGTTTCAGTAACCAAATGGGTTGCTAAACGACTTGGTTATCCTGTATTACAATTAGAGATACCAAGTGGTTCAATTTATGCTTGTTTTGAAGAATCGATAAATGAGTATTCTCAACATATTAATAATTACAATATTAAGAATTGGATGTGGGAACAATACGGTGAGAAGTCAAGAATATCAGGTTCATTAAGTACTGGTTCTGCTAATCCCGTAACTCCAACAAATGGACCGTCAGTTCAATTATCTGAAAAATATGGACAGATGGTAAATATTGGTGGTAATATAGATTTAAAAAAAGGATTTATAACGTTATCTGGTTCTGCTCAAGATTATGATTTACAAGATGTTTGGGCAAGTGTTAGTGAAAGTAATAAAAGAATTGAAGTTCAGTCAGTATATAACCAATCTCCATCGGCAATTACAAGATTTTATGATCCCTTTGCTGGTTCTTTTGACCAGAGACAAATGTTAGATAATTTTGGTTTCGGTAATGTATCTCCCGCAGTATCATTTATGCTACAACCAATCAGTTTTGATATAGCCAGGGCCAATGCAATAGAAACATCCGATTTAATTAGAAAAAGTGCTTATAGTTTTGAACTACATAACAATAATTTAAGAATATTTCCAAAACCAAAATCAACTGATAATGGTGATAAAATATGGTTTGAATATTATGTAAAAGATGATATTAAAAACACTAATAATATAAGTGGTTCAATGCAAGGTGGGATAAGTGATCCATCTAACGTTCCGTATAAATTTATTACTTATAGTTCAATTAATCAACCTGGCAGACAATGGATAAGAAAATTCACTTCTGCCTTATCAAAAGAACTATTGGGAATTATACGAAGTAAATATAGTGGTTTACCTATACCAGATGCCGAAGTAACACTTGATGGTGATTCTTTGAAGGCCGAGGGTAGAGAAGAAAAGACACAATTATTAGAAGAGTTAAAAGAATTTTTAGAATCAGTCTCCTTGACTGAAAAGTTAAAGGCTGAAGCCGAAGAGGCAAATGCTCAACAAGAAGTATTGAATAAAGCTCCGTTACCAATTTACATAGGATAATTAAATGTCTGCTACAAAGCCATTCTTTATCACACAGAAAGAAATCAATTTAATAGACCATTTAAATGAAGAGTTAATTGATGAGATAGTTGG
>Ga0080013_1006093_pt1 | contig 10882 bp, 7 predicted proteins | sample ETNvirenome_6_85_FD_69236 | JGI IMG/M metagenome (GOLD analysis project Ga0080013, IMG submission 69236) | Marine viral communities from the Pacific Ocean - ETNP_6_85 (SPADES assembly) (version 2) | ecosystem: Environmental > Aquatic > Marine > Oceanic | place: Pacific Ocean | collected 2013-06-19
CTCGGTAGCTGCAACAACGACAACTTGCTGAGAAGCGTCGACTGTTATAGCAGTTGTTGTACCGTGAGTAGCTCCGACACCAATCTCAAGCTTATCAGTTCCGTCATCGAGACCGATACGATAATCCTGTGCATTTCCGTCGAATACCAGGAAGGTATCTTCTGCACCTGCATCACCGATTGTTAGCTTTGGTGTGGTTCCTCCGATGACAATGTCCTGATAGAAAGTACCAGCAGCACCAGCTGTCCATGTAGAGTTTCCATGAATTCTCTTGAGAGAAGAAGCCATGTGATCTAGAATTCCACCTAGATCATTTAGTGCAAGAGCTGTAGAAGCTGCAGCTGATTCACTGTCTGTAGGTATTGACCCAGAAACCTGGGAGGTTCTTACCTTTGTTTTACTAGCCATAATAATTTTCCTTTGTTTATAGATTATTGGCTTGGACGATCTGCAATATGCAAAAATCGTCCTATAACCTAACGTGTCTTTAACGAAACAGGTCTATAACTTTAACGAAAACTAAATTAACTTTTAAATCACTTTCGTGACTTCATCTACTATATATCATCCTCTTTAGATTCCTAACATGATTATCGTATTCAGCAAACTCTGAGTTAAGAAACTCTAGTGCTAAACCCTGACATCTCTGATTCGGATCGCTGAATGTAAAATTAAATTTTCCAGAACTTAGCTTTTCTGCACGTGTAAGCTTAATTCCCTTCATTAATAGAAATGCAGCAAAAGACAGATCTGGGGTTGAATACTCTTTCATTTAGTTAAATTTCCTTGGCTGGCTTAACCTTCGGAAATAAGTATTATTTCACAGACTAAATTTGAAAATGAAAGAATCGTTCTCTATGTGCTGTGAATATTGTTCACATATTTAAGAAGTTGTTGCATTTGTCGAATAGTTTGCAAAAATAACACTCCCAGACTCAGGAAGTGAGCCTGTTGTGAAGTACATATTTGACCCCGTTACTGAATAATCTTGATATCCCGCACTAGTAATCGACGTTGCAGGAGCTTGGAAAATACCGTTAACGAAAACAGATACATTCTTTACATTGTCGGGTTGATAATTGAATGTAAATTTTGTATTTGACCCGTTGCTCATTCCAAGGTACTCACTAAACACATAGCTTGGCGACGATATTGTAATTGCCCCACCGGAACCAGAAGAGACAGAAGCAGCACCTGCAGACCTAATATAGCTTGTCCCATTAGATAGTTTTGTAATAGACCCAGTTATTTGAGAAGACTTTACGGGACCAGAAAATACTGAGCCTGTAAGGGTTGCAATAACAGAATTATTTACAGACAGAGTGAAATTACCATTTGCACCTGCATCTACAGAGCTTAATCCTGTTCCTGCAACTAAAGCCCTCTCTGCACTTAGAGAACCTGTCGCTGTCTTGACAAGGTATGTGGCATTTGGATCTCCGCTTCCGCCTCCGTTACTTCCACTAGAAACAACTTCATCAAGCATTTTTCCAACATACGCAAATGCTTTTGCGTATGCTGGTATTTTACCTGAATCATAGTCTTGTAAGAATAGAACTCCGTTGTAATAGTCTACGTTCCAGTCGATATTATCCAAAAGCGGGATTTCATCACCAACAGAACCACTGTCATCCTCAAAAATTTTCACTATGTATGGATTAGGAGAATCCTGTGAAAAGAACGGAGGAATTAGCTGAAGTGCTCCGAGAGTTTCATGAACAATCTTACTATTATTAAATGTCCCATTTCCCTCCCTAGAGTTACTAGAATTAGATGTGTAATCAGAAGGCATTACGAACTTATAGCAATGAGGGCCGGATGACTGAGAAGATTCACCTGCGTCTGATCCTGCACCTCCCCCAGAAGAGTCAGCATCGTATGTGGTACCTGTCAAGGCTGTGAGAGCAAATTGAATATATTCAACAGTTGCAGGCCCACCATTTGAAGCACTTTGAAGAAGGTAAAGCGTCTGACTTGGCCCTGTTGGTATGTCTTCTCCAAATATAAGAGTTGATGCAGCCTGGATATTTGATCCAATGACTTCTTCACCATCAACTTTAAGATTTGACGTATGAGCCTTTCCAAGAAGCTTCTTCTGCGCAAAAAACGTTGCTGAGGTATTACTTTTTCCTGCCATTCTAGCTCCAGCTCACGCTTACCTGTGAAATATACCCTGTCCAGCTCTTATGAGCAGATATCTTTATCACAAGATATTCTGCGCCAGAGACAGTTCCATCTACCGTAGATCCATTAAATGTACACGTATTTCCTGCACCTCCGCCATCAACAGTTGCATCAAGATCACCACTTAGACATCCGTCTCCAGCACTAGTGTTTCCTGCTCCGGCAGAAGGTTTTCCTAGATCCAAAAATCCCGTCTTTCCAGGAATGTTGACCTCAACAAAGATGTTTTTATTAGCACCTAGAGAAGCAGCATTTGAACCTGTCTTTCCTACAATTGAGGCATCTCCGTATACTGTAACTGTCACGCTTGGCCTATCGTTTGTAGTATTATTTAAAAATCCTCTATAGTATTCTCTAGTTGCAACACCAAGAGTGCTATAGTTTACGTTGCTTGGAGGTCCGTCAAGAACTCCTCCCTCACTATATCTTCTAAAGTCTCCACTGTTTCCACCCTTTAGTGGGCTTATTAGCTTTCCGTCGTATAACATAAGTCCCGTATAGTATCCAGAAAAATTACTATTATCGTTTATCGACCCTGTAGATGACCAATTGTAGCCAATGGATGTAACGTTCGCCTGAGCAGAAAAACTTCCGCTCTGAATTCTGAACACTTCTCCATTAAAGTACTCAGCGGTGTTTGCATTTGAATTATCACTTGCAGAGTAGACATGAAGAATTGACGACGTTGTGACTGATGTTGTTAGGTTTGTCTTAAGTGGGTGATCAAAAACTAGGGAACCGGAGGCGCTATATGCAGTTGAAAAAGATCCACTAAGTGATGATGATCGTGAAAATCGAATAGATCCCGTAATATGAACATCAGCATTTTGAGAATTTGTAGATGTACTTAGCGTTTGAAGGCTGTCTGTAGAAGAGCTAGTTGACTTTGTCGAAGACAGCCCAGTCCCTGCCTGAACAATCTTTACACCTGTTGCATTTGTCAAATTTGTAAATGATATTGCTGAATTACTATCTGAATAAACATTTTTATAGAGATTTGACACCCTGGCTTCGATGCTTCCGCTCGGCTGTACGAAGTATTTTACACCGCTTAGATAGAATAGATTGTCGTCTCCAAAGGGCTGCAGAATTAATCCGGCAGCGCTTAGAGCGTTTGAATCACTGTCATTTACCCATTCAACATAGTTTGTCGTTCGTGTTCCCCATGTACCAACGTGCTTTACTCTTGCATAATTCCATCCATTTCGCTGATGTCCTGTATGCACTCTATATTTTCCTGTTCTATGTGTCTCAGGATAGTAGGGAACTTCATTATCCCACTCTGCAGGCCTCCAGACGCTTAGGTCAAAAAATCCACTATTGCTTGTAAACGATGTGCCCGTTCCTGATCCAGGTTCTCCGGCACCGACGTTATTATATGCACCTGCTAAACTAACTGTATGAACATCAGAACCATTTATCTCTAAGACTAATGAGCCACTATTTGCATCAGAGAATGAATTTGCAACATAGTCAGGAGAGGTTGCAGAAACATCCTCATTTAAATCACCTTCAACAACTGTATCAAGTGCAAAGACAGATCTTCTTAAATTATTTGAAGAAGCGGCGGTCTGATATTTCCCATTAACATCTGTAGCAGAAAATCCGGCAGCCGTTCCCACGTCTGTATATCCCGATATTGACTTTGAAGATCCAAAAGAAAGATTGCAATCTGTTCCATCATCATTGCAGTCAATGTCATCTAAATCTGGAACCGCTGATATTGTGCCTGTTCCGGCGCCAAATGTTACAGTAATTTGACTTATGTATCCTGTCCATGCTGTATCTGCTTCAATTCTTAGTCCAATATATTCATCATCTCCGATTCCAACCGTACCAAGTGTAACATAGTTTGTAGCATTTAGGCTGCTGTCAAAGCTTAGCGCGCCATTTGCTGTATGCGCACCATCATTGTCATCATAGTCATCAAGGACAAACTCAGTTGCTAGATCAAGCCAGCCAGTCTCCCTAGTTCCGTCTGACGGGAATTTAACAAAGACTCTAATTCTCCCGCTATTAAGTGCTGTCGCAGCTGTGACAATTGTCGTTCCGGATCCGTTAATTGCAATCGTTAGATCATATTTTGTCGATCCAGTTTCATTTTTAAACCATCTATAGAATGTTCTCTGTCCAGACTCTCCAGAATAATTTGGATTTCCCGGCGGAGAATTATCTAGCTTTCCACTCTCTGAGGAATCTCTAAAGTCACCTGATCTTAATGTACTAGTTGGAGAATAAAGCCTAGAATTATAGAATTGTAATCCATTGCTATGACCACTGTTGGATCCTGTTACGTGCTTCTCTGAATCCCATTTATTTGCAGAATTAATTAGAGATGCCTGTGTGCTATATGCACCACTAGCGATCCTATAATCTTCTCTTCTAAAAGTTTCTGACTGAGCTGTTGATGTATTTGATAAGTTATACATCAATATTCCTGTAGTGGATGCCTGGCCGCTATTTGAAAGATTAGATTTAAGTGGGTGTGTGACATTTATGCCAGCTGTTAGCGATCCACTTATAAAGTAATTTGAAGTTACTGCTCCTGATCCAGTTATATGAAGAACTTTTGTATGTGTTTCGCCTCCGCCTATCGAAGGCTTTGACTGTGCACTTATTGAGAATGATGGGCTTGAACTTTCTGCAGCACTATTTGAAGTTGTAAAAGTTATATTAGTATTATCATAAACATACTTGTATGCATTCGTGACTCTAGCAGCATATGTTGCTGTACCGCTTTGAAAATATTCAATTCCAGATAAATGGATGCTACCAGATCCTACAAATGATAATTCATTTCCTGCAGCAGCCAGAGAATCGGCATTGTCATCATTGACCCACTCAACATAATTTGTATTTGACGTTGTCCCAGTCATAACATGTGAAACTCTTGCATAGTTCCACCCGCGTCTCTGGCTTGCAGATGCTATAACAAACTGACCTGTTCTGTGCTTGAATGATGCAAAAGAGTTTCCATTTGAAAGTGTCCCTGTAGACTCAGTAGAAAAGAAATTAAATCCTGACCCATTTGAATCAAGATAAGATCCTGTACCTAACCCAGATGTACCACTTCCAATAATTGCAGAAGTTAAATCAATCTCTTTAATCGTAGACCCATTAGCTTCAAGCCTAAGAACGCCGGTCTCACCGTTTCCAAAGGAAAATTCAGGGTAATTTTGTACGCTGTTTCCTTGACTGTTGGATCCTACATCAGCATTTAATACACCGCTTATGTGTGCATCGCCATCAAAGACTCCAAGGCGTATATTGTTACTACTTGTAGTTACTGCATAAGATCCGTTTACATCAACAGCAGAAAGTCCAGCAGAAGTTGAAACACTAATATAAGCAGGAGAGGCCGAAGCCTGGTTGTTACTAGACCCGAAAGAAAGAATTGAAGCTGTTCCAGTATTTTTAGAACTTATGTCATCTAGATCTGGAGCAGGATCAGGTGCGAGTGCCTTAAGCACTTCATTAAATTTATCAATTGCAGTACCTATTGCTGTTGAAGATGTAAAGCTGGAAAATAACCCGTCAGTATAGTCACTATCTTCTGCTGTGCCAATTGTAGATCCTGCTGATATTGATGCTGATATTGCAAAAGAGCCAGATCCCATATCAGCTATTGTAATATTTTCTCCAGCTTTCAGAGTACCAGATAGAAATCCGCCTGATCCATCAGAAATTTGAATAGACCCAACAGACCCTGTGGATTCAGTAACTCTAATGGCTGTCATTTTTTACCTCGAGATGATAACAAAAAAGATCACAGATGTTTCATAAAAGTACCATCTCTATGATCTATTGTTAAAAAGCTTACTGTTCCTTTTCAGACCGTCTATCTTGGTAGTCAGACCGAATAGTCTTAATTGGAACAGGCTCACCATCTCCATCTATTCTGACAAAAACCATGTCAACAGAAACGACACTTCTCTGTGACCCATTGTACACACTATGTCTTCTAGCTTCTAGCCTAATTGTAATTGACGAAGTTCCAATTCTTATGACGTCTGCGTATATTTTAATAATCTGTCCAGCCCTAACAGGCTTCTGAAAGACTACTTCTGAAATTGACTTAGTAACCATCTTGGGTGTTCCGCATACCTGCGCTGTAAAGGCAGCACCGGCTTCATCAAGCCAGGAGAGCATTACACCTCCGAACAGGTTTCCATGCATACCCAGATTTTGTGTCTTACAAATATGCGTTGATACAAGTTCCACTTTTATTTCTCATAAAGCTATAAGCAATACATAGGTGACTGTCTTACGATTTGAAGATTTGATTCTAAATCAAGGCCGGCACAATCAATCTTTCTCTTTGTTAGATGATAGTGGTGAATAAATCCTTCAAATTTTCCCTTAGAGGCTTCTGCGGAAACACCGGTCAGCATCTCACCGTCTCTCATAGGGCATACTAGTGGGATTCCGTATCCGATGTGGATTGCTTTCCATAATGCTCTGGCTGCCTCAATCTGTATTGGATAAAATCCGAGATGAGGCTTATGCTTGTTCCCATGGGTCCATGAATTCTCCAAAACTGGTCTAGGTCCCAAGCCATTTTTTTCATACCAGCTCTGATACTTTGTATAATACGCATTTGATATCTCCACACCAATAGACTTTTGATTCCACTTTTGGCCACCGGCGTGCCATGCACCGTGCTGAGTGTCTAGTAGCTGATAAATTGTTCCATCATTGTCTATGCAAAAATGAACAGAAGCTCCTCTTCTCTTTAGTACATTTGCACAAGATTCTGAAGATAGACACACATCCCAGTGATTGACAAAGAATGTTGGCTTTCTTTCTGGCTTTCCTGAGTAGTCATAGTAATTCCCATTCTTTGTACCTAGTCCACCGTGCTCATCCCATAGGACAACCTTTTTCCACTCAATTGGTTTAAACTTTCCATTGTGAACAATCCACCTATTAGAGTCAAATCTTCTATTAGCGGGCTTGAATGTAGATATTGTTGATTCTCTCTCTGTCCATAGTCTTCTATAGGTAGTCGGACCAACAAGCCCATCAGCTGTTAATCCATTTTCTCTCTGCCATTTTCTAACTGCTGATGTCAGTGTATCATCAAAGTATTCACACCCAAACCAACTCGGGTCCCATCCAAGATTTGATGCAGATGATTTATTATAAAATACCTTGTCCATAATTCACTCAAAGTCTATGTCAACAGAGACATTAATATTAACCTTAGGAACCCTTAGCTGATTGGCCATTCCATGTTTTTTTGCCTCTGCAGCATCTAGAAACCAGTCAGCATGCCCCTTCCTGTGGACAATCTTAATAAAATAATCATCTTTCTTACGACAGTTTCTTGCCATCATAGTGTAGACTTTTTGATTTAGTCTATCAGTCTCTTCAGCACTAACTTTAACTTCTTCTACTTTTCCCCATGCCATGCTTGAGACATCGTGAATCATGACAGTTGCATCAGGGTCCATAAATCTCATTCCCTGTTCACCAAAGGAGAAAAGAATAGCTCCACAAGACATTGCCTTTCCCTCAACAATTGTTGCAATCGGAAGCTCTGAATGGTTTATTGCGCTTATCATAGACATTAAGGAATAAACCTGTCCACCGTAAGAGTCAATAATCACAGGAATGACTTTCTGACCTGTATTGTGTGCCTGGGCTACTTGCTGCTGAAATTCTTTTGCAGACTTTTCATCAAATTTATTTACAGTAATAATTACTGGATTTTTTCTTAGCTCCACTTCTTTAATAAGTGGAGATATCTTAGTTGTCCATTTCATTGTATATACTATTCCTTTAAGAGCACTTTGACCAGCCGCAAGACATACATGTCACACAGCCTTCTTGGTATCTTAGTGAATTCACATCATCGCAACTTTCACAAACATTTTTTCCTGGAGAGGTTCCATCTTGAATGTATGTCTTTAGGACTCTGGCAATCACTCTGGAGAATGAAAACATATCCATTTCTCTATCTTTTTGAAGCTGTTCAACGACATAATTAATAGGTGCTCCGTGCCTTAGTGCAAGAGAGATAGTCCTTGTAAACCCGGCGTGATTTGGATTGTCAAACACATCAACAATATCCTTTATGAGAATTTCGTCTTCAGGGACACCAATCCTAAGATCATATCTAGAATTTTTTGTCTTATAATGATGCTTGATGATTGTACCTTTTCTATACTTCTTAGGGATCTCTATGTACTTCTGGAGACCTCCCATGACTTCATAAGGCCTACCACCCAATATGCCAACAAGAATGGTCCACGCCTCTCCCTTGATTGTTGCATGATGAATTGAGCACTCAAGCTCTTCTGGTCTATCTGGAGCTTCATGAGATTCAAATGAACCTGCAGTGCCTTTATCATTAGAAGAAATTAGAACTCCTGTTCTACATCCATCTCTGTACACTGTTACTCCTTTGCAACCCATTTCCCATCCAGCTTCATAGATTTTCTTAACCTCGTCTACAGAAACATCGCTAGGAAGGTTTATGGTTGAAGATATTCCATGATCAATCCATCTTTGAGCTGCAGCTTGAAGTTTAACTCTAGACTCCCAGTCAATTTCATTTGCTGTTGACATATGATACGGAGAATCTTCAATCTCTGAAAGTCCAGTCTCATTCATCCAGTTCTTAAATCCATGATGATATACATCATACTCTTTCCAAGCGTCTCCGAGGTCATCTATAAAGTCTGCATCAACTCCCTCAGATACCTGGCTAATCTTTCTTCTTCTTGTGTACTTTAGCATAAATGCAGGTTCGATTCCGCTGGTAGTTTGAGTTAAAGTTGAAACTGATCCAGCTGGGGCAGTAGTTAAGATTGAAATATTTCTCCTACCAGTGCTCTTGCTCATTTCTCTAGTCTTTCTGCATGAAGACCAAATCCTCTCTAAGAAAGGATGCCCCTCTTCCCTAGTGTGATCGTGTACTGGAAATGCGCCTCTCTCTGAAGCCATTATGCAAGAAGATCTGTATGCATAAACAGCAAGTGTTTTGTATATTTTTTCAACTATATCAATAGATTTTTCACTTCCATATCTTATTCCAAGGGATGCAAGGGTATCTCCAACAGCTGTCACACCTAGCCCAGTTCTTCTACCATTTAAAGCCTTCTCTCTAATTGATTCCCAAAGATCTCTCTCTATCTTTTTTACATTTTTAGACTCTGGGTCACTCTTAATTTTTCTTAAAATCTTGTCTATCTGTTCGACTTCAAGATCTATCATGTCATCCATTAATCTTTGAGCCTTAATTGTGCAATTTCCAAACTTTTCAAAATCAAATGATGCAGATTCTGTAAAGGGATCATCGACAAAAGAAATAAGATTGACAAGCATCAGTCTGCATGAGTCATAAGGTGCAAGAGGTAGCTCTGAACATGGATTTGTAGAAGTTGTTCCGTATCCCTCTTCTTTGTAAACGTCTGCTGGAGAGTTTCTGATCACTGAGTCCCAAAAAATTAGACCAGGCTCTGCTGAATCATGTGCTGCATTTACAATTTCATTCCAAATCTCTCCAGCATCAACCCATTCTTCAACAATATGATCTCCATCTTTTTCGACAGGAAATCTTAAATGAAGGTCTTCTCCATTTTTAACAGCATTTAAAAATTCATCAGAAAGCCTAATTGATATATTTGCACCTGTGACTTTCTTTCTATCTCTCTTAATATTGATATAATCTTTAATTTGAGGATGGTGAACAGAGATTGTCAACATTAGAGCCCCTCTGCGACCACCTTGAGCAACCTCTCTTGTAGAATTAGAAAATCTTTCCATAAAGACTTCTATTCCGTCTGTTGTCCTTGCGGCATTTCCAGTTGGAAGACCCTTTGGTCTAAGGGTTGACATATCAAATCCTACACCCCCGCGACGCTTTGCAATCTGAACTAGCTCTTGATCAGACTTTAATATCCCGCCATAAGAATCTCTTGGGGACTCGATGACAAAGCAATTAGAAATGGACTGAATTTGATTATTATTTCCAATTCCAGCCATGGGCGATCCCTGTGGAACTACGTACTTGAACTCTTTAAAAAGTTCATATATCTCATCTTCTGATAACGGATTTGGATATTTTGATTCAATTCTAGAAAACTCGCTCGCAAGTCTTCTGTGCATATCGTCAGGTGTTTTCTCATGATATTCTCCAGAGCGATCACAGAGAGCATACTTTGTCGCAAAGACGCTAGCAGCGAGATCATCTCCGTTAAAATAATCAGTAGAAGAACTAATCACATCTTCAATCTTATGCATTCTTAATCTCTCCAAGATTTTTAAAATTACAGCAGACTAACTATTACTGTTAATCTCCTTCCACTTATTCTTCAATATGCTTTTCATATCATTATTGTCTGACCTTAGAGCCTCACTCAGGGTCATCTCATCATCATTGTCGACAACGAGGATTTTTGACCTAGCAGTGTCCATTCTCATGGGAAATAAAACACCGTCTCTTCCAGCTCTATTTTTTGCAATAAATATTCTACCAAGACCGCTTGACTTTTCTGTTGGTTTTCTAGAAAGTGAAACAACGACATCTGCAACCATTGCCTTTCCGTATGCCTCAGACATGTTCTCAAGCCCGACAATATCTGAATTTGCAGAATCTCTATTTGCCTGAGATGCAGTCCAGACGGGAATGTTCATATCCATTGCTAGATTTCTCAACTCTTCGTAAATCAACTTAAGCTCATGTCTAAGTGAG
>Ga0080013_1006094_pt1 | contig 10881 bp, 20 predicted proteins | sample ETNvirenome_6_85_FD_69236 | JGI IMG/M metagenome (GOLD analysis project Ga0080013, IMG submission 69236) | Marine viral communities from the Pacific Ocean - ETNP_6_85 (SPADES assembly) (version 2) | ecosystem: Environmental > Aquatic > Marine > Oceanic | place: Pacific Ocean | collected 2013-06-19
GATTACTACTGCAATTGCGACCCATTTTACTGCGTCAAATCCGGCCTCAAATGTGTCCTCTTTTTCTTCTATAACTTCGCCAAATTCGTCATATTTTTGTTTGACGGGGGAGTCGTCTTTTCCCCAATTCCATATTGAAAATGGGTTAGTAATTGGGTTAGTATATTTCCACCAATCACCCATAATTTCACCTAACCTTTGCCAAAATTACTATGCCAATAATCGCCGCTATTGCCATGAATAACACGCCACTATTACCGCCCGTCATAGGGCTATTTACATAGGATTCCGCCCATAATTGTGACTCATTCCAATCTAATTCTCCCATATCATAAGGATAATTCATGTACCGATTTACCAACCATATTTTAGCCTTTATTATTGCTTGTTCTAGTGACCTTTCAATCGTTGTATATCCGATTATATGAAATGAAGTCACGGTTTGTTGTGTGACATATTCGCCTCTAGTTTCTCGATATAATTTCCATTTTAATGAGGCAAAACCGGCCCCCGCACCTGCGCCTTGATATGCCAAATAAAAGGTTTCTTTTGGTACACCATATCGGGCAAATCCACCACCATTAAATGTCCATTTTACCGGCCAATTTAGGTCTAATGGTTCGTTAGCAATTGGGTCTGATTGCGGTTGATTAAATGGGTCTAATTCACCTATTTCATAGCCGGTATCACCTGCTGTATATCCGCCACCAATCAATTAAATTCCTCCGCTAATATCTATACCAAATGATAGCGCAATTAAGACTGCAATTCCCTTGACAAATTTTCCGGTTAAAGCCAATTCAACAACCGCATTTTCCACGACTCTTAATCGTGCTTCTATATCATCTAAATCCGGCATTATTTCACCCTATTTTCTCGCCTTTGTATAGACATAAAAATAACCACCTAACTCTCTAATTCGGTGCATTTTAGGGGCGGCTTTTCGGGCGGCGGCTTTAGACCTATGTCGCCCTTTTTGGAGTCTATATCCACCCCATGTTTTTGATGCGGTTTTTGAGGGTTTTCTGCCTCTTTTTCCGGTTCCTTTCTTACGAATTTTATTGGATTTATCTCGGTATTCTCCGGCTCTTAATGCTCGCTTTTTACGGCCTCTTTTACCGGAACCAACCTTACGAATTTTACCGCCAATTCTCTTTTCTCCCTTTCGTAATGCTCGGCGTTTTCTGCCTCTTTTACCGGAAGATTTCTTGACAATTTTACCGCCAACACGCTTCTCATTTGACTTCAATTTACGGGGTTTTCTTCCACGCTTTTTTGACTTTGGTAATCGTCTTTTTAGTCGTGCAATTTCTGCTTCTAATTCTGCTTTTGTTGGCATCTTTTTCACCTCAATTTAGAGCGTAATATAAGGACACGCCTGACCCATAAATCCAAATTGTTTTGGATAAATTACCTTCCAAAATAACTTGCTTATCTGCTACTGATTCCGTGAAGGAATTTGATGAAGAAGAATCTTCGACATCCGCTTGATTATTACTGAATCTGAAAGAACCGGAACCCTGTAAAAGAAGGCGATTATATCCTTGAGTATCTAAGGGAATTGAAGAACCTGTTAAGGCAATTCTTCCATAAACACCCATGAAAATTTCCTCCTAATTCAAGGAGAAAATTAGGCTTGGCTCTCCTTCATTGTAGCCGATGTTACGCTTGACACACTTTGCACATTTTGCTTAGGTGCCGGTGTATTTCTTCCGCCTAATGGTCGGACAAATACAGGGAAATAATATCGTGTTGTTGCCTCGCTTCCATTCTGAACATCTATCTGAAAATCTGCCCCTGCTGTTAGGCGATATGCGTTAATCCATAGAGAACCTGCCTGCGCTGTTTGCATGGTAATTGGGGTTGTTTCTCCGGTGGAATTTGCCATAGCATACTTGAAGGCAATATCGCCATTTAATAGTCGCATATATTGATACGGAATTTCTGCAAATCCACCATTTCTAGGGCGTATTCCATCGGTTCCAAACTGATTTGCGATGGTATCATTTGCCACCATTACACCTAAACATTGACCCAAATTTTTGTTGCCATTTACGGTCACTAATTGAGTCGCATTTGCGCTGTGAATAAATTGCTCACTTGAAGCGTAATTTACCGCTTCTTTTGCCACGCCATAATCAGCAATAATCTGAATTTTTGAGGCGGTTAATGCGGCAGAAGCATCGTCAAACCATGAGTCTGCATCCGTGTCAATTTCTCCGTAATCTATTGACAAATTACAGCGTAAATTTTGACCACCATTAAAGGCAATTCCTAGAGGGATTCTAAAGAAAGAATAAACGGTTGCATCCGTTCCACTTACATACGGATATAGCATTGATGTTCCGCCGGTTTTTTGAAGCAAAACTCCGAGGGGGTCAAGACCGGAATTATCGGGGTCTAAGGTTGTCAATGGGGAGGTATAATCCACCAAAACATTTCCATTAACTTGAATTTTTAACTTGGAAATTGCGTTGGTAATTGAACCATTTGGCTCGATATTTGCCGCCGCATCTCCGGTTAAAGTGTGGAAAAATGTCAAGTGAGTTATGTGGGGTGCATCTCCGGTTGGGGTCGCTAAATCGAAGGAATCTCTAACGGATTGTGTCGAAGCAGCCGCCGTAAATGGACTGTCAATTGTGCGAATTACATCGCTATATTGTCCCATTTAAGCACCACCATTTCCGGCAGCAAAAGAAGTGACTTTTCCGGCTAATCCTAATTGTGAATCTAGGGCTATTACAGTCATAACGCTAAGAGAAATTATTGCCAAACTCGCAACTGTATTCATACTAATCCACCTACTGTTTCTTGTATTCTTCCTTGCACAGTTTGACCGAAAAATCTCCCTGAAAGTCCGTTCATTAAACTCATCATTAATAGGATTAAATAAAAGCCGAAAATTCCGCCCAAATACATTCCAAATACCGTTCTCAATGTCGCCATACGCTTCACTAATTATTCCATACCGAGGGGGGTACTTAAACCCTCATAAATTAATCAATAATTAATCATTAATTAATCAATTCAATTGGGGCAAACATTTTCTCGGTATTTTCCACAAAATTTACGCCCAAAAAACTGTGCTTTTTTCCTCTTATTTTTGGGAACCATTTATCGTGAGAAATTCCCCACCTTTTCATCAAATTATCGGCGTCAATTTCTATCATATCAAAAAGATACATTGTTTCCACTTGAGAGTCTAATTTTCGGTTCAAAATTGGGCGTTGATTTAGGAATACTCCTTTGAGATTTTTTGACCGACCTTGAACGGCTAATTTGCCGATAGAATCCGGCATAGAATTGTGACTAATTACCTCCCCTGCTTCATCCAAAATAAAGGTGGCTGAAAAGCCTTTAATTTCATCTGATAAATCAAATAACATTTCAATAATTGAGTCGCAAATATCCGCCGTAAATCCGTATGGGGGCCAAACCAAAGTGACTCTATTTTTACCTAGAGATTCTGCTGTTTCTTTAGGATTTAATCCGTCAATTGGTTCGGCGAATATATCATAATCTCCCTGCTGTGTTTTTGGGTCAATTACGATAAATCTATGAGATAAAGGAAAGTTTTTTGTGTCGGAAATGGCCGCCATTAATAGGTGCTTATTCATGTATGTTTTTCCGCTTCCACTTTTACCAAAAATCAGCGTATGTAATGACTGATTAGTGGGTTGATAAATATCTGTTATTACCGTCATAATATCACAACAATTTGAATGGGTTAAATGGCTTCTTTTTTCTTCCTTTTTTCACTTTCTTTTTTGATTTTAAGAAGTCGGGATAATCCTTCATTAAACCTCTCGCCACCATCTCTTTATAGAAAACACCACGACCTTTTCTAACATAAATATCTCTTCTTTTATGGCCGTATTTCACCTTATATTTGACTTCTATTATCTCAACATTTTCAGGGTTTTTTGGTTTTCTTTCAACGTAAAAAAGTGGTATTTTGAAAAAATTTCCCCACCTTTTTGCGTAATCAATTTCTTCTTTTGCTTCTTTTGATTCTTTACCATACCAAAATTGATTATCAGTCAAAAAAGTTTTCTTTTTAGTCATCTATTTCATCAACCTTTTTCCTTCTCCAAAACCGCCAATTAGGAAGAATTTTCCATCCCTTTTTCCGGCGTTTTGCACCCATCTTTGCGAGGGGGGTTCCGTATGCAATTCCAACGGTAATTCCCCAAACTGCTGTGGCGGAATATGGGACAAAAATTTGTTGTTCTTCCATCATCGCTTTTGTGGTATCCTCTAACAAATCGTAATCGGTTTTATTGCGCTTAATTTCGTAGTCATTATCGCCTGTATATCCTTTACCAAAAACCGTCAATATAGAGTCAGCAAATTGGAAAAAATGTCGGGCTAATTTACCTTGAAATTTCAGTCTTGATTTGGATAAAACCTCATCCTCTTCATCATCTAAAGAATCGCCCACATTCAACAATTTTACGACTGATGGAATAGAATCTGCTTGAGGGACATTTACCGCATTTATATCAAATTCTTCGGATAAATAATTGGGTCTTTCATCGTCAATATCTGCGGTTATTTCCTCAATCTTTTCATAGACTTTTTTAGTCTGTTTTTCCTTGACTGTTTCACCTGCTTTTGGGCGACCGAATGAACCGAATTTCCATCCCTTTTCTTCAAATTCTAATGGAGATAAAAGCGTAGCAGGTTCAGGTTTTTCTGAATCGTGATGCCTCTTATTATGACCGTAAATTCCTTGATAACTTTTGAAAGATTTGTCGCATTTTTCACAACGATAAACCTGTATATTTTCCCCCTCATTTTCCATTTATTTCACCTATTTATTTCCATGTATCTTTCATAAATACTCGCCTACCAACCCTCTTGTAAATCTGATGACCTTTGAAAATTGTAAAGTCTTTAGAACGCTTAATTAAACCCTTTTTTGCATTGGTTATATTCTTGTATGTTCCAACCCAAATCCAACCTTCTTTTTTTCTTTTTTTACTCGCTTTTGTAGCCATTTATTTCACTTTCCTTTTCCGACTACAAATCCCCAAACTTTTCCAATGAAATTAATATGTTTTGAAGTGGTTTGTGACCACCACCCTAGAGGTGTAATTTGACCTTTTTTTCTATCTAATTTAGCCACCTTTGTTCCGTATGAAAATATGTCATCATCAATTGTGTAAAGGTTCTTTTTATATTTTGAATATCTCTTTTTTTCTGCCATTTATTTCACCTTACCAATTGAACGCGGTTCTAAAAACCGTGTCCCAAAATCCCTCTTCATTTTCGTCATCATAATCAAGCGTTTGTTCGACCTCATATTGAGTATCCTCCGCCCTTGATTCATCATATTCTTGTTTGCCTATTCTGTATGCCGTTGGGTCTAATTCCTTCAAAATTCTTGACGGTAAAAATGACATATTTCCCATTCTATATTCGGGATAAATGTCATCTAACATATCGTCATATTCATCATCATCAACCGGCGAATATCCCTCAATTTCCACCTCGGAAATATCATATCTAGGGGATGTAAAATTATCTTTTTCTTGTTGTTTAATTTCGCCATAAGCATCCTCCGATTCTCCCTCAAAAAATGTTTCTTCTCCGGTGTCGGATTCCGTTCTAATTCTTACTTTTACCATGCTTTATTCACCTCTATTATTCGTCAGAAATCATGAATCCTTGTTCTTTAATATGGTCATCATTTATTATAAATTTATCAACCATTTTATGGTAATCATCATTCAATTCTTTTATGCCGCAAAATGATATCCAATTATAGCCGGATTTTTCCATAAAATACTGTCCATTTTCAACCCCCCCATCGTCAGGATATACCACGATTATTTTAATATATTCAGAATCACCTTCTCCCTTAAATCCCCACATAATAATAGGAGAATTTTCATCATATTCTTGCTGTTCATGTTCGGCCATTTTAACCGGAATATAGCGTATCATTTCCGTATAAGAATGAGGTGAATCAGGAATTGTATTTGGTTGCGGATGCCACATTTTAGAACCCTCCTTTGAACATTTGATTTGCCATAAATGTAGGCATAATTTGGTTAATAGATTTCTCAAAATTGGCGTCTGAAAGAATCTTTAATTGTGTTTGTTCTAGGGCATCTAATAGAGGGATTTTATCCTCATTTTTAAGACCATTATTTTGTAGTGCCACTTGACTCATATGGTGAAATATATTTCCTAATATCGGGAATAATATAGTTTGAATTTGGATGGGAATTTCGTCTTTATATTGGTAAATTTCTTGCATCATTAACTCAAAATTTTCATGAGATTCAAGAAAAAAATCCCATACAGAATTAGCAACATTTTCATCGGATAAAACCGTCATTTTTTCAACCTCTTCGCCCATGATAAATCATAATTGCCGCCCTACTTAAACCCTAATTAATTTTTGATTAATTTATTTCTTTACCGAAATATCGCTTAGAATTTTTCCCAACGGTTCGGAATTTTCCCCACTTTTCTTCGGGGTTATTTACGGCGAATCTATACTTATTCATCATCTCCGCATATTGGGTTTTTGTCAAATCTCCATCGCTTCTATTTGCCCCCTTATGTTTAACCAAAATTGTTTCCATATTTTCATCAAATTTCTGATATACTTTAGGTTCCCAAAAGCGCATATAAGGAGCTGTTTCACCTTCTTTTTTCCATTGATTTAACTCATTTCCTAACGGAATTAAGCGGTTAATTTCCTCTTCCGATTTGGTAGTAAAAATTGAGTCTGTATCACAATAAATTGCGTCTGTAATTTCGATAACTTCTTGAAGAAATACTCTCGCATAAGAAGTCACAAATGAGGCAATAGGGGAGAAGTTATTTTCACACATTTTTGATGGTATTATTTCCCTCAAATATATACCTTGAAAATTGTTCCATTTACAAATATCATATTCCAAAAACCAATCCTCTTGATTGAGTGTAATTTCATCAATTAATTCTTTATTTTCTATTCTATTTTGAATATCTTTTTGCCCAAATTTTCCATATAAAGAATTGAGAATTAACTTACAAAAAGCCTCTCTATTATCGTTTTCTTTCTGATATTTTTTCCTTAAATTATAGAAGAAATTTACGAAATTTTCAAAGGGGGAAATTGCCACAAATGAGTATAATTCTTTGACCTTTTCAACCTTCCATCCTCGGTCAATTGCCGCTTTAATTTCCGGTTCCGGCAACCAACCATTGAAGGTTTTTTGAGTGTAATTTCTCCGACCTGCTTCATCAGTAGCAGGGAGGAATTGAGCATTACTATTTTCACCATTGAGTATTAAATTAGCAATAACTAACCGCTCATTCCGTGATAATATATCCATTAATTTAGCAATAGAAGGTGCCTCCTTATAGTGGCGTTTAGGGCATGGGTATTGTTTGTTTAACATAACGGAGGGATATAGTGAATTAGCATCATAACAGACAACATTTTCATAGACTTTTGTGGGTTCTTTTATGACCTGCGTTCTCCCCCCATAATACGCTTCATTTCCGGCACGATTTATTTCCTCATCTATGAACACTTTTCCTGTCGTTATTTTTTTGTAAAGTATAGTGTCTTTTCCGCACTTTGGACATTCCTTTTCTAAGAAAATTTTACGCCTCCCATCCTTACAATTATCGGGACAAATACGGGCTTTTTTTCCGTTCTTATACATCTGTTTATTCCCCTTCCATTCCTCCGGCCAAAAGGCTTGAGAAAAGACGGAATAAGCGAGAGAAGCCGCCGTCATAGGGAGGTTAGAATTAGGGGTTGAAATCCATTCAGAAAAGGTTGATTGTAATTGCGTTAATGCCTCACATAAAATGTCTAAATCTCTTTCTAAATAATCCCAATCATTTTGTTCTATTTCACACTCTCTCCCTCGAATAAATTTAACGGGAGTATCACCTTTTTCAAATCCTAAATCCTCACCTAATTTAGCCAAAGGATATGAGAACAAAGACCATGAATCACGGATTTGAACGCCCTTATTCCAATCTATATTTTTCTTTTCTAAATCCGGCTTAGAAGTGAAAGCACAAATCAGTCTATTTGGATATATTTTCATCATATTTCTAAATTCATTTATGTCCCATAATCCGGCCATATCATACTCCGCATTATGAGCGTAAAATATGCTCTTATCCTCTTGAGAAATTATCCACTTTTTCATGTCCTTTTTATCGGTAAATTTTATCATAGGTTTTCCGTCTAAATAATCCTGTAAAGACTTGATTCCGCCTATTGAAAATTTGGTGGCATCTAAGCCCCATGTTTCAATATCAAAAACGAATACTTGAGAGGGATTCCACTTTTTATTCACCCTCATTTTCTTCAAAACTCTTGTCGCAAATTCGCCGTATTTATTCTTGGTTGGATTAGCAATTCTTTCCATAATTGGATTGCGTAAAACCTGATTTTTTGGGAACCCATATATCGTATCATTATCACTCATTATATCCACCGCCTTTATAGACAAATTCTCCCGTTCCAAAAAGGGGTTCTCCATCTCTATTTACACCCTCATAAAAAGGTGAAATTTCTAACATTTCCACTCTCGGTCTTATTGAACCTGCTTCATTTTCATGACCGTTAAATGTGCCCCATAAACGATTAAGTTTTAATTGCATTTCCGCCACAGCACTAGCCGCAATTTGATGATTATTTGTGGTGTAATCATCCTGTATTTCATCCCATGTATTAGGGCCACCTTTTACGGGGTCATGTTGCCAAAAATAAGTCACTTTATATCGTAAAAATATATGTCCATAATCAATTCTTTCTTTAGGAATATCCATGTAGTCGGGGAGGGTATTATATTCCTTTTTTCCGGCGTATGTATGACCCTTAAAAACCGGTTTTTGTATCTGATATTCGTTTGAAATAATAGACTCAAATCGTCCAATTTTTCCTCTCGCAAAAGGCATTAAATTCTGCTCTTGAATTTCCGGTTCTTCTTCATAATAATCGGGGAAAAAATCATCCACATATTCTTCAATAATTTCAACAACGGGTCGCCGTTTTTTCTTAGGTTTTAGTTTCAATTTTTTCCGAAATTGTCGTGTCCTTTTTGTGGGCTTATCTGATTGAACATTTCTCCTAATTGTCGCCGTTCTTTGAACCAATTTTTTCTGTGAATGTTGATAAGGTTCTTGACCCCTTTCAACCCAATTTCTAACGGTTCTATAATCGTAATGTCGCCTTGTTTGAGGGTTGATTATTTGACGGGAAATTGCCGCCCATGAAGCACCTTCATTTCTCAAATTTTGAATGTTGTCAATGAGCCGATAATCAACCATAATAACACAACCAAATTTATGAGATATAGGAGAGTTATTCTTCCATGTAATTTCCTAATTTCTCTTTCATTTTCAGTTATGTTTCTTCGGTTAAAATAATGTGAAATTCCTATCCCTAAAGGAGATAAAATTTTCAAGATTCTGTCAGCATTTTTTCCCATTTTTCTTCAGCCTCAATTTTGGCTTTAATGGCGTCTTGTTCATAGAGAAAAATCTGTGAAATTCTTGAGCGTGATACGCCGAATAATCCGGCTACTTTTTTGATGGGCATTCCCTCATTTCTAAGGTCAATTATTTTCTTTCTATCACTTAATTTTAGTTTCATATTCACCAATCCATTTTGTTATAATACGACTATTAATTCCGTGATTCATTCTTAATAATTCCATCTCTTTTTTACGGTCAAAAACACCTGTAATTTCAGACGGAATATCCGTTAAAGTTATCTCACAATCCTCTTCATTTATCATGTCCATAGCGGTATCTAAAAGCAGTTTAATTCGCCTCAATTTTTCCGACAAAGGAGTAGGTTTAATTTGTATTATTTCTAACATAATTTCACACCCCATCATCAATTTTAATTTGGCGGTAATAGTAACCATTTTTTCCTAATTTCCATGTCATAATTAAGTGATATTCACCGTCTAAATTGTGGAAATCCTCGACTAAATCAACCGCACTTACTCGATTTGATGAACCGTATTTTTCAGGATTAATTACCTTCAAAAATTCAACCATTTGTTCGGTCATTTGACGGCCCATTGTGCCGGTTAAAACCTGTAAAATTTTGTATGTATTTCCCTCATGTTTTACTAAGAAATTCCACGCTTCTTTTCCAATATCTCTTGTCCATATTCCGGCAAAAACAATTGGTAATCGTAATTGTTTTTCCCATGATTCTTTAATCTCAAAATCCCCTTGAGGCATCAAGGTATTTAGAGGCAAAAAATCAACATTTTCCTTCTCATTTATCTGTATAATTATATCTCTTTTTTCATCCATTTTTTTCTCTCCTATTTTGTTGGTAAATTCGCCGGAACCGCCGACCCCATTCCCAATACTTCAACTCGGTGCCGGCTATTAAACCTTGCGATTAAGAAAATTTTAGTTTTTATTATGGTAAAATTCAAGGCGAATTAATTTTATGTTAGTTTTATTTTGTCGGATATTTACCAGCTTTTTTGACTTATTTTTTTCCATATATTTTTCCATATATTTTTCCATATATTTTGAGATGAAATTTCGGAGGGGGTCGGCCCCCAATTTCCGATAGACGGAGGGCTGTCACCTTATAGTCTTTTCTCAAAATTTAATTTTGGTTTTTTCTGAAAAAAAATATGCGATTTTAGCGAAAAAAATAGATACCTTTAATAGGGGAAGTGCCGACAGCAGTTTGTCCGAGAAAGTCTAAGGGCGAATACCGGATATGGAATGTGAAAAAAATGGAAATAATTGGAATGGTGACATATGCGCTTATTGCGCTCTTTATGTCCTTGAACATGGCTAGGAAACAAGCCGCAAATGCGGTGGAGAATGATGAGGAAACACAGGCGCCAAAAGTCGCTCATGTGACACCTACACGCTTGA